>SPKZ01011425.1_pt1 | contig 25127 bp, 18 predicted proteins | sample 2456571 | NCBI WGS metagenome assembly SPKZ01 (sample SAMN11192286, study PRJNA482655) | marine metagenome | biome: ENVO:00000447; feature: ENVO:00000244|ENVO:00000211|ENVO:00000569|ENVO:00002023; material: ENVO:00002151; isolation source: ocean water from marine abyssalpelagic zone ... | reverse complement strand
GGCGTGGCGCAGGGCTCCCTGGCTGCCGATGGCATCGGCGAGCAGGTAACCCGCTTCAAGCAAACGGAGTGACTCCTGACGGGCGCCGATGGTCGTGAGCGCGAAGCCGAGGTTGGTGGTGAGGATGCTCTCTCGCTCCCTAAGACCGGCATTGTGGGCGGCCCCGACGGCGTTCCTGCGGGCGTCCAACGCTGAGCTGAGAGCGCCGTGGGTTTGATGAATGATAGCGAGGGTCTGCCAACCGTCTACGGCTGCGGTCCGCACGCCATGGATCTGGGCTAGACCCAATAGGCGGTGCGCTTCGCTTTCGGCTTCCGGAAAATCGCCGGCAAATGCCAGTTGGGTCGCCAGGGCGGCAGAGCAGCGAGATTCCTCGTCATAGAGTTCGAGCTTCGAGGCCTCGTTTCGAATGTCGGCGAGGCTATCGCTGAGATTCGCCCCTCCGCCTCGAGCCACTTCGTATCGCGCGCGGGCGCCGCGAGCCCGCACCGAACTCAGGTCGTCGTATACGTTCTCTTCGAGGGCCCAGATGGCGTTCTCGCGGTCGCTGGCTCGGGGGTCAAGACGGCTCCAGGCCTCGTCGAGATAACCGGCCCGCAGAAACCCCGTTTGTTTGTCGTCCGCGAACGCGAGGGCTCGCTCGGCCATCCGCAGCGCGTCGCTCAGTGCGTTCGTTGCCAGGGCTCGCTGGGCAGCTTGGGCCCAGTGGTCCGCTGCCTGCTCTTCGCAGTCGCCGAGGTCGAAGTGTCCTGCAACGATGGCGGAGTCCTCGCCTACGCCGGCAAGCCACTTGCCGGCGAGGGCGTGCAGTTCAACCGATTCTTTTTTGCCCAGGCTGCTGTAGGCCACCTCACGAACCAAGGCATGCTTGAACACCCATTCGCTGGACCCGGAGAATCGAGAAGCCTGCAGTTCCAGCAGTAATTCGCGTCGGGCGAGCTCCCGCAATAGGCCCTCGGCCTCGACCATGCCCAACGCCTCCAGGCCGCCGTCCCAGCAGGTCAGACCGAAAACGCTGAGTCGCCCCACAGCATCACGGCATTCTTCGTCGAGGCCGTCGAGGCTGGCCTGGATGGCCGTTTCGATTGTTGGCGCGTTGGAGGTATCGCCGCCGGCGGCGCTCAGGCGAGACAGTTCTTCAGCAAAAAGCGGCAGCCCACCGGCTTGCTGTACGATCTGCTCAAGGGTTTCAGGAGTGCTGGAATCGCCTAGCAGGGATCGAGCGATCATTCGAATGGCGCGTTTGGTAACGGGCCGCAGATCGAGGCGAACGTGTTCACGACTGGAGAATCGCCTGGATGTGCCCGACCAGAATCCCGGGCGCATCGCGGCGACGATGAGCAGCGCCTGGTTCTGTGAACGGCCTACCAAGTGGTCGAGCCAGTCGATGCTCTCTTCGTCGGCCCATTGCAGATCTTCCGTGATAATCGCGAGGGCTCCTTCACTCGAGACTTGAAGTACAAGATCCGTCATGCCCAGCCAGAGCACGTCGCGAGCACCGCGGGGGTCGATGCCGTCCGGCAGCGGCACGTTGGACAAGAGGCGCGCGATCAATTCGTGGCTGGCGGTGGTTTCATCAATTGTGGTCTCGGCGCCCAAGCACTCGACCAACGCCGCCTTCGACTCCGTTACGGAGACACCCTTCGGCAATCCTAAGATGCCGCGCAAGATGTCGGCGGCTGCGCCCAGGGCCTGGCTTCTTCCGTAGGCTTCGCTTCGGGTCACGATGACCACTGGCGCGTCGGCTCCGGCGGTGATGCGCGCCAGAGCTTCCCGAATCAGCCGGCTCTTGCCGATACCCGGGGACCCGGTGAGGGTGACCAAGACGCCTTCGCGGTTGAGGACGGAGCGCTCGGCCGCACTGAGAACGTGTTGAAGTTCGCTTTCGCGGCCAACAAAGGGGGCGCCGCCCGCGGTTCGCGAAGGGGCCCCTCGTACTGGCTCGCCGACGATGGCGGAGCCGTCTCCGCGGGTTCGAAATTCGTAGCGGCCCCGACCGAGCTCGGCCGTCGTGGCATCCGCCAGGACGCCTGGCTCTGACATGTCTCGAGCGAGGGCCGAGGCTCGGTCGACCACTTCACCGACGGCACGAACCGCCCCATCGCTACGGTTCAAGCTGATTCTGCTGCGTCCCGTGGCTATGCCCACAGCTGCCCCGGATCGCGTTAGGCGACGACCGAGCTCTAGGGCGACCACCGCTTCTGTTCCTACGGCACGGCGCGCTCCCAAGTGAGCGACGAGGGCATCGGGCCCGAGGGGGACGGCGTCGGCTCCGCGTTGTCGTAGGTGCTCAAGCGCTCTTTCTCTCGCCGAGCTGCTTTCCAGGTGGAGCGCGACGATGGAGGTGATGAGTCGCGAGGCGCTGGAGCCGAGGCGCCCCGAGGGAGGAGAATCACTGATCGCCGCCGGTAGATTCGTGGAGGCCCGTGCGATGGCGTTCAGCGTATCGGCCACTTGCTGGGCGTTGCTTGGGCGGTCCTTGGCGTCGGTAGACAACATGGCGAACACCAGTTCGTCCAGCGATGCCGGGAGGTGCGGGTGCAGCTCTCGCAGGCGAGGGGCGGGGGTGGCGACCAGTCGCGCTAGCGTAGCGATGGGGGTCGGGCCCACATGAGGGGGCCTACCGGTGAGCAATTCGAACAAGGTGGCTCCCACGGAATAGATATCCGACTGTGGGGCGATGGTTTGGTGCCCCTGCGCTTGTTCGGGCGACATGTAATCTGGAGTACCGACTACCTCTCCGACGTTCGGTAGCTGGAGATTTCCCGCTACTCCAAAATCGATCAGTTTGACGTTGAGCACGTGTTCGTCGTCGGAGGGGCAAATGAAGATATTGCTGGGCTTGATGTCTCGATGGATGATGCCCGACCGGTGTGCCGCGGCCAGGGCCTCACAAAGCTGAGAAATCAGCCTCAAGCTGGTCTGCACGTCCAACGGCGCCCGCAGCTGGTGACGTTCTAAGTCTTCGCCGTCGAGCCATTCGATGGCGACGTAGGGGCGGGCGGACGACTCCAACTGGCCAGTGGCGATCAGCCGAACGATGCCCGGGTGCGCCAACTCACTGAGGATGCGACCTTCCGATTCTAAGCGCCTCTCGTCGTCGAGCGAGCAACCGGCTTCGCCTCCCACGATCTTGAGCGCCACCAACTCGCCTGTTTCCGAGTCGACGGCACGGTACACGATGCCGACCGCGCCGCGCCCCACCTCGGCCTCGATGGTGAAGCGACCAGCGATTATTTCCCCTCGTTCGAACAGCGCCCTATCCCTCCGAATTCAGAGTAGCCCGCGGGGGGAGGTGTGACAAACGTCTAGCGCGGAGCGCGCTGCCTCGAGCTTCGGGCGCGCAATCGCCAGGGCTTTTCCGCCGATGGCAGCGCCCCCGACAGGGCCTCGTGGCCGGCTCAGCGTCTGGGAGGGCGGCGTGCACGGCGGCGCCGTCTAAGTGGCGCGTCTGGTAGCGGCGTCACAATCGGCGGCGTTATGGAGATCGGATGGAAACCGATGGTCGTCAGCTGATGGGCCTGTAGGAGCGGGCCATCGTTCAATGCCACCGTGCGGCTGACCACACTCGACAGTTCCAAGTCGTTGCCAGGCCACGGGTGGTCCATCAACAGCTTGAGTGCTTCGGCTTCGATACCGATCGGTTCGCCGCGGTGTCGGGCGCCCGTTTGCGCGATAGCGTCTAGGATCAGAGCTCGCATGTCTTCGGGGCGGTCAGACAACTGAGGCAAACTGGATTCGTTCTCCAGCATTTGGCTGGCGAGGCCGGGATCTAACTGCCCGTCGTTTACCAGCATGCTGGTTGGGCGCCGCAGGCTGATGAGCACGCGCGCGGCCGGGACGGTGGAGTCGCTGCGTTCGGCGTCCAATCGCGCGATGGTTCTCGTAACGAAGCTCTGTACCTCCTGAGGCAGGGCCGCGGCATCCAACACCAAGAGGGTACCGCCATCAGCCAGAACGATCGGCGATGTGGAATCGTCTTCCCAATAGCTGAGCGCCCGGGTTCGGCTGCTCGCTCCTTGCGCGACGACGAAGGGACCGTCCGCTCGGGGGCTGGCCAGATGACAGATTGCGGCCCAGCCGGTAGCGTCGACGCCGGGGGGCGTGAGCAAGGCCGTCGGCGCATTGAGGCGTCCGCAGCGCTCCAGTTCGGCGACCACAAGACTGGCGGCTGCGGAGTAGGCCGAACGCCGCACGGGGGAGGCGAGATGCTCGGCCACTGCCCGATTTCGGTCGGCCCCTGAATCCACGATACGGGCCAGTCGGTCCCGATCTGCGCCGAGTTCTTCGGCGAGACCGGTGGCTTGAAGCACTCGGTCGCGGGCGCCCGCTAGTGCCGATGAAACGCTGAGCAGCGCGCTCAACCGGTCAGCGAGCGAGCGGATAGCTCGGGCTTCCTCGAGGGTCATCGCACTCTTACGAAGTCCCCGAGGCAGTAGGATGAATCCGGATATGCCGTCGGCGTCCAGTACGAGGGTGGCGGAGAAGGCATCCCGCGTTTCGAACCAGTCGAGCAGGGGTCGCACGTCGGGTCGTCGAACTTGTTGAGCAGCCAGGGCGTCTACACGCAGCGTGCGCTCAGGCTCGGCCATTGCCAACTCGTAGAGGCTCGCCGGAGCGGCAGCTCGTTCCGTATGAAGGTAGCCCGCCACGTCGACACTCATCACCTCGGGAGGGTCGTTTCGCCAAAGCTGGGGGCGATTGTCCGGAGTGGTAGTGGCACGTCCGAGCGCTTCGAGCGCAGCACGGATAGCGGCTTCAGGTTCTGGCTCCAACGCGCAGTTGGAGGCTCGCTGAAAGGCGTCGAGCCAGCGTGATTGTTCCGGCCCCAAGGGTTTGGCGGCGGCGCGACCGGCGAGTCCGACCAAGATGGCGAGCACTCCGCCGGCCAGCGCAATGGGTCCGGCCCGATCGGGCATGTTTCGGGCGAGCACACCGGTTGTGAGCACAACCGGTGTGCCCAATATCATGAGTGCGAGGCTTCCGCGGAGCGCGCTACTGACCCGAGTTGGCTCCGGAGTGAGAGCGCACCACATGCAGGCCGTCGAGGCACAGAGCGCAGCTAGGGGAAGCAGACGGTCCGGGGGCGCTACCTTCGCCATTACGCCCGGTATGGCGATCAGCAGGAAACTGGTCGTGAGCGCGAGCGCGGCCGCAGCACGGTCCCCGATGCCGAGTTCAAGCCGACGCTGAGCACGCAGTCTCCACGAGGTTGCGATCAGTACGAGCAAAGTGCCGAGAGCTGCCGCGGTCGTTGCGTAGTCTACGGCGAGCGGATCCATCAGCAAGCGCTGGGAGCCGAATAGCGCCCGGGTTGCCGGCAGCGCCACGGCCACGCCCCACAAGAAACTCACGAAAAACGCAGCGTCGAGGGACTGCGTCCGGGGGTGTGCCTTCATGATGCCGGTGCTCGACGGGATGCGGGCCAGGCAGATCAAGGCGGCGACGCAGGCGACTCCGACTCCCAGATTGGCTGCGGCATCAAAGGCGGCGCGACCGGGGGGGCCGGTGCGGGCGGCCAACCAAAGCAACGAGCCCCAGGCGAGGGCACGGATCGCCCGGGAGTGCAGCTGGGCTTGTCGTTGCTTCTTAGGATCGTAGTCGCTGGTTCTGCGCCACAGCTCGAATAGCAGCAGGGGTGTGAGCGCAACGCACAGCAAGCGGGCCGTTCCGACTCCGCGACTCTGCAGCGAAGCGAAGCACACGTAGAGGATCACCAGGGTGGCGAGCCAAAATGAACGTGAACCTTGCGGCATGTCACGATCACAGTAGCGAAATCGCCGCCGATCTGCTCCTTTTGGATTGTTAGATGGCTACGCAATGGGATCGATTCGACCGCGCGATTATTGAAGCGGAACGGCGGATCGCGCTTTTGGACCGCTCGCAGCCGAAAAACGCCCAAGAAGAGCTACGGCAGACGGTCGCCCACTGGAGCCGAGGGCAGCCACGCGTTCCGATTTGGAGCTACGCCGCCCTCCCGGATGGGGAATCGCTGCGGGAGGCGCTGGGAGCGATCGCTTGTGAACTCGAGGGACCGGGAACCTTGGCGGGGCTGTACCGTGCCCGTGTTCGCGAGCTCATGTTGGAGGCGGAGCTCGCAGCTGCCGTCGGAGGGTCTTCGTTTCTCTCACTGGCGCAATCGCGATACCGGCTGCCCGCGTCGGACGCCGCCCCAGCCAACCAATTGGCAAAGCTTTGGAGCGCAGACCGATTCAGTCCGTCGAGTCCTCTGATCGATTGTGACGACGGGCTCGATCCGAGGAGCTTGCTGAGCCGATTTCGTGCGGCCTGCCACCAGTTTAAATTGCCTCTTCGGGTGGAGATTCGCCGCGGCCTGCCGTCGATCGCGGCCATCGGCGATGGCGTGGTGATGATTCGTGAAGGGCATCAATTGACGAATCGCCATCGGGATCGGCTAATTTTACATGAAATCGCGGCGCATATCCTGCCCCGGATCGCGGCTGAGAGCGCCCCATTGGGTATCCTGCGAGTGGGCACCGCCGGCGCTTCTCAGGGGGAAGAAGGTCGAGCGGTATTCATTGAGGAACGTGCCTCCTGGCTCGACGCCGATCGACGCTGGGAGCTGGCCGTGCGCCACCAAGCGGCGACTTCCGTATTGAAGGGAGCCGATTTCGTCGCTGTCGTTCGGGACCTCATAGAGAGCGGCGCGACTGTCACCGAAGGGGTCGGCATCGCCACGCGCTGCTTTCGTGGCGGTGGCCTGGCCCGCGAGGTGATCTACCTTCGGGGATTCTTGGAGGTGCGCGATGCCTTCGCCCTCGCGCCCGAGCTGGAGCGCTGGTTCGAGGCGGGTCGTGTGAGTATCGAGGGTGCCAGGCAGTTGAACACTTTCGAGAATGGCTCGCCTCTGCCTCCGGATGCCCCCGGTGTCAGCTGGCAGCAAGTGTTGGATTGGTGTCGGGGTGGCAGTTGTTCGGGCGATTGAGCTTCGGCGCGACGCCCTCGTGCTTGCGTGAACCATCTTTGAGATCTACGGTGAGCGGGTCTTGCCGATTCGAATGGTGGTGTTTGATCTCGGCGGAGTACTGGTGCGAATTTGCCGGAGCTTCGGAGAAGCTTGTGAGCGGTCGGGGGTCGGCCTCCGGCATAGCGCCGAAGATTTCGAGGCGCGCCGGACTGATTGGTACGCACTAGTCAAACGATTTGAAGTCAACGAGATCGACTCAGCTAAGTACTATGCGCAAATGTCAGATCTCTTCGAGGCCCGATATTCGCCAGCGGAGGTGGAGCGGATCCACGCGGCCTATCTAATCGAAGCTTATCCGGGAACAGGGGAACTGCTACGGCAGCTGCGCGCAGCTGGAATGTTGACGGGACTGTTGTCCAATACGAACGCGCCTCATTGGGCAAGACTCCTGAGAGATTTTGAGGCGCCGGCGCAGGCGGATCATCCTTGTGCATCCCACTTGTTCGGCTGCGCCAAGCCGGACGCCTCGATTTATCGAGCCTTCAGGCAGGGCGTCGAAGCGACCGGGAGCGAGTTGCTTTTTTTTGACGACCTGCCCGCCAATATCGAAGCTGCGAAAATCGCGGGTTGGCAGGCTGAAACCATCGATCCCCACGGAGATCCGGCCAGACAAATGGCTACGCTGTTGGCCGATTACGACGTTCGGCTGAAGTAAGATGTGTTGCTGTCGCCGCCCCATGAGCCCGGCTGCTTGAATCAGAGTTTCAGTTCAACGACGACAGGAATGTGATCCGAGGGCTTGTCATGGCGGCGTTCCTCCACGTCCATCCAGGCCTTGTCACAGGCGTCGGTCAGGCTTCGGGTCAGGAACATGTAGTCGATTCGCATGCCCTGATTGCGTTCGAAGCCACCACCGCGGTAGTCCCACCAGCTGAACAGCCCGCCGGCTTCTTCCTTGAGGCGAAAGGCATCCGTTAAACCGAGCTCCAGTAGCTCTTTCATTCGGGCGTGCTCGTCCGGATGAAAATGGGTCAGGCCTTCCATGGCTTCTACGTTAACGACGTCTCGTGAGTCCATCGCTACGTTGAAGTCGCCGCCCAGTGCGATGGGTCGTTCGTCGCCGTATTTTTCGATGGTGCTTCGTAAGCGCTTGAGCCAGTCGAGTTTTTCGGGAAAGGACGGGTTGTCGATGGCTTTGCCGTTGGGAATGTACGCGCTAAATACGCGAATTCCCTTCACCACCGCTGAGATCAGGCGCTTGTCCGCGTCCGGTGGATCTCCGTCCAGCCCGATCTTGATGTCGCGCATGTAGCCGCGCGAAGCGATGGCGACACCGTTGTACGTTTTCTGACCGGCCATCACGACGGAGTAGCCGAGGCGCTGGAAACCATCGCTGGGGAAGTCGTCATCAACGACTTTTGTTTCTTGCATCAGCAGCACGTCGGGCTCGACCCGTTTGAGCCAGTCAAGCACGAGGCCTTCACGGGCCCGCAGAGAGTTCACGTTCCAGGTCGCGATTTTCACGCTTCACGCGTAGCTGGCCCGCCGGGCTGCCTCAAGGCCGTTCGGGCAGGTCGACAATTCGGCCGCCGCGCCTAGAGCTGCAGCCGACACCGGGAGCCGGGCAGCTTGTCCTCGCCGGGGGGGTGGAGTACCGAAATGACAATGGACGCGCTCAAGAATCGAGGCTTTCTCAGCGCAATCGCGCTTTCTTTTGCACTGGCTCCCGCCATAGCGTTGGCTCAGACGGCTCCGCCTTCGGACGCGTCTGACGATGACGACGGCCAGCGTGGGGAAGCGCCCAACTCGTCCCCACGTCGGGGCGCCGTGCCTTCGGGTCAGGGCGGGGGCATCCTGCGACCTAAGAAGAAGGACGTCGAGCCAGAAAAAGCTCCTCTCGTGAAGCCGAAGATCGTCCACTTTGAGAACGCGGATTATCCCCAGGCCGCGATCGATGCGGCGGTATCTGGTGTGGTGGTGCTCTCCCTCGCCATCGATCCTACGGGTGCGGTCACGGAGGCAAAGATCCACCAGGGTCTTGGCTATGGTCTGGACGAGGCGGCCCGAGATGCGGCGCTCAAGTTCCAATGGTCGCCGGCCACGGTGGGCGGAAAACCGGTACCGGTGAAGATTCTCTTCCCGTACCGCTTCACCCTTGCCGAGCCCGAAGCGGCGGAGCCGGAGCCTCCTCCTACGGTCGGCAACTTGATCGGTACTATCTTGGTGGCAGGGGCTGAGCAACCCCTCGCCGGGGCTGAAGTCATTCTCGTTAAGTCGGGTGGGACGACGCAGACGACCCTCACCGGGGCTGACGGCAAGTTCGTCTTCAGCGCGGTCCTGGCAGGCGCCTATCAGTTACAGGTTCAGGCGGCGGGATTTGAGCCGGTAGATTTGACTGAGACAGTCGTCGCCGGCGAAGAAACCGACGTGACATACCGCGTTGCGGCGACGACCGAGGAGCTTGAGGTGACCGTGGTCGCCGATCGGCCTCCGCGGGAGGTGACTCGTCGGACCATCGACCGTCGCCAGATGTCCCGAATTCCAGGAACGTCGGGAGACGCGCTGCGGTCGCTACAGAGCTTGCCGGGGGTCGCACGCCCACCAGGCCTGATCGGCTTTCTGGTGGTTCGCGGCTCGGCGCCTCAAGATACACGCGCCTTCATCTCCGGTGCTGAGTTTCCGCTCGTCTATCACTTTGGTGGCCTCAGCAGCGTGATTCCTACGGAGCTGCTGGACAGAATAGATTTCTATCCGGGCAACTTCAGCGCCAAGTACGGACGACTGATGGGCGGGATCATCGACGTCGAGCTACGGGAGCCCGACACCCAGTGCCATGGGGACTTTGGTGACCCCCTCGACACTTACGGCTGCTTCCATGGCATGGCGCAGTTCGATCTCATCGACATGCGAGTCATGTTGCAAGGTCCCATCGCGGGGGACTGGACCTTCGCGGCTGCTGCGCGACGCAGCTGGATTGACGTCTGGTTGACGCCTGCGCTGGAAGCGGCGGATGCAGGGGTCACGAGCGCGCCGGTTTATCACGACTATCAGATCATCGCGGAGACGAAGCCGACGCCCCGTTCTCGGCTGAGCCTGCGCTTTATCGCGTCCGACGACGAGCTGGAGCTCTTGATCAAGAACCCGCCGGATCAGGAACCCGGTTTCGGCGGAAACCTCCGCTTCGCGACGTCGTTCACGCGCGCCCAGATCTTGTACCGGAACGCTTTGTCCAAATCGGTAGATTTAGACACGATGGTATCCGTCGGCTCCGATATCATCGACTTCTCGATTGCGTCGGTGCAATTCCAGGTCGAAGCGATGCCGGTTCATGCTCGGAGTGAGTTCGGGTTTAAGATCGCGGACGGCATCCGTCTGAACACGGGGCTGGACTTTCAGATCGCGCCCTATGACGTGTACGTCCGGGCCCCGCCGCCGCCGCGTCCAGGAGAACCCGCGCCGGGGCCATTCACCCTGCGACCCGTGTCCGAAAGTCACGAGAGCGGGCTTGGCTTTCGACCCAGTTGGTACGCGGAGGCCGAAGTTCGGCCCGTACCCAAGTGGCTTTTGGTTCCGGGGTTGCGCGCTGACTACGCCCGCGATTCCGGGCAAGGAGAGTTCAGTCCCCGTTTGATGTCTCGCTACGATCTTTTCGGGGGAAGCGGCGACCGCGGGACCTGGACCACTCAGGGCGGCAACGCGGAAGCTTCCGATGCGGGCACACGTCGCACCACGCTCAAGGGCGGTGCCGGCGTGTTTCGTCAGCCGCCGGAGTACCAAGAAACTGATCCTGTATTCGGGACTCCCGGAGTGGATTCGAATCGCTCCATTCATTATTCGGTCGGCGTCGAACAAGAGATCACGGAGCACCTCGAACTGGGGGTCGAGGGTTACTACAAAGACATGCAAAATCTCGTTTCCCGAGGAGTGTCAGCGACCGGGGACTACGAGTACAACAACGAAGGCAGCGGCTACGTGATCGGCCTGGAGACGCTGTTCAAGTACAAGCCCGACAAGCGCTTCTTTGGTTGGCTCGCCTACACGCTGTCGCGAAGCATTCGTCAGAACGGTCCGGACGACGACGAGTACCTCATGCAGTTCGACCAGACCCACGTGTTCACGATTCTCGGGAACTATCGCCTCGGCCATGGCTGGGAGGTGGGCGCGCGATGGCGTTACGTATCTGGTCCGCTCACCTCCCCGGTACAGAGCAGTCTTCCCGCCCTCTATGCGGCTGATGCCGCTGCCTATACCCCGTTGAGAGGCGACCCCTTCAGTCGGCGCCTGCCGAATTTTCACGCGGTCGACGTCAGAATCGACAAGGCATGGCAGTACAAGTCTTGGCGTCTCTCGGCCTATATGGACGTGCAGAACGCCTACAACAATCCGGCGACCGAACAGCTGCTCTACAACTACAACTTCACCAAAGAGCGCTACCAGACGGGTCTGCCGCTCATCCCGAGTTTCGGCCTAAGAGGAGAGTTTTGATGAGCCGCATACTGCGTTCCCCGTTCTGGCTGTGGGGCGGTCTCCTCTGCTCGGCGCTCAGTTGTGAGCCGGAGCGAGAGGTCGCGAGCTTGCTGGATTCTCTGCGCGTGATGGCGGTCCAAAAGGATCGCCCCTATGCACGGCCGGGCGATTCCGTCTCACTGCAGATCTTGTGGAACGATGGGCGTCGCAACAATGAGGCTCCAGCTCGGGATGTGCAGATCGCGTGGGTTTCTGGTTGCCACAACCCAGCTTCGGAGTTGTACGCGCTTTGTTTCGCTCAGCTGGCGATGTTGGCTCAGACCGCGACCGGGGCAGACGCAGGAACCGCACCGCCCTCGGGTGCACCGCTGGGCTTTCCGACACCGCTAGGTTTTCCGAAGCTACAATGTTCGTCAACCTCAGGTGGGGGATGTCCGAGTCTAGGTTTCTTCGCGCCGGCACCGGCAGGTCCGTCCTCCTTTGATTTTCAGATCCCCGCTGAGATTATCGCAGTCCGACCGCCGCCGAATGATCCCACCCTGCCCCCGTGGGGCTTGTCCTACGTGTTCTTCGCGATCTGTGCCGGCGAGCTTGAGCTCGATACAAGCGGAGAATCATTTCCTCTGCGCTGCCGAGATGCCTCATCTGGGAAGCTCTTGGGTTCAGACGATTTTGTCGCCGGCTACTCTGCCGTTTATTCTTACGACGAACCCATCGTGCTGAACACGAACCCGCGGGTGGATGGCGTTGAGTTTGGAGACATCTCGTACCTGCCCGCCGAATGGGGCCAGGGGACGCTTTGTTTGGGGGCCAGTTGCGTGCCCGATGCGGAACAAAACGCACCGGCGCTGCCGGAGGATCCGTGCAGTGACCCGGGCGTGGTTTGTATCGATCGATGTGAGTCTGACGATTGTGAACAGATCCCGGTACTCGCGTTGGTGGATAGTTCGCAGGCACAAACCGATTCGGTGCTCGCAGCGCAACTCGGGCAGCAGCTGAGCGAACAGATGTGGGTGAATTATTACGCTGACGGAGGCGAGTTCGAATCCGGGACGCGACTTCTTAGCGACGCCCAGCGCGGGTGGAACGAAGACCATGGTGACCAATTCACCGCTCCCGCGGAGCCCGGCTGGGTCAACATTTGGGCGATCAGTCACGACAGTCGCGGGGGGACCGACTGGGCGCGGATACGAGTTTACGTACGCTAGGTGATTCGGCGGGGGGTCAGCCCTGCGCTGGTGAATCGGTCTGCGCCGTAACTATTTTATTTCCATAAGCGGGCGGCGGCGCCATCAACGGCTCGGGCATGCGGGGTCCAACTTGTTGGTCCGTGGGGGTTCGCTGCGCCTTGGGTTGGGGCGCAAGCTTCGGGACCATAGTTTTCGCGGGAGATCCGCAGGCGAGGAGGAGAGACGCAACACCCATGGCCATGACTATTTTGGCGATACGTTGCATATCTATAATGTAGAGCGAATTCTCGATTGTGCACGTCGCGACGCGTCAGGAAGCGTCCACATCAGGGTCGCTTATCGACGTGCGAACTCAGCTTCTTTCGATCTGGGCAAGCACCTGCCTCCAAAGATAGGGTGTCGGTTGTGGAATCGGGGACGCGGCTGTTTTGGATGCTCATCACGACGCTGTTGGCGGCGTCGGTCTACTTTGGAATCGGAGCGGAATCTCGGCGCCGCCAAGCTCAGCAGAGCCAGGGTACGCTCACCGACCGAGAAGTGGTTTCTCTCCTACACGTTGTGGACGGCGATAGCGTCATGGTCCGCAATCGGAGCGGCCAACGCGTTTCGATTCGGCTTATCGGCGTCAAGGCACTGGCGGCGAGCGCCGAGCGGGGGATGGGGGCGAGTTTTGGTGCCGCCGCAGCGGCCGAACTGAAGCATCGCCTGACTGATGTCCCGATTGAGGTTCGGCTGAACGACCCACCGCTCGATCGCCACCGCCGGATCCTAGCGAAGCTGTTCGTGGGCGAAAACGACGTGGCTCTGAACTTGGTGGCTCGTGGGCTCCTGATAGCTTACCCCGTGCACCCCTTTGAAGGACGTCCGGCGTATTTGGCGGCCCAGGCGTCAGCTCGCGCCGAGCGACTGGGGCTCTGGAGAGACGAAGAAGTCTCGAAGATCGCTGGATTGCGTTTTGAGCGGTGGGAGCAAGACGCGAAGTGAGCCTCTTTCTCCGGTTTTGGTATCGACGAATTTTGCGGCGTCCTTCTGCCTGGGTGCGGGCGATTGCGCTGAGCCTGTCTGTGCTGCTCTACGGGACCTCGGGTTTCATGTACTTCGAGCTTCCGGCGAACCCGCAGCTGAGATGGATTGATGGTTTTTGGTATGCGGTCGTCACTATAACCACGGTTGGGTACGGAGACTTTTACCCGATATCGGCTGGCGGCCGGATGTTAGTGGCGCTGCCATTGATGTTCCTAGGCATCGGCCTACTCGGATATGTATTGAGCCTCGCGGCGAGTGCCCTCGTCGCAGCCCAAACGAAAGAAGCCCACGGTATGAGCTCGTTCAACCTCAAAGATCACCTCGTAATCGTCAATTTTCCAAACCTGGCGAAAGTCCGGCGGGTGCTCAACGAACTCAGTGGCGACCCGGCCTTCGGTGCCCACAAAGAAATAGTAATTGTCGACGAGGATCTCGAAGAACTCCCCCCGGAGTTGGTGCAACGAAACCTCCACTTTGTGCGCGGCAACCCGACGCGGGATGAAACGCTGACCCGAGCGAGCATCGATTACGCGACCCACGCCGTTATCTTGTCGAAGCGCCCGGGCGATCCGAGTTCCGACGATCGCAATGTAGCCGTGACATTGGCAGTGGAGGCACGGTCGAGACAGGTGTTCACCGTAGTCGAGTGTGTTGATTACGCGACCGAGGAACTGGTGAGGAAGGCGGGTTGTGATCGCATCGTCTGTACGTCACGTTTTGACGCGCACTTCATCACCCATGAGCTGATCAATCCCGGCGTCCAGGAGGTGATTGAAGCTCTCACGAGCAATCAAGGCGGGCAGCAGGTGTTTCTCGCGGCTCACCAAGGAGAGACACGCGATTACGCCGCCATGTGCACTAGTTGCCAGAACGAAGGCCATCACCTGATCGGTCTTCAGCGGGCTGGAAAGACCGAGCTCAATCCCCCGAAAGACACACCCGTTAGCAGCGGTGACATTTTGGTAACGATCGGATTGACGCGACTAGAAGCAGCCCTGAAATAGTCGATGTTGGCGCTGCACTACGGCCGGGCGTTATTCCCAGCTGCAGGAAGCAGTCATCGGGCAGCTTTCGATGACGCAGGGCGTGATGCGTGGATTGAGTCCGGCCGGGGACCTCAGTTCCACCATCGGCAGCAAGCGGCGTTTCGGACGCGCTGCGTCGCCAACGTCTGGGAGGTTTCCTTTGGGGGCGCGCGTGCGCGACCTGTCCCCGTGAGCTATGTTGAAAGGTGAACTTTCTCACTCGTCTCCCCCCTCAGCCGTGCACTCTCACAACCTCCTGATCTTCTCTGACGTTCATCTCGGTAGCGACCTCATTCAGTTCGCCCAACCCGACGCCCCTCTCTATCCAGAGCACAGTCTGCGTCGAGACCGTGAGCTCGCCAACTTACTCCGTTGGTACGCAACGCACCGACGAGGTGGCAAGTGCTGGCGTCTTGTGATTGCAGGAGACTTCGTCGACTTTGCCGGCATGAGCATAGAAGCTGACGAGAATGAGCTTCGCCTGAGTCTCAGCAAAGAAGAGGTACAGAACGGGCTTGGCAGTGCTGAAGAACACACATTGATCAAGCTACGATGTGTTGTCGAGCATCACGCCGATGTGTTTCGTGCATTGGCGGAGTTCCTAGCCGCGGGCAACAGCCTCGTGGTGGTCCGCGGCAATCATGACGTGGACTTTCATTGGGAATCGGTGAAGGACGAATTTCGGTCCCAGCTCCACCAATTTGCGGACTTCTCCCGGGATAAGATCGAATTTCGGCCTTGGTTCTATTATGAAAAGGATCGAGTCTACATTGAGCACGGGCACCAGTACGATGGCTGGTGCTCCGTCGATCATGTACTCAATCCTGTATCTCCGCTGGATCCGCGTCGCTCTTCGCGGTCAGTCGCGGACATCATGCTCCGCTATGTGGTGCGCCCGCTGGGCATGTCGGAGTCGGGTCATGACGGTGCCGGGCCGCTGCACTACATCCGCTTTGCCAAGCGCCTCGGTCTTTCTGGGGCTTGGAAACTTATTGTACGATTTATGTTGGCCGTACATCGTTTGCTGACCGTTTGGCGAGCGCATTTTTCGGACGCCACAGCGAAGATTCGGCTTGAGCAAGAGCGGCGCATGTCGCTCCTTGGCCGTCGACGACGTTTGGGAATCAATCGCTTGCGTCGTCTTGAGAGACTTCAGGTGCCGCCTGCGACTCGTAGCGTTTCTCACATCCTCTCCTGTTTTTTCTTGGAGCGGGTTGTTCTGGGGGCACTAGGCGCACTGCTGTTGCTCACGTTTTTCGTGGTATTCGATCAGTGGCACTATCAGCTGATTGCGGGTGGGGGTCTGTGCGTCGTGCTCGTCGCTCTGGCTGCGGCCTGGAATAGTTCCCGCGTCGCGATCGATCCGAGTGATCAATTACGGCGCCAAACCCGCGCCATCGGGAGCCTATTTCCAGCCGCGTTCGTGGTGATGGGTCACACTCACCTGCCTGAACTGTCGGATCACGATGGAATTACATATGTGAATCTCGGCGCCTGGGCGGAAGAAGAGACGGTACCTGACAAAATTCAGCAGTTTCCTGCCACCCGAACCCATTTTGTACTGGAAAATGTCGATGGGGAACCCTCTGGGGAGCTACTCGTATGGGGCGCGGCGGGTCAGCCGGAGCCCTTTGGTCCCCGAGTCGACCAAGAGTCAAAAGACGACTTTGAAGCCTCGGGTGGGCCAGCTGGCCTGGAAGTGCAGGCCTGAGCGCTATCTTGTGCTCCACAACCGGGGTCGAGATTGCAACGCGGCGCTAAATCGGGGAACCTAGCTATCCGCGATCCGTCGCGACCACCGCTATGTCCGAGCCTCGTAGAGCCGCCAAAACCCCGCTCAAGACAGGGGACGTACTCAATGACCGGTACGAGATCCGCGAGAGCCTCGGCAAGGGCGGGATGGGCGAGGTATTCAGTGCTTACGATCGGAGCACGCTGGAGGCTATCGCCGTCAAGATTGTTCGCGAGGAGTCGCGGATGCCCGGCGACGATGAGGCGCTGCGGCAGGAGCTACTGCTAGCGCGTTCCATTAGTCATCCGAATGTGTGTCGGGTGCACGACTTGGCGCCGAGCTCTTTCGGTCCGGTGCTCGTAATGGAACACATAGCGGGCAAGACCCTTCATAGCCACATACGTCGAAGAAAAGCCAAGGGTGGCTACACGGCAGATGAGTTTCGCAAGATCGCGAGCGAAGCCTCCGCAGGGCTCGCGGCGATCCACGAGCAGGGTTTGGTTCATGGCGATCTAAAACCGGGCAATGTCATGGTCACCGCGGATCGCGCGGTCATCTTGGACTTTGGCTTCGCTCAAGAAAGAGCCCGACTCAGTAAACGTCGACCCGGAGCGCCGCCGGACGGTGGCACGCCTAACTACATGGCGCCGGAACGTTTGCGTTCGGGGGGAGCCAGCCCGGAGGATGACATTTACGCATTGGGCCTGACGCTCTGGGAGATGTGGACTTGCCGCGTCCCCGAGCCCGGGGCGCGTCCTCGCTCCAAACCCATGCGATCGCAAATCATGTTTGACGTGCCGGCGGGGCTATCGATCGATGAGGTCAAACAGATCTTCCGTTGTTTGGGGGAGAACCCCGAGCTTCGTCCGCAGGCGAAACGGTTGCGTTTTTTTAACCCGGCTTCTTACACGACCAGTCAGGCGCAAATTCCCAGGGAGCGTATTTCACCGGGCCCCCCCCTTGGGCGGAACGTGGCTCAGTCGTTTACGCCAGGCGCCCAGTCGCTATTGGTGACCTTCGCGACGAACGCAAAAAAAGTCGCGGGCAAATTGTTCCCGCTCGACAAGGTCACGATGAAGATCGGTCGTCGAAGTAGCCAGGACATTTGCATTCCCGAAGCTACGGTGAGTGGCAGTCATGCTCAGCTTCGTTGGCAGGCGGGGAGCTGGGTCATCGAGGATTTGGGCAGTACCAACGGTACCTATGCCGATCACAGCTACGACCGAAAGCAGAACATGACCTTGCTGCACGGCGGCGAGGCTCAGTTCGGCGAGTGCCGCGTCAAGTTGGTGAGCTTCAACAACGAGTCACCCAATCTAAAACGTGCGCGCACCTACTTGGAGCAGTGTGACGGGTTGACCGGGCTACTGCACCGCGACCAGTTCCGCGCCAATCTACAGGACGAACTGAAATTCTCCGAGTGGGATGGTGTCCCGCTGTCCGTTGCCCACTATCACATCAAGAGTCCCAACCGCTTGGTTAGCGATCGTCCGACCATTTTGGAAATGCTGGCTCTGCGTCGCGCCGCTCAACGAGTTATCGAGCTCACTGAGATTCTCGTACTATCGATGGTTCCGGTGATTGCCGGCCGCACGGCGCCGCTGAAGTTCGCTTTGGTGATGACGGGGCCGCGTATCGAGGAAGCGCAGAACATCGTGGAGCAGGTTGTGTCTCAGGTGAAAGGCCTTATGCCCGAAACCCTTGAGCTTGAGGCGACTCTGGAACAGGCCGAGCCCAACCAGGCTGTCGATTCCCTGATCGACCCCTAGCGCTCTTGCCCTGCCCGTCTGAGAGCCTGGCGCTTGGCCCCGGCAGACTTAGCCCCCAAGCGCGCGATGACGCCGACTCGTTGCCCCGTCTAGTCTTAGCTCTGCTCCCATGAACTCCGGACGCCGCCCCTCAGGACCTCTCAAGGAGATGTCGCGTCGGCGCCTGGGCTTGGGAGGAGCCGGCAACGACCGACCGTTGCGCGCTCAGGTGATTGTCACTGTGAGCGTGGTATTGGCGATGTTGGCGATTCCGCTGTATCTCCTGCGCCGACCCTCCCCCGCTCCGCCTTCCGGGGATGGCGAGCGAGCTAGCGGTGCGATGGATCACGGTGGCTTGCTTCGCTCCAAAGTCGACGCAGGCTTGAGCGGCAAGAGTCGTGTGAAGATCGGGCCGGTGCAGCGAGTCAAATGCAGCGCGTCTAAAAAGTCGCGGGGCAACGAGGGCGGCCTGTGCGACGCCTTAGCTAGCCTTGAAGAGGGCTTGGCAAAGGCCATCGCTGCCACCACCGAGTGCGCTCCCAATACCGGCAAGGCGGGGACGTTAAATTACGTCCTAGAACTCGATTTTTCGCGGCAGCGCTACAAGGTGTTTCCCGGCCGGAGTGGCGACTGGAAAGGACCGCAGGCCAAACGCGCTGCTGCATGCGTTGCTCGCAGCGTCGGCCCGATACGTTGGTCGTCAACGCCGCATCAGTATCGGTATTACTTGATCGCACGCATGGCGAGCTACCCGGCGCCGGAGCTGGGCGACGGTTTTCCCGTTTTCGAATAGGGAGAGCTGGTCTCTAGGATTCCGCTCGGCTGTGAGGGGCAGCGGGGGTTGTACGAAACTCAAGGGTCCGTTCCGCCGCGTCGAAGCGTTTCATGAACAGGCCCGTAAATGTGCTGAACAAAGCATCGCCGGGAGCGGGGACACCCGTCCGCAGCGGTCGGCTGACCCAACGTTTGATTTTCTGCAGCACGGCCGGGTCGATCGGGTTGACTTGAACACGGGCACGCAGATAGAGCGATTTGGCGCTGGCCGCCTGACGAGCCGTCGCTACCTCGAGTTTATGTGCGCGTGCGCAGGTGCGGAGCACGCCGTCGATTGTGGGCGTCCAGCGCGTACGTTTCTGCCCGAGACGATGAAGAACGATTCGATACAATTCGTCCCAGACGTGCCACGTGACTCGGCAGCTCTGGACTGTTGTGGAAATGGGTTTCGGGTTTTTATCGGCGTAGAGCATGGCCGTCAAAACGATGGTTGTCGGCAGCCCACGGGTGAGCTTGCGCCGCACTTTGCCACTCACGACGTCGTAGAAGCCGACGTTCACGAGCAAGCGGCTTCGGTCTGAGTTCCACGCAAAGCGCGCCTTCCGCGGGGCCCCCTTGATGATGTGCGCCGATTCTTGGGCGCGGGCGGGGGAGGGTCGCATCAGTTGAACGAAAACGCCGATCAGCAGTAAGGCGATGACATGGGCGCTGCCCGCCCGCCGTGTCTTCCCCGAGAGCATCACTGTACTGGCTCCGGTCGGCTATCTCGCTCTAGGGGCAGAAAGCCCAGTACGTTGGCGAAGGCGAAGGAGAAACCGCCTGCGCTGGTGTCCATTCGGAAGCCCAGATTCGCGGTGAGATCCACAGGCAATCGGCTCGCCCCGCTGTAGCCGGAGGGCGGGCGCTCGATGTCCCGAGGGTTGGCGATACCGAAGACGCCGAGGTTCGAGAAAAAGTCGATGCCGTATACGGAGCGGGTGCCGCGGTAGAGGGGGATGCGATATTCCCCGCTGAGTTTTCCCGCGTACCGCGCGTAGCGGATTTCGATGATGTCTGTGCCAAGGAAGTTCGGCGACGGTCGAGTATCGAAGCTCAAGCCGAGGAAACGGGCGGGCAGGAAATCGCTGAAGTCGCCGACGTAATACTGCTCGAAGAACGGCGCCGTGCCCGTGATCGCGCCTGCAAAGGCGTCTAAACGAATCACATGATCCGAAGGTAGCTTCCACCAGCGTGAGATGCTCAGATCTAGCCGTTGATAGGCGTAGTCGCTGCCGGTTGGCGAAAGGCTGACCTCCCCGGTGAGGGTGGTCAGCCAGCCAGTGGTCGGAAGAAAGGGTTTGTCTCGAGTGTCCTGTTGGAGGCTCGCCCGGACGGTGGACAGTACGCTGTGGTCAGGCAGTATGTCGAAAGGGACTGGCTCGCGATCCAGCCCTCGCCGGTGGGAGGCGAATCGCGGGAGATGAGTTTCGATCGTTTCGAGTCGGTAGTTGAACCAGAGCTGAGTGGAAACCGATAGATCGGTTCCGGCTCCGAGCGATCCGCCGAAGCGATTGTATGTGATGGGGGCGAGCCGCGGCACCCCGGACACTTGACTGGGGTCGTCCCACACGACGTCGGTGTTGCCGGCGAAGTCGACAGCATCGCTGTAGATCAATTCGCCATGGGTCATGAAATCCCCACCGAGGAAGGCGGGGTCAAGGAACCGCAGGCGCAGGGCGAGCTGCGAGCGGTCCAATGCCAGTGCGGCTCCGAGCGTGATTCCGGTGCCCCCTAAGTTCGTTTCGGCGATGTCGAAACCGGCGTAGGGAGTGAGGTCGCGGCTGTCGCTATGGATGGAGGCCCCCTCGGCGATTCCCATCAGTACATCACTGACCACCAGGGTATTTCTCTCGACCACTTCGATCACGAGCACGACCCGTCCTCGGCTACTTCCTTTCCGCAGATTGAATTGCACATCACGGAAGAAGCCCGTGCCGAGTAGGCGATAACGGGTCAGCGCGATCGCGGGCTCATCGACGTCGATGATGTCGCCGGGGTGAAAGGGAACGTAGCGAAGCACAACTCGAGAACGTGTCTTGGCATTGCCTCGGACCTCGATACTCTCCAGTGTGTATCTCAGGGGGCTCTGGTTGGCTGCGCTACGGCTCTGGCCGGGAGGTTTCGGAAGTGCCCGGTCTGCGGGAGACGCCTCGACCGCTGCTGACGCTCCTGGGGAGGTGGGCGCGGAGGACGAGCTGGGGCCTTGCACAGGAGGGGGCGCAGGGACCGGAGCCGTTGGGGGGGCAGCTGGATCGGGAGGCGACGGAGACGGCGGCGTCGGGCTGGAGGTCGCAGCCGGCTCAGGTGGCGCGCTTTCTGGCGGCTCGGGCTGAGCGACCGCCGCAGGGATCGGGCTAAGCAACAGATGGAGGGCTCCCGCTAGAGACCAGGCGCAAGATCGGCGGCTGACCATGCTGAGTGCGACGGCCCGGGGGCAAAAGGGATTCATTGTTCGCGCTGACCCGCGAGCAGCGTAACGCCGCGGGCACACCACCGCAATCTGGCGGCTCCCCAGGTTCACGGACCGGGGCTGCGGCTACGCCGGACTTCGGTGAATATTCTCCCCTGGATAGCTCCGGAGAGCGTGCCGGAGAGCTCGAGAATTGTCCCGGGGCGAGCGGATCCAGTACGGTGGCTCGCTGTGTTACTCAAACTACTCTGTGTGGCCCTTGGGGGCATGTGTGGGGCGAGCGGGCGCTTTCTGCTGAGTAGCTGGGTGTCTCGTTCCCAGTTGGCGTCGGCGTGGCCCCTAGGCACGGCCAGCGTAAACATTCTGGGATGTTTTCTGTTCGGACTCATCTGGGCGCTGGGGGAACAGAAGGTCCGGCTGGGCCCAGAGCTCCGGTTGGCAGTTTTTACCGGGTTTCTCGGGTCATTTACGACATTTTCGACCTACGTCTTTGAATCCACAGAGCTCTTTAACGACGGCCGTACGTTGGCGGCCTTTGGCGGCTTGATGCTGCAGAACGGCTTGGGCTTCGCATGCCTCGCCTTGGGTCTTGCGCTCGGTCGAATCTAAGGGCAATCCGCGCTTTTGCCCGTACCCCTCCTGAGCACCTGTGACTTCCGAAGCCGACCTTGAGCCTTGCCACACCACGCTCAGGTTACGTGTGCGTTTTTGTGAGACGGACGCCATGGGGATTGTGCACCACTCGCGCTACCTCCAGTACGTCGAGGCGGCCCGCATCGAGTACCTGATGCGGCGAGGGCTGAACTACCGGGAACTCAATGCGAAGGGATTCCATATGCCGGTGATTGAGGCGACCAGTCGCTTCAAGAAACCCGCTCGCTTCAATGACGATCTCAATATTACGGTTCGGATCGCCAAGCTGACCCGCGTGACGACTCGCTTCGATTACGAGGTTTGTCGGGCTGACGTTGAAGGCATCACCACGCTCGTTGAAGGCCACACGCTGCTGGCGTGTGTGAATGCGGAGCACCGGCCGTGCCGTATCCCCGATGAGTTGCTCGAACACATGTTGGGTCCCGAGACGGCGTCTCCGTCGTGATGGCGCCCACCACAGCCACAGCTGTGGTGGGCGCTCACGCTCGGGCGGGACTGTTGTTGGGAGCGCTCGCAAGTTCCGTCGATCAACTGGTGTTTCGAGCGAGTGTTCTGAGCCCCCCCCCCAGCCTCCGTGACAGTCTGGTGGGCTCGGTGATGACCGCCAGTGTCTATGGCCTACTGCTCGGCATCGCCGCGCTGCCCGCGGCCCGAAGTCGAGGCAACGCCGAGCGCACCGGCCGGGCGAGCGCCTTGCCTTCCGTGGCCGCGGGTGTGCTGTTGGCATGCCATGGGGAGAGCCTCTGGTTACGAGTGAGCGCGGGCAGCTATGTGAATCGCGGCAGCGTCGAGTTTTTCGTGAACGGTTGGCGTCACCTGTGGCCCACCACTCCGGAGCTCGCCATGGCGGCGTCGATGCTGCCGGATGATGTATGGCTGGGGCCGGAACCGAAGACGAAATTGATCGAGGCGGGGCCGAAGTTCGTCGCCGAACGATTGTGGCGCATGGGTGCTGTGGCGAGCGAGATGCCGAACGTGCTGTTGGTCACCTTGGTGTCGATACGCCGCGACCGATTGGGATACGAGGGCGGAACCACCGGGGCTACCCCAGAGCTTGACAGCATCGCCGCTCGGTCCGTAAGATTTCGGCGAGTGTGGACCACCGCGGCGCATTCGAACTACTCGCAGATGGCCTTGCTGTCCTCTCTGTTTCCGTACCGTGGCACGGGGACAGATATGTACACCGGTCTGAGCTACCCGCGCTTTCTGTGGCACGACATGTTGTCCACCATCGGCTATCGAACCGCCACGATTTCAAGCCAGGATGAAACCTGGCAAGGTATGCTGCGCTTCCAGCAAACGGGCACTCCGACCCACTACTTTCATGCTCTGGACTACGAGGGGGAACATGTCGACACCGGCGCCGAATATGTCGTGCCTGACGCTCATACAGCGGCACTGGCGACGCAGTGGATCGACCAGCAGGGGGATGACGCTTGGGGATTGTATGTCAATCTGCAGGCGACGCATTTCCCGTACAAGGTGCCCCCGGGAGTCGAGCGGCCCTATCAACCCACCGGCCCGCTTCAGGGTGAGTACAACTATTTTTCCTATGATGATCGCAACTCGCTGGTAGCCAAAAACCGTTACGACAACGCGCTTCGCTACGTCGACCAACAGCTCGTGTCGGCGATCGTCTAAAAGCGCGTCTATCCGGGGATCTGGGCTACCGCTCGATATCGTGGCGATCGCGGATTACTGGGCCAAGCCGAGAGTTGGAGCGCACGATCTCGCCTGCGTCACATAAGCGAAAGGCCCGGGTCAAAGCCGAGCCTTTCAAGTCGATCGGCGAGATCAACGGGGAAGATCGGCGACGTATATCGACTATTCAACTGCGAGGAGTGCCGCGATTGCCCCGCTGTGGCACGGAGCGCGGGACGGCAGTGACCCGCCGCTAGCTCTGGTGGAAGCCCTAGTGGACCACAACGAGTGGGATCGTGAGCTGGAGCCGCTTGTCGCCGCGGAGCACGGTCACTTGCGCGTTGTGACCGGGGCGTTTTCCGTCCAAGGCGTTGTACAAATCGTCGTAGTTCTCGACTGATTCGTTATCGAGTTTCACGATGATGTCGCCGAGCGTGATGCTCCGTCGAGTCTGTCGGATACCGCGCAAGCCTGCGGTGGCTGCGGGGCTGTCAGGAACAACTTCCAGCACTGCAACGCCGAGGATACGCGCTTGTCGTTCGAGTCGTTGTTCTGGATCGATTTGGATCCCCAGACCGACCTGTTCGGCGTGTCCGTTACGAATAATCTGCGGGACGATTCGGGAAATCGTTTTCACCGGTACTGCGAAACCAATGCCCGCCGAGGCACCGCTCCGGCTGAATATCATGGTGTTCATGCCGATGAGGAATCCCTCCGAGTCCAGCAATGGGCCGCCGGAGTTGCCCGGATTGATGGCGGCGTCCGTCTGAACCATGTCGCGGATAGTGACGCCACCAATGCCCTTTACTTGGCGTCCCAGGGCGCTGACCACGCCTGTGGTCAACGTATGATCGAGACCGAAGGGATTGCCGATGGCGACCGTCTTCCTCCCGACCTCCAAGCGGGCCGAGGGTTGCCGAACTCGGATCGGCACGAGCGCATTGCCCTTCGGCTGGATCTTCAGAACGGCAATGTCTTTGCGGGGATCGACTCCGACGATTGCGGCGTCGAAACTCTCCTGTCCGAGCAGGGTCACGGTCAGCGACTGAGCTCCCTGGATCACGTGATAGTTCGTCACGATGTGTCCTTGCTGATCCCACACGAATCCGGAGCCAGATCCTGCGGGCACCTCGAGCACCCGCCCACGGAGGTAGTCGACGACCACGCGTTTTTGAGTCACGAAGGCGGTTGAGGCAGCGGCGCTCTGGAAGATGGAGATGGTGTTGCTCTCGTTCTCCAGAAGCCCCTGGGTCGTCAAAGGCGCGATGAGCGGTGGTGGCACGGGTGGCGGCGCGGGCGGTGGAGTCGCGGTGGTGACCGGGCTTTGAGAACGTACGTCCATTCCCGCGGCGTCCCCGGCTGTCCGGCAGCTGCAACAAACAGCAGCCAGGGCGAAAAATTCGTAGATCCGACGAGCGTTGCTGTTGAGCATGGGGTGACTCTAGTACTTGTAGACCTGAAGGACAGGGGGGATGGCCTGTTCAGCGCACGCC
>SPKZ01000779.1_pt1 | contig 25224 bp, 50 predicted proteins | sample 2456571 | NCBI WGS metagenome assembly SPKZ01 (sample SAMN11192286, study PRJNA482655) | marine metagenome | biome: ENVO:00000447; feature: ENVO:00000244|ENVO:00000211|ENVO:00000569|ENVO:00002023; material: ENVO:00002151; isolation source: ocean water from marine abyssalpelagic zone ... | reverse complement strand
CTTGTCCTTGACCTTGATCTTGTGCTGCTACATCTTCACCTGTTAAGTTGTGAATTAATGCTCTATTAGTATGATTAACCTGACCGGACATAACTTCGTCTGCTGCTCTGGCAAATTTTGGGTTACTAGCATATAAAGATTGTCCTTGAACACTGCTCAATATTCGATTTATTTTAAATCCAGGACCAAAACGAGCAGAAAGCCTATCCCGATCTTGAGATTTTCCATATAAGGACTGTGACTTCAATATATTATCAATAGGAATATTACTCGTTCTTTCTTGAGTATAAGCCGTCTGAGCCTCTATATTGGGCGTGCGAGCCTGAGACTGAGCTAACTGAGATTGAAGCATCTGAGGCTGTATATCAGCTTGTCCTTGTTGTAATTGATTGGCCAACCTCTGATGGTAAAGTTGGTTTAAAGCACCAACTGTACTGAGACCCTTATCAAGTCCTCCAACAATTCCTCCTGCCATTCCCCCGACTTCATCAGGGTCTAATCTTCTAAAATGTGATACTGGTGTAACCATCTAATAACCTCTAAAATAATCCGCCAATAATGCTACCAATAGCACCGCCAATACCACCGCCAGCTTGTGCGCCTGCTGCATTTTGAGCAGCTTGACGTTCATATTCCAACTGTGCTTGTGTTTGATAAGCATTTGCAGTGCCGGTAGTAGCATCATATCCAGTGTTATAAAGACCCTGAAGTCCTGATAAACCTTGCTGACGAAGTCCTAAAGCATTCTGAAGATAACTATTGTAATCCTGAGAAGCGATGCCCTGTGCGGCTCCTGCTGCTGCTGTCATTGCTCCAGGGGTTCCTAAAGTTCCACCCGCTGCCGATGCCCTATCAACTCCTTTTAACGCTTGATCTAAACTATATTGATATCCGGGTGATTGCTGATATCCTGCTCCAAGTTGAGATAAAATATTTCCAGTTTGACTGGGATCAGCTCCCATTCCATACTGCTGTTCAAGAGTCGGAAGACCACGATTACCGGCTTGAATATATGGGTCATATAGACCCGGAATTTTATCAAGATAATTCATAGCACCCGCGCCAGGATCATTTCCGCCACCGCCAAAAAGTCCACCTAATGCACCGCCAATTGCTCCGCCTATTCCTCTCATAATATTTCCTACGTTATTGGTATTTCTCGTAATACACCGTCTATACCAATAAATAATTTATCATTGGTAATATCATGTATTAATCCTTTTTTTTCATTGGCAGGCAAAGCAGCAATTTCTGTTTCAGTAAGTTCAACGTATGTAGTAATTTGCCTACTAAGACCCGCATTGTTGATCTGATGCTCTTTCTTCTCTTCGTCATAAAACATTTTCCTTTCTAAAGCTTCTGAATTATCATTAATTTGTAAGGTCGTTAATGAAGCAACTTGAGAACCATCCGTACCAGAATAATGCTGGAGCTCTTCACTAATTATCGTAAAATAATTAACCCAATCAGATCTCATTTTCTGAGATTCATCACCTTCAAACATTAGACTAGATGGTACGTTAGGTATTCTCATTGCATTATCTCTATTGAAGAATCTGTTAAAACAAAACGTTCTTTTGACCAAAATCTAAACTGTAATCGCATGTCATTAGCACTTCCAAGATTCCAATAATTAAACTTTCCTCTCGGGGAAGCTGAAGGCCTCATATCTTTTGTAATCACAGACCCATAGCTTTTACCGCCATCTTTTGAAATAGAAAGATCAATACGAGACGGTAATTTAGTTTCACCGTGCTCTATCTGTAATGAAATCTTTCTAAGAATATAAAAGTCATCTGAAGTATTTCGAAGCGGTGCCGTAATTCTAATTCTCGGAATCGTTTCACCATCGTACGTCGTTATATCCGTTCCCATCTCGTAAAGAGCTGCACCCGAGGTCGGAATGAAGTAATCTTGACCATTAAAAAAGGCATAACGCCTTGCAATATGATGACAGAGCTTTTCATCCGTTACCCGGTAGTAATGACCAGTAGTGAAATCGTAAATAAAGCTAAAGTCATCATCAGGAAAGACGAGTTGGTATAGAACATGATTGTCCTCACTAAATAAAAATCCTGATGAATTCTCAGGATGGGTTAGAGATTCGAATTTAGCATCAAGACCAGGAAGAGAAATAGATTCTATTTGACCACCAGTGCTATAAACTAAGGTTGGGTTTGATTTTTCATTAGCCGCTAGAAAAACCAGTAATTTTGTTTTGTTTTTTACATCTGCCATCACAGAAATAGTATCGGCGCTGACACAACCGTACGGAATAGATATCGTATTATCACGAACATATGGAAAGTCAAGACGTGCAAGATCATGTGCTATATCAATACGTTTTTCACCAATAAGAAATATTTGACGGCCAAACTCAATGACAGCTACCATACGATCTGCTTTTGTTTGAATGTTAGATTCTTCCTCATTATCCCAGGTTGTTCCGTCATTAAGACCGGATAATCTATAAGAAGCAGTGCCACCTACAGCCGCTAAAAAATATCCATCATGAAAATCGATATAGATTGCTCTAAAATCAAGAGGCACTACGGTAAATGTGGAAAGTCCAAAGTTAAAAAGATAAACCCGATTGGTTCCATCTACAATGGCTATTTCATTGTTTAAGTTTTCCGCTATTTTAACGATTCCAGAATCAGTAAATAATTTTCCTATCAAACCATAAGAAAGTGATTTACTGACTGTATAAATGTGTCTTCCGAAAACAACAATTAATCGATCAAATAATGTTGATCTAAATATTTCCCGAGCAGGACCACCCTGAGGGAAAGAGAGTACTTTTTTATGACCTGGGGTAGGAATAAGAGACGGCTTATCTCCTGAAACTCCAACCATTAGATTCACACTATCCTCAGTCGTTTGTTGCTCGTAACGACCGAATTTACTGCCACCAATGATGTTAAGTTCATGCGGCTCTAGATTGTAAGGCTTTGTATTTCTCATCGTGCCGGCCTAAATCCCCTTCCAATATTGACATCAGCCCAGTTAAGACTTCCATTGACTGGAAATGAACTGGTTTTATTGATAGTAGTATCAACTCCAGTTACCTTATTAATTTTCTTCTCAAGCTTAGATCGTGTTTGTTCATTTTGAGGACTGTAGGGATAACCCATTAATCCGCAAAGTCTAAACGCTAATTCATATTTCAAATAAGAAACATAAAAACGATCAAAAACAACCGACATGTCCGTAGTGAGTAATACTTCAGGCAAAGAAAAACGCCCTGTTATTTCAGCAGTAATGTCAGCAATAGGAAGAAAATAGAAATATAGTCTTGTTCCGTCAAGTTCTCTCTCTGCATAATAAGAATGTGGTAATGATTCAACACCTGCGGGTCTAGTTTCAACAAAATACTCCTTTCTAGAAGACTCAATCATGGTATAACGCACACCTTGAAGCTCAAATGTAATGGCTTGAGATTCAATGAGTCCATCAACAAAGTAATCTTCTTGTCCTTGAATAAGCGGTAAATCTAAATGAGTAGAATAAGGAATGCCAATAGCATTAGCACTTTTTTCAGCAGTAATGTCGTTTAAAAGATCTAGCGCATCTATAATTTGTTGCCCCGAGACAGTCTCACTGCCCCGGGAAACAATACCACTGGTATAGTATGCGTTACTAATTAATTGTCTAGCTAGCATTAACTATAACCTCTATACTGGGAATATCAGACGCATAGTTCGCTGAGGATCTACATCAAAACCGTATAAAGAATCATATACAGTCATGTATCTATTTTCACCCAAGAATGCACCGTAATACATACGAATGTTTGCACCACTATCTAAATCTGGTTTAGTGTGAGATGGAAAAGGAGCCGTATCAGGAAGCCTATTCATCGCAAGGAAACCAGCATTATCAGCAATAATCATACCGGCTCTATGATCTCCGATCACAGTAATGCTATCACTAGCACCAACAGGTTGATTGATATTTGATTCAGCATTTAAAGGATCTACTGTTATTGATACTAAAGAAGGATAAATATCAACAATAACCTCTCCACCGACTACTGCTGCATCAGCTGTCGCACGAACACTGACTTCATTAGCACTAACACCGCCACCATTTTCAGTTAAGAATCGTAATCCTGAAGATTTATTGAAAACAAGAATATCATCTTTTCGAATTGCAAATGGATTATCAGTACCATTAATTAAGTGAAGTTGATCACCATCTACGTTAAGTCCAGTTGTTAGAAATACATCCGCACTATTAGAATCAGAAGATTCTCCTGAAATATGAGTAGGAAGCAAATTACAGCTATTGTAATTAGCATCATTCATAAATCCAAGTTCCCAACTCATAGCAATTTCATTATTACGAGTAGTTACAAATTGTCCTAAACCATTGTCTATGATAGACGGCTGTACAACATCGGGAAGATAAACTTCTAGTGGACCGTTTGTAGATCCCTGAGTTCTAAACTTAACATTTGCTTGTGCAAGATTTCTATAGCTAAGATCACCTGCGCCACGGAAATCAAAAAACTTATATGTATTAGTTACTGCTAAAGTTTCAATATCCGATTCAATTTTTGTGCCAAGACCGACCATGGCGCCTCGACCAAACTTGTCCATATAGTCTTCTGCATTGAAGATATATTGTTCGGCACTAAAATCAAAAGCAACATGTTGAGACTTATCAGTTACTAAACTACGGACACGTTGAACAGCATCATTAGTTCCGCCAACAATCAAGCCTTCCTGAGCTAAAAACCTAGGAGGAAGATCATAAGTTACGGTATTACCCAAGTTACCATCAAGACGATCGAAGTCTTTAAACTTCTTGTTGAATTTATGGATCATTGGAAATTTATTGATCAAGTAAGCGAGTCCGCTATCTCGATATAGAGCTACGTTTTGAAACGCATTTGTTAAAACAGTCATTATACTAACCTCAGTTAAAATTATTGAGTTAGTAATATTCCTTTTTAAATGATTAGGCCCTGAACATCTTTCTCAAGTCTTTCATGTTCAGATTATCATTAGGAGTATTACTACCTAATGAGGATTGGACTTGACTTAAAGGTGCATTGGGCATACGAATATCAGCTGCTTCTTTATTTTTTTTAATAGTAGCATTGATATCATTTATCAAAGTTTCCTGCATTTCATAATTCTGAATTTGACCAGCAGCAACAATTTGTAAATATGTAGATGGGTTACTAGCAAGATGATTCAACATTGCTGCCGGATCATCTGATTGTGATGCATAAACTCGGATCAGGGGGTCTGTTTTAAATCCTCCCATTCCTCGAATTTTATCTTCAATACCAGGGAATCTTTCCTTGGCTTCATTAACCTTAGACTCTAGTAGAGAGTCAGCTTTTTTTATTCCCTCAACAATTTCTTGCTGTTGCTGCTTCTCTGATGCAATCTGTTTATCTGCTGAAATCTTTTGATCTCTTGCGGTTGCTTCATCTTGCCTTCTAGAGTACTCATCACGAGCATAAGATCTAACCTGTTCTTCATTTAGTGTTTTATTCTGTTGGCTTACGAAAGCCTGTGAAGTGTTATTAGTTTCATGCTGCGCTACGGGCTGAGAATATTGATTTTGTAACTCATTACGAGCTGCATCATAGCCTGAGCTATAACCTTTATCCGTTGCACTTTTGACACGACCTTGCACAATTGAGTTCACTTCAGAAGACGATATCATTTTCTCTGCGGGAGCTTGATTTACAGCCGGTGCAGTAGATGGTGTCTCAGAGTGTTGAATTGATGCTTGATCGTTAGTCATAGTTTATCCTCGTTTGATTCTTAACCCAAAATCACGGTCTTAACCTTCTTTCGTAGAAGTCCGACTATTTTGCCTGTAGCGCAGTAAAACCCTGGATCTCCCAGGTAGAGATGTTGTAGGAATTCCTCTCCATAAACATGTATATAGATTAACCTATGTTTATAATTGTGTCAAGCAAAAACTGAACAAGTGGGAAATTTATACTATATATAGGTAAAAATAAGGGTAAAGTGGGTAATTTATACTACTACCAGCAACTACCAGAAAACTACCAATTTTATTAAGTGGTGAAATGATCTAGTTAAGTGGTGAATTAATGGTAAAGTGGGAAAATATTTAATATACGGGGATAAATTCGATAAACCCTGCAATATCCATATACTGTGTTGTGATTATTTGATCAGGTTTGATATAATATTGGTACGGTGCGGGGTGGTGTAGTCAGGCAGCATAGTGGATTCATAATCCAAAGGTCAGAGGTTCGAATCCTTTCCCCGCTACCATTTTTATAATTGTAGTTATCTAAATCGAGGAGCCGTTCTGTCCAAGTTTCGCTTGTAGTTCTCTTTAGTCTTACTCCTAGATAACTTATCATCAGGAACTGAGAACTTATTTCCCAATATCTTATTAGCCTTTAGGTCAATAATTTTCTTCTCAGAACTGGTTAGATTTCCCTTGGCAACTTGTTGAGTGGCTCTAGCCTTAGCATTGGCTGCATGAGACTTGTCAGGCATTGGATATTTACGCTCTCCGGGCAAACCAAATGTTTTACCCTTGAGATTATTTCTTTTCTTTGTTGTTAATTTTGTCATGGTATAAACCTCCAGACTTCATTCTCTTCTATTGCATTTCTAATATCCTGAACCATCTCATCCGTATTATTATATCTCTCATATTTATCATGAGCCCTGAGAATATTTTGAATTTCCATCAATGAAGATTGTAAGACGCCAACATTAACAGCCGCTTCCCACTCATCTTTATCTTCGAATTTATCAAACTCAAGTATTACTTTAGACATTATCTAACAACGCCCCCATTGTTTTGAGGGAGATGACTTAGTTTTAGCCTTGTAAGGTGCCTTGTATCCAGATTTAGTTTCTGATTTGTAACCATTTCTTTGGTAGCCTTTCATTGTTGAGTGCATTGTATTTTCCTATTGTTGTGGTTGTTGCTGAGTCTGAGGAGGTTGTTGTTGCTGCAATTGAGCTCCTTGTATCCTCTCTTGACCCTGCTCTATCTCTCTTTCTAACATGCTAGCAGTCATTTCCATTCCCTTCAAGGTATTGTCATATTCTGCCTGTCTCTGCTTATTGTTCTCTTTATGTCTATCAAGCTCCATTTCCTTCGTTGCTTTTAAGACTTTTAGTAATAACTCAGTTCTTGATTGATTGACTTTTTCTTGATCTATAGCAATCTTGGCTTGTGCTGACTGATGCTCTAGAACCATACGTTGCTTCTCAATATCGACTAACATCTGGTTAGGATCTTGCGGAGGATGCTGTGCAGCTTGTTGCTTAGCCTGCTGTTGTTCCTGAATAAATTTACCGGCAACATCTTTTAGCTCTTCCTTTCCTCTAATATCAAGATTATCAATTAAGATCTCAAGACCACCGGGTTGATTCATCATCGCCGCAAACGTTGGGAATGACTGAGCTAACTGAGCCATTTCCTGGTTAGCGCGACGTTTCTGGGACTCTATATTCAACCCTGGCTTGATCTCAACACCGATATCATTATGAGTATATTTCAGCATGCTATCATCTTCGCCCTTAATATTAATAGGAACGCTTACTTTTTGACCCCTAGCATTGATAGCAGGAATCGTTCTAAACGTTGTGTAATATTTTGGAATGAGGTCTGTAATAGAACGACATATCTGACTCAAAAACTCTATATAGTTATTAACAAAAGGCATGGAAGTTAAACTGGATTGCATTGAACCTTCAATAATTGCTTTTCCACTGAGTTCTCCTCTTTGTATGCCAAGTTGTGCATCATAGGTTCCAAAGATCTGCTGCATTGTATTGGACATTTCTGTATATAAAGCTGTCAATTGAGGGTTGGGAGGAGTAGGTGCCAATGGTTGTAACCCTGGCATTGGATTACCATCGGCATCCATATGCTTATAGAATAAAACACCACGAACTTTCTGAGGATTGGTCAAATTATTCCTGTACTCCTGATTGGATGGAATAGCGTCCTCAGGTAATGAAAACAAAGCCCTATTCTGATTCTCAATATCATTAATCATTTGTGAGGCTAAATAATTCTTAACACGCTGGCAATCAATCGCATTGTAGAAATAAGATCTAGTGATCTGCTTACCATTTAGAATTGTTGAATTACCATCCAGAAAAAAAAGAGGCATGAAGTGATAATCTGTTATGACAGGATCTTCGATCATTGTTTCACCAATCAAGCGGTATCTAATAATCTGGAATGAGTTGTCAACACGCTTATCAATAACTTCAGGGAAAGGATTAGGATTACCACTGTCAATCCATTTTTCTTTCATGTCGCTATATTCTTTATCCGTTAACGTAATCAGATCATCAGGATTTTGAGACTCAGGATTGGCTAATAAATTAAGCCTCACCTTAATCGGTTCTTTTTCATAGTAATCGCAGACATAAATAATATCACTTCCGCCATTTGAACCCGATTCATACCAAAGAACAGGAGATTCATTAATCTTATCAAAAGTATAATCAACACTATCAAGATCTATGTCAGGATACTGAGACTCAAAGTCTTCTTTTATCATTGGAGTAAAGAAATAGCAGAACTTTGCATCACCTTTATGAGGTTCTCTAGCAAGTGGATCAAAACCCGTTAATGTTGGATCAAACATCTTTTCAATTTTAATACACTGATCAAAACTTTTATCATTAATGTAATCTGTATAAACTCTAGCCACTGAAAATCCGCCTGTCACCGCTTCCTTAACTGAACCATTCTGCCAAGAATTCTCAGAAGACGAAGACATCATATAGCGCACATAAGATTCAATGAGCTTTACTTGCTCATAATTAATATCTTCTGTTAATGCGCTAAATTCAAATGAAGGCTCATGAAGAGAAAGCTGTCCCAAGAAGTGAGAAACATAAGCTTCTGTAATATTAACGGTCATGGAAGGTGCGTCATTTTCAGTAGCAGCAGTATTATCATCTTCGGTGATCGAAGTCTGATAAAGAAATTGACGAAACTTATGGTAGAACTTTCTATTATCGCTAAAATAATCATGCGCCATATCAATCTTTTTCTTGATGCTATCCAGTTTATCTTCAGTGTTCTTACTTGGTCGTTTACTTAGCTGTTTGCCCATCCTCTGATCCTCGTTGGTGTGTTTTGCATTATAAGTGGTGGTAATTTATTGTCTTCTTCATGACCGATAATGGTAGATATTGACTTATCGATTAGCGCAAACTTAACTGCATCGGTAAGTGTATCTGCTATATCATCATGTACATGAGAATTATTTGCAGTAATTTTATTCATATGTTCTATACACATTTTCCTGTGCTTTGCATTATAAGAAAATGAAACTCTACCCGAAGCTACTTGAGGTTGAGATGCCAGGAATCTCTGTGTCTTACTAATATTTCCATTCTTTGTATCTCTAGCGCGAATACCTTGAGCTTTTTTCAGGGAAGATAAAAGAGTTACACCAGTAGACTTCTTTTCGATAAGACATATATTTGGCTGTTTTTTATGCATTAAACAGTCAGCATAGAATGATAGAAATTGATCCTCCAGCTCAGAAGGATCAACTCTTATCTCCCAGCAGTCTAACCAATGTAGGCCATAACCCCCTATCTCAATACCGCGATATTTTAATTTATAGACTCCCCAGAAACTAAATACTGTAGGATCATTATAATTCTTTTCAGTCTCAGCAGTATCAGCTGTAATAAAAGTACCCAATATGTCAGGTTCTTCATCCAGCAATACCCACCACTCTTCTTTAAACACAGCACCACCCGCAGGAATTGGATTGTGTTGAAATTGAGCAGAGAAAATATAGGGCATCACATCTTTCATCTGTAGAAGATCTTCAGCAGTATGCATTTCTGGATAAAGCGCATTACCGTTGTGATCTAAAGAAGGAAGTATTAATGTGTCCCATTTCTTTCCGTCGTATCCGTTTATTAGCTTAGCGCGCAAATCGTCTTCGTGCAATCCCTGACCAATAAATACAATAGGAGTGTCTTGAGTATTAACACGTGAATATAATGTGTTCAAATACCATTCATGTATTCCTTCTCGAATCGTGTCTGAAGTGACTTCAACGGGCTTATGAATATCATCAATAACGATCAATCCACCAAACCTCTTAACGCCTTTTATACCAGCACCACGCCCTGTTATTTCACCACCAGCACCCGCAGCGTACACAGCTCCACCTTGCTGAGTCTCAAAATTTCCTTTGGCTCGCGAGCTTTCTTTGATCTTAATGCCGAATAGTTGTTGATAGATAGGATGAGAAACAATCTCTCTAATGGCTTGGGTCTGCTTTACAGCTAAGCCTTTACCGTAGCTAACGTAAATAAATTGAGAGTCTGGGTAATTGGCAAGAGACCACGCAATGAAATGAATGCACATCTCAGTTTTTCCATAACGAGGTGCTATATTTATAATGAGTCTGGTTATTTCATGCTCAAGAACTCTTTCAAGCTTATCAGCAATCTGTAGGTGGTGACTTTTTCGGGAGGCAGGATAAGAGATATCGAAATCTCTACCGGTACGTATTTTGAAGAAGAATTGGGTGAATGCAACGAAATCATCTAGAAGTTCTACTCTAAGTTCGTCTATCTCGGCTTTCGTCATTTGGCTCATGGCAAATATTTTACCATGAGTCTTTAATCTGTCAAATTATTGACCTTAAATTATTGAATCATCATATAATATGGAATCTTTGTCTTTTTTTCTATCCCGAATAAGTTCAGAAAACCATTCTTCACCAGCATCTTTATATAGTTTGATGCATTCTTCAACAGTTAAACCCATGCGTTCAAACACATCATCATCATTATCATCGCTCATAATTATTTACCTTTATTATAAGTATTTCTTAGGGTCTTTCATGAAACGAGAAGGAAGATCATAGACTATAGAGGGAGGATTATCTTCGTCAAAAAACTCATCAAATCTTTTCATTTTTGGTCTCTCCCTCTCAATATAATCAGATACAGTATGATTGAATTTACCGTTCTTTGCTTCTTTTTTCCTTATGCGATCATTAAATTTTTTCGGTGAAATAACAATCAAAGATTTAATACAATTCTTCCTGTAAAGTTCATACAAAGACTTACTACATCCATTTAATAGCATTTGATCTTTAATCCAACTACAGTGGTCAATAATACCCAATAGTATATTTGCCGTGGAAGTTTGATGAATAAACTGACTAAACTGTATTACTTGAGGATCCCATCCTTCATAAGTAGGAGTCATTTCACCGTTGTTTGGATTAATTGATCCTTCGACTACTTTGTTCATTTTTTACCTACCATATTCTTCTGGGGTCACTCATCATCCTTTAAAAAATTCATTATAGAATCAGAAAAGTTTTTGGCGAATGTTTCAATTTCTTCAACAGACAAATTAGGATCATCAGCGATACTCTTATGATTTAGGGCCAATGTAAAAGTAGGTTCAAATTCTTTGTTCATCTTTTTTTCCTATCAACATAACTAAATATTTTATCCACAACGTAAACTGAAATACAAATAAGTGAAAATATAGATATAGAACCTATTATTTCTAACATCAGTGAAACATCCCAAGATCGAAGTAACAGGTTGTGCCTAACTGACAGGCTAGAATAATTAATAATACTACTAATAATGTTTTAAGTTTCATATCACTTATCCTTACTTTTCATTAATTCTAAAACAGTCTGTGCCCGCTTCTCAGCATCTCCGTCATGCCATTTCTTAATGATATTCCAATCTGTTAAACTACACCGGAATGATAGTAATCTTCTCTTGAATCTTAACGGCTTTGGCCCTGATCCTTCTCTAGCTCCGCCTCGTGGTGGTGTCATTCTATTCTCCCTTCATTATAGATAACTCTATTTTGTTCAGCTCTAGCGATGTTCTAACTAATCCAGATATATTAACGATAAGAGATGTACAAAATAAAAAAGCAACTATATAACAACATATTTTCGCAGTCTTTAAAACTCTACACATAATACTTGGATTATACTCAAGTTCATACATTTTAATCTCCTTGTACTATAAATTCCGAAATGTTCTCGGGTGGGTTTGATAGATCATACACATGAAACAGATTATCCTTGAAGTAAACTCCAATAGCATTATCATCATTAAGATCATATAGAAGCTTATCGCTTACATGGTCTGATTCTTTATTGTTCATTTTTTTCCTTAAGTATTTTTGTGACTGAATCAAGGGATCTCTCTAGGAATAGTATTAACATTTTAATATCTACAATGTCCATCTTTCTTATTGCTTCATCATTATGATTTAAGTGTGCGTCCTCACTTTTACCAGAAAATTCTGAATTTACTTCCTTAGAGGTAAATGAAACAGTAAGCTTTTTTTCCAGCATTATAATGTTCTCCTTGTTGATCAACTTAAGTCAGTATACTGGTATACCTAGAGGATGTCAAAGAAAATAACAATCCAAGCAGCAAGAAATATAACGGTAGATACTCCGACGATAATCGTATCAATATTGCTCAATTATCCTCCTTCATTGACAAATACCTTTGGAAGTAATCAATCATGTTTTTAACATCTTTATCAGTTAACTCTAAATTATAGTTATTTCTAGGGCTGTAAATAATGCTTGAATCTTTAGAGTAATATCTAAAAACACTATAAGAATAAGACGGGGGATGTTTAGTGACTTTATCCTCATCAATCACAAAACGAATCTCCTCACTGAAATCATTATCATCAACTTCATTAACTATTAACATAACCTTATCATCATCGTTCATTTATCTTCCTCTTTGTAGTTTATAAAGAAATTCTCTCAAAATCCAGACAGTGAAGTTCTGCTTCATTGTTCCTTGATGTTTCCATCTCTTCTTTGCTCAAACCGCACGGAACAAATTTAAACTCACTTATAAAATACTTATCCTTCACAAACCCGGAAAAGAAATCAATGATTGTGCGCGCTTCGTCTACTGAAACAGGTTGCAAGTCATGATCTTCATTGAAATAAAACAACTCATCATCAGAATATTCAAAAACTACTTCAGTCCTACCTCCAACTATAACTTTTTTGCTCATTTATCTTCCTCGCATCTTTTACGAAACTTATTAAATCTTGATTGTTGTTCTTTCTTGCTACAAGGAAGATCTCGGTTAATATATTCTACTCGATATTTACGCAAAGATTCCTGATACTTTTTAATTTCAATTCGGTCTTCTTCTTCCGCTCTTAACATATTTTTAATTTCCATCCTATTATGACACTCGATCAAGCTTTTCAGCATCTCCATAAGATCTTTAGCTTCATGAATACTAACTCTATTAGATATTCTATCTGCAGACCAAACGTTAAGATTGTCCATATATATTCCATTATTCTCATATTCAAATGCTATTGTATTATTTCCTAAATTTACTATCTTACTATCCATTTAACCATCATTATTATAAGGAGCACAGTCATGAATAATTGTAACTATACTTCCAGAATCTTTGTCATAATTATTAAGTTCATGTGTTAATGCTACGGAAAAATGCGCAACAAGAAGGCAAGAAAAAATAACCATGAAAATCACTACCGAAAAAACCCCATAATCTAACCAATCCCAATCTTTAAATGACATTACTATTCCTCCTCTCTATTATTAAATAATAATATCTGGTGAATCTAAAAACCCCTGAAGGAATTTCATAAGATCAGAAACTTCTTTTACATCCATATCCACAAAACGAATATTACTCGAATATTGCAATGGTTCTCCAGCATCGTACATCAGCCTCAGAAAGGGGCCAACTGGTGGATTACCCTCTAAAATCAATGGAGTAAATACTTTAGGTCCGTATGTATATTCAGCAGTATCTCTAAATGATATATTATCTGATTCTTTTTTAACTATAAATTGATTCATATTCATCCTCCTCCTTATCCTTTTTATCCCAATAGTCCTCAACCCACTTACGCTGGCTAGGATTTTCAATCTGATCTAAGCTTTTTTTATTAATAAGCCATACTACTGACATAATCACTCCCTATCTAATCTCTTTTTACGATTACTACCCGCCAGATCTCTAACAACATCCAAAGCATCGGAAACATTCTGAGTATCTCTGTGATGCCCTAACATTTTGTTCATTTCCGTACATGCCGCTATCATCGTTTTAGGCTCCGTGTCGACGTTTTCTGATGCAACGTACGCTAGACCATTAACAATCTTTTTAAAGCTTATGTTGGCTTCTGTAGATATGATCTGCTGCCATTTAGATATGGGTTTAGCTACATTAGGTTTATTTAGGTTCTCTGAAGCCACTACACCGCAAGTTCCCTGGTTTTTAAGATTAGGATATGATTTCTCAGCAGCAGCACTTCCATTACCACCATTCTTGATATATTCTTGTACAAACATTCTCTGCTTAGAAGTACATTTATCAAGCATTTCTGTTAATTCTTTATCCATCTATATTCCCCTAGATAACATTGATTCGTCTACACAGCGATAAGAGTCTGCTCATCTATTCTCATGCACCAATTTCGATATGATGTTTTATTTTCCGAGACACATCCTTCTTCATAATCAAAATCAACATTACGTTTACATGGTGAACACAGAAAGACTTTAGCGCTAATAGAAGGTCTACCTGAATCCACTTCATCATAAACTACTGCATGTAATTTTTCATCAGCATAAACGGAACCACATTTATGACACGGACTTATTTTTTTAACTTCTATCTCTTTATCCATCCCTCATCCTCAACCATTCATTAACATGCTTAGTATATTCAGATTTACTCATTTTATGACCATTAATAACTATCTCTTCTGGAATAGGAATAAAATCATCATTCAAACAACAACCATATATTAACTCATAAAAATCCTTATCATTAAGCTTTAAAGCATCGCTAATCTCATCCCTTAGTTGTTTATGTCCAGGATTTCGATCAAAGAAATCTTTACCCATCATTCTCCTCCTTATTCAGATAATCATTCTCCACCATCTCTTTATTCATTATATTTCCTCTAATCTTTCAATGAAAATTTCAAGTTCTTTAACAGCACGCTTAAGATGTTTAACGTTGCATTTATTCAATAATCCTGTGTAGTTAGAATGTTTCCTAGTAACGAATTTATCGCCTGGCAAATGAGTATATATAACCTCATCAATATTAATCTTAAGCTCTATATCTTTAGGATCAATATATTTTTCACAAGAGACTGATGATTCAGATGCGGTAAAATATATACCATCCTTTTCCCACTTTGCAACCAAATGATACCCTTTTGGAACGTCACCATTTTTCTTAATCCATCGATCAAATAAAAGATCATTCTCCATACAAAGACCTATCATACAAGCCCCGAACATGCTGCTTAAGAAATGCCTGCTCTATTAGCTTAACGCCTTCTACGATATTCCTTCCTACTTTGACACGTTTGAGTATATTTTTATTTTTAGTATTTTTGTCGGGTCTTTTTGTAAGTGCTTCTTCTGGAATATCCATTATTATATCATCAGCATGGTAGACTCTAGAGACATCAACATCAATCTTATAACCGTCTATTTGATAGGCTTTATAGACGATATGAGGTGCATTAGCACACCCTATATAGTTACTGAAGAGTGGTTCTTCTCCGGTCCTATTTGGAATTATAATATCAATTATTTCTTCAGTTTTCATTATTATTTTTCCCAAAGGTTAAGATCCAATTTAAGATCATCTTTTATACAATCAGGCTTTTTATTATGTTCATCTTCTATACACATAAGCTTTTCATTGTAATCATTTAATCTATCCATTAGTTTTCTGCTGTTAATTAATTTTTCAATAGTTTTTTTAATGTTATTATCCATTTCTTCTATAGCAGCATAGATATTATGATTAGGCTTAAAGAATACTTTTTTTATTTTACTGACTTCTGATATTGATCTATTAATTTCTGCTAGTATTTCCTTCTCATCAATACCAAATCTATCCAGCTTTACCAAAAATCCCTCAGTCCAGTACTTTAGATTTTGCAAAGATATATGACTATTTTTATCAATATTAAAAGAATCAATAATATCAAATATTTTATTAGCAAACATGTCTTTTATAACGTACATTAAATCCTCTTTATTTAGAAAATATTTCTCGATAGTATTTTGTAATCTTTCCTTTTGTAGATGGATTACTCAGCAATGGTAAATCAACCGAGCAATCCGAACAAACATGAATATAACTAGATCTAAAAACCTCAGTTGTATCAAGAGGATCATCAACTGCTACAATCATATGTTTCATTTTTGCTATACTTCTAACGATACCGCATTCATTGCATGCAAAGATGCTTAAAAATAAATCATATGACTCTTTTGAGAAATCTCTATCTTTTATAATTTCCTTTACAAAACATTCATCACAGAATGGTAACAACCACCTAAGGAAATTTTTTTTACCATATGAAATTCTCTTAGTCATGTCTTTTTTGTAAAACTCTTGCGTACATCCATGACATAGTCCTGTACTTTTATTATTTCTAAACCACATTTTTAAACTCCATTACAGCTAAAAAAGTTAAAACAGCTAAAAATACAATAATTAATATAGTAATAAATGAAGGAGAAAGAACCCACCACCATGACCATAAAATGAACGAACATAGTTTTAATATTATTAGTATAAACTGAATATTTAATGTTATGAGTATAAACTGAATAATTGTAAATAATCTAATCATTTAAAAATCACTTAGGTGCATATTTTATACATACTTTAATTATTGATATAATAATTATACCGGTATACTGAGTTATCTGTCAACAAATAACCAAGAATAATTTTTATTTTTATTTTATTTGACTTTACACCAAAAATAGTGTAAAATAAATACCATCTTAAACCGCACGACAATAATTAAAAAAACATTATATATTATTGTTTTATATATTAATACGTTAAGTAATAGGGGAAGCTTCTTTCTTCTATCTATATTACTCTATTACTTTACCAAGAGTAACTTCCCAGATACATAATTACTTCAGTCTTTCTACTTCTCATGAGAGACATCATCTACCAAGATAATATCTTAGCTTATAATATATTCACTGCAGAGATGTTTATATGTTTTCTTTCTTTTTTTTATGTTACTTTTTTTTCTTTCTTTTAATTGCCCAAGTTTCGTTCAACGTTAAATTACCTTAAAATTAACTGTATTTTGTTGTTGACAGTGACTCTTAGAAGTTGGTATACTTAATTCAGTCAGGCAAGGGTTGTTTGACACGGATAAAAAGGAGATTTAAATGAAAATTAACAAAAAAATACTATTAGAACTTGGCGTAGCTGACAAGGGATTATGTGTCAAGCAAGATACAATAGTCGAAGAGAATTATCATAGGAAGGATAAGAGATGGAGTACAATACGAGAGGTTTTCTTTGCATATAAAGATAAGTTCTATCGGACAGAATATAAACATAACGCCGAGTATCCCTGGGGACATAGAGATGATGAAATTGAATGTGCCGAAGCGAAACTACAGGAAATTCCAGAATGGACAGTTCCACAATGGGTAATTAAAAACTAGAAATATTCTCAAGGAGATACTATGGATAAGTGTAAATATAATTATCTAGATAATAGCAATCAAGGTCTAAATCTACTCGTAGAAAACGATTTTGATAAAATAATGGAAGCTTACTGGTCTGCCTACCCTCATCACGAGGTTCGTTCTGCAGCCCTACATGCTTCAATAAACACCATCAGTAGGTTCATAGCTAATAAGTGTATTTGTGAGTCATGGGATGTCTGTGAGTGTTTGAAGCAGTATTGCGGTGAGATTAAGCAGAAAGTTTTAGATATCTCTAAAAATATTATACGGGAGGATGACTAATGATAAACCACGAAGAAAATTTAAAATATTCAAATAGAAAAAGATATTCTTACAATGAAAATCATAAAACTAGAGACGAAAACAGAAAGCGTATTATAAAATTCGCTGAGAAAAATGGATTAAAAGTTTATCAAACAAGCGTTGAGAATCAAATGGTTCTTGAGACTAAATATGATGACTATGTTATCTGCAATCTTGTTAAGAATATTAAAGAAATTAAATCAATTATGGAGAATCATAAAAATGGATGAAAATAAAATACAATTTGAATATAATAATATATGCATGGAATTGAGTGATAAACTTTCTTCTGTTATTCATGAACATATGAAATCACAATCAGAATGTGAATTTGCTGATATGGGACAGGCTTCTTCGCTCGGTGTATTAATATCATTAATATCTAAAATATTGGCTAATGCATTTAATCCTAAAGATTTGCTGTCAAAATCACTTTTACATATTGAAGAAGCAATGAATGAAGTTATAACACTTAATAAAGAGGATAAAAATGCTAATACTCACTAGGAAAGTTGGAGAAAAAGTAATTATCGGAGATGATATTATTGTTACTATCTGCGCAGTAAATGGTTCTCAGGTTAGACTGTCATTTGATGCTCCTAAGGAAATACCGATTCATCGTGAAGAGATTAAGATAAGAATAGATAATGAAAAAGAGAGGAACTTTAACAAATGATAGATTTAATAGAGATTAGAGGAGAGCATCTTGATTCGGAAGGTTATTACAATAGCAGAAGTGATAAGGGGAAAAGTTATGAGGGTGTTTATAATTTAAATATAATAAAAGGGTTAGAAAAATATTATTGTGATAAATTCGAAAAAACTATTTATAAATTATTATTCATAGATACTTATGGGGATGTAATTGATTTAAATAAAAGTGGATATCATCATGTTAAAGAATTCCTATATTCAGTAAGAGATGGAAATCCTATATTATTACATCAATAATAATACCGTACTTTTCTTCTACGAGCGCCTTCTTTAAGACAAAGCTCTCTAATTTGGCGCCGTAGGAGGACTTAACATCTTCAATCGTAACTCTTCCATCGCTCCAGAAATTAAGAAAATCAGCAGAATACGTTCTACCGGCACCTAACTCAAAACGGGGCTGACGGATAAACATATCTAACTCTCCAGAATCTTTTAGAATCTTTAGATTAATATAGTAATTAGCTTCTTTAGTAGAATCAAACGTGATTCCATCTACTACCTTAGGTTTATTGCCGTACTTTTTCTTCTTTAGATAATAATGACATTTTAGCATTTCCTTTAAATCCTACCATTTGTTTTTTTGTGTATATCCTACCATGAGGACCCTTGAATTTACCCTTATTCCTACCTGACGGTAAAAAGATAAAGTCATCGTTTTCTCGCATCTTTATCAGTCGATTATACACAGGAACAGGAACCATACTTCCGCCTTTTCCCATGCAAGAACCACATTCTCTTGTAAACATAGTATGCATACATAACGAGCAATCAATTTTTTTAAATTCCCAGAAACTATTGTTTGTTTTCAATTATTTTACCCTTAAATATAAGGTTATCTTTTACCATATTTACATGATCTGTGCAACAGTAATACGCCTCTTTCTTGACGATAATATTATCACAACGATCAACAATTCTCATGCATGATTCATGACAACAAAAAAATGTTATTTTATCAGTATATTTATCTATTCCCATCTGTTTAAACTCAAGAATCTGAGGAGGATATTTATTATGATCAGTCTCCCCTGATTGTATTTTAAGAATGGCTCTTTTAATCTGAGAATATGTCATTGATGTGAGGACTCCCATCCAAGCAGCACTTGTTTTATAGTGTAATTCTTCTGTAGAGAACTTTTTTGTCCATGTTGGACCATAGCAATATTCGAATATTACATAGACTCGATTAAAAATTTTAGCGTTACCCATCCTCTGATTAAATGGATTTAATATTCCATGTTTGAAATCATAAATTTCAGGATATTTTTCTTGGTAATTTATTATCATTCACAAATAATAAACCATTTAATAAGTGTTTTACAACTTAATAATCATACTATTATATAATTGATAATAATAGGTTTATATCCTACACAATAAAGAGATATATAATGAATACATCATGGAATATTTGATATAATATTATCAACATCAACAACCAAAAGGAAACATTATGAAAATTGAACCTACGGCAGAAGACGCCATTAATCTTGTTCTTGAGGTGGAAAATAGTATTGGTGAATATCCTCCAAATTGCAGCGATTATGTAATAAAACAAAAGCTGGCTATGATTGCTCTCTCTATTGAGCAAACGTACGAACAGAAACATAAAATTATAAATGATGCTAGCGCTGATGATTTGCTACAATCGTTATCATTAAAAAATCTAACGCATCATCACCTTCACTTATTATCAGATACAACTCTAAAATTAATAGACAATCTTTCTTGGTATGAGCATCTAGACGGAGTTCAATTTCTTATAGATGAGGTGAATCATCTTGGTAAGAATTGTGATGACGCTTGTGAGGAAATAGAAACTTACCTTGATGGAAAATCTCACCTCGGGAGAATGACACAATGATGGAGTATGACCAACCATATGATGAATACAGAAGTAATCCAGCACTAGGATCTACGGACGTATCTAATCTTAATAAGTCGCTTAGGCATTTTCATGACGGAAGAAAAAATAGTAGCCCTACTAATGCCATGTCGTTTGGAACATTAATACACACGCTAATACTACAACCTGATATATTTGAGAAAGATTATGCTATATACGAAGGTAATAAGACAAAGGCATCAAAAGAATATAAAGAGTTCTGCTTAGAGAATGAAGGAAAACATGTTATCAAGCAAAGTGAGTATGAATTGGCAGTGCAGGCGTTAACAGGAGTTCAAAAACACTGGGTATATCAATATCTTCAAAGTGGTTTCCCTGAAGTTTCGCTCTATGGAGAGGTCGAGGGAATAGAATGTAAGGGACGTATTGACTACTTATCAACTAATAGAAAACGTATATTTGATATTAAAACAATCGCTGACATATCGAAATGGTCTTATCATGTCAAAGATTATAGTTATCATATACAAGCTTACATGTACATGAGACTTTTAAGCGAAGAGTTAGATATTCCTATGTCTGAAATTGAGATGTTTTTTATATTAATAGAGAAAAAAGCTGATTGCATGTATGTTGATCTCAGAGTTATGGACGAAGGTTCGCTTCTCGTTGCTGAAAATCAAATAATAGAAGCTCTAGGAAAATATAAACAAGCTACGTCAAATAATATAGATTTATCGAAAACTTTCCCGTATCCTACCAAGCCACTAATAGAGGGACTTCCTCCCTATTTTATTAATTCATACTTTAAAGAAATGGAGATATTCCAATGAGAAATACAATAACATTAGCTAAGAAAAACGAATTCCTTGCTCTAATGCAGTCTGAAAAAGTAAAAGAAAGAATAATGTCAGTACTGCCGAATTGCGATGAGAATCTGTTAGTAGGATTTATTAATAGGGTTATGACAGAAGCTAAGAGAAACCCAAAGATAATGAGCTGTACTCCATCAAGCATTATTGACGCTTGTATCACTGCTGCACAACTAAATCTAATGCCTGACTCACTATTAGGTTTATGTTATTTCATCCCTAGGAGAGACGTACTGACTGTCATGGTTGGTTATAAAGGATTGCTCAAACTTGCTTATAGAAGCGTAAAAGGATTGCAACATGTAGAGGCTCATGCTGTATATCAAGGAGAAGATTTTGAATGCCAAATGGGATCAAAAATTAATATATTTCATATGATAAATCTAGTTACTCAAAAACGATCTGATCCTAAAAATATCACAGGGGTATATGCTATTTTGACCTATGAAAATGGCAATAAGATATATGAAGTAATGACAAAAGAAGAGGTTGACTTAATTAAAGCACGATCTCAAGCTGCTAAATCTGGATTTTCTCCCTGGACGACAGACTATGTTGCGATGGCTAAAAAAACAGTGATTAAGAGAATTCTAAAGACGTGTGATTGCAGCTCTGAGGATATAATGAAAGCCATCAGCGTTGATGATGAGCAAGAGTACAAATATTCAAGATCAGTTGTTGCAACGGTTAAAGCTGAAAAGATTTTCACTGAAGATGATGTTAAAACTGATTTTCTGAATATATCTGCTGTTAAAGAAGATGCTCCTAATGCCAAGGAGTTCTTTGATGAATAATAATATTCGGAATGAATGCCACAGTTGCGGTATAGTGTATACTATGTTATTCAAGCCGAGGATGTTTATTGAGATAGATGATTCATATTTCTTTAAATGTCTTGGGTGTGATGAGTTATTAAGATGTGGTAGCGTTATAAAGTTTGATCCTGATAAAAAACCAAAATAGGAGATATTATGAGTGAAAGTAAATTGGTAGAGATAGATATTAGTTGTTCCGTTTCAGCTCTAATTGACAATGATAGAGAGATGATTTCTCTTGATGGTGGTAAAACTGGAGAGGGTGGATATTATAATATATTCCTAGATAAGGATGAAATAGAAAAACTAATACCAATTTTCCAGGATTTTTTAAAGAAGAGTGAGGAGATATAATGAATAAAGAAGATAAAATATATAAATTTTTAATGGTATTAATTATTGGAATGATATCTATTGTAGTTTTTAAAAATATACCTGCATCTAATGTAGTTAAGGAAAAAATCGTTGGAATACAGCAATACTAGAAAATATATTATGAAAAATGAAGGTTTCAGGAAACATCCGTACAGATGCACATCAGGGAAACTTACTATTGGATATGGTAGAAATCTTGATGATAATGGAATATCAGAAGATGAGGCAAGTTATCTTCTTGATAGAGATTTGATGGCACTCAATCTTAAGTTATACAAAATAAAGGAATATAGAACTCTTGATAGCAGGAGACAGGCCGTTATTATTGATATGGCTTATAATATGGGATATAAAGGTATCTTAGGATTTAGTAACATGTGGAAAGCTATCAAAGATAATAATTTTGAGTTGGCTGCTGATGAAATTATAAATTCAAAATATGCAGAACAGCTTAAAAATAGATCATCTTGGAATGCTAGGATCATGCTGACAGGTGTTATAGAATATATTTAAGATTTAATAATTCTCTTGTCAAAAGATCTTCCGGCAATATATCCAGTATAGCCAAACCCAAATACAGTCCACATGTATTCTGGGATAGATCCAAGCCATTCCTTCATTCCTATGGATATATTATGTGCAACTCCAGGATTGAATGCATATAAAAAACCCATGGGGATTGATGATAAAATCATAAGATACATGACATAAAGAAATGAGGGTCGAGCTCTAGAGGTCCACTTGTCTTTACTCTTAGCCTCAGCGACAATAGCGCTCATCTGTAGCTCGTATTTCTTAAGTTCACCTGTAAGCTGCATCTGCGATAAAAGAGCTTCAGCAGCCTTCTGCTTGTCCTTGTCTGGAAATAAACGCTTGATCAGATCTCCGCCAAATCCGAATATTAATGATAATGGGTTCATGGATGTTTCTTCAATATAAGTCGTATCAATTTCGAGATCATATCAAATGCATCTTCACCCGCAACATTACTCAATACCATAAGAAGCATCATGGAAATTACAATCAATTTGCTGACCCAACGACGGTTTAAAATCTCCCAAAAATGGGACCATTTTATTCTCTCTTCTATGATCTTTTCAATTTCATGATCAAGGTAGTTCTTATCATTTTTTTTCATTATTGATAATTAAACTCTATTTATTTAAACCCATACATAAAATAGAGTATTTATACCGGCAGCTTGAGCACAAATACCTTTAGCAGATGAACCATTGTCTACTCGTCCATCATCGGTACCGCTTCTCTCTACTCCATCGCCTACGACAAAAGTAGTGACAGAATCGCTTTTCACCTGAACTAGTGGTCCAGAAGACATTTTTACAACTCCTCCAGGGCCTATGCTTGAAGATAAAGCAGATCCGATTACCTTTTGATCAGTAGAATCTCCTGTAACTACTCTCCTAACTACAAAGTCTTGACCAGCATTTTCATCTGTTGTTAATAAATCACCGATTTCAATATTATCATCAGTTAAAACATTATAGGTTATTTTTGGAGAATAAGATTGACTAATAGTATTTATATGTTCAATATTTTGTCCTATTACTAATACATTTTGAGATATTAGTTCAACATTATTATTCTTTAGTGAAATACTATTAGCTGCAGGACCAACAACTACTTCACTTATTAATCCTCCTGATCTATCAACATTCATAAAAATATCGCTTGGAGTACCTGCATCTGTTGCAGATAACATCTGAAAAGAGCTTCCTGTAGTCTGAATTCTCCATTTTTTCTCATCTAGTGCAGCAGCAGGATTCTCAACTTCGACAGCATTTCCATTTCCAGAAACAGTAATATCACCATCATTAGATAAAATTTTTGTAGAGACATCATAAGAAAACGCTGGGTCAGTTGAAACATCTCCAGATCCGTTATTGAATAAAACTTGATCGTTTCCTCCGGGCAGAGGAGATGATCCGCCAATACTATCCCATGTTGCTCCGTTAAATCTCTCTAGATTTCCGCTAGTAGTATTTTCGACTTGAAGACCAGTTGCAGGAGATGGAATTAAATCTCTCTCAGCTTCAGTCATTCGAGGAATCGGTAGACTTCCTTGAGTTGTTGATACTACGTCAAATATTGCTGACGGTTCAGCTGATAATACCCCGACATATAACGGTCCGCTATCTAGATATAGTATGTCTCCAAATATAGCAGGACGTGGAAATGAAATGGAATCTACAACTGATCCACTTCTGGAAATATTAAACGCATTTGATCCAAGTGTCTCATCATCATTTAGAGCTGATAGTTTGAAACTTGAAGAGCTACACTGAAATGCCCATATTCTTTCATCGATAGATTGAGACGAGTCTTCAATAATTAAAGTAACATCACCTTCATCTCTAATAGAAGTTAATGGTGAATTAATAAGATGATGATTTGAGATAGAATTAATTGATCCGCTAGTTTGAGTTATTTTACCAGACGCATTTAAGTTAATCTCCTGCACTTCTACTGTTACAGTATTGGAAGGTTCATCATACTGAAGAGCAGTTGTTGCTTTTATGTTTCCATTATCATCTAAAAATGGTATTTTATTTGTATCATTTGGAAGCGAATCAACTGTCCAGGTAGGAGAAGGTCCACCATCCAGTGTAATATTCATAACTCCGGTTGTAGTATTCCATATTGATGACCCGGCAGGAGCAGTAGGAATAGCATCTATCTCTGCTTGTGTTCCACTTCCTGGGATTAGTACTTTTGTTGTTGATACCATGTGATTATCTCCT
>SPKZ01002786.1_pt1 | contig 25260 bp, 13 predicted proteins | sample 2456571 | NCBI WGS metagenome assembly SPKZ01 (sample SAMN11192286, study PRJNA482655) | marine metagenome | biome: ENVO:00000447; feature: ENVO:00000244|ENVO:00000211|ENVO:00000569|ENVO:00002023; material: ENVO:00002151; isolation source: ocean water from marine abyssalpelagic zone ... | reverse complement strand
GTTGCAGGTGGTCGCCGCCAGGCAGTAGTCGCAGTTGGGATAGTTGAAGTAATTGGCGTCGCAGGTGCCGCAGTCGGCGCCAGTGAATCCGGTGTCACAAGTGCAGTCGCCGCTCAGCGCACAATCGCCGTGGTCGCTGCAGGTGGTGGTGGCTTCGCAATAATCGCAGTTGGGGTAGTCATAGTAGTCGGTGTCGCAGGTGCCGCAGTCGGGATCTGCGAAGCCGGTGGAGCAGTCGCAGCTGCCGTCACCGGTCTCGCAGCTGCCGTGGCTATTACAGGTCGCGGCGGACGTGCAGTAGGTGCAGCTTGGGTAGCCAAAGTAATTGCTATCGCAGGAGCTGCAGTCGGATCCGTCGAAGCCGGTGGAGCAGTCGCAGCTGCCGTCACTGGTGTCGCAGGTGCCGTTGTTGTTGCATGAGGCTTCCGCAGTACAAAAGCTACAGTTCGGGTAGTCAAAGTAATTCGAGTCGCAGGAGTCGCAGCTTGAGCCCGAGTAGCCGGTGTCGCACTGACATGTTTCATCGGATTGGCAGCTACCGTTCCCGGTGCACGTAAGCGAATCGATGCAGATGGTGAAATATACGGTTGCGCGGGCACAGAGACTGGGGAAGTTGTAGTCGCAGACCTCGTAGGTCATGGAGTCCGTCGTGCTCGTGCCTAGGCCGTCGTTGTTGTATTCGAAGGCGTACTCAGTGCCGTTCGTCCACGCGGATTGTGTCATCGTGCCGTGCGTCGGGTTGACGATGAAGCCACGCGACGATTGGTCGGGATAGTGGAGGCTGTCGTTGGCGCTGAAGTAGAAGCGGATGGTCTCGCCGTTGGCGACAGAGATATAGTCGTCTGCCGCGGTGGGTACCGCTGTTGTGACATTGTAGCCAAGATCCTTGAGCGCCTCTTGCTCGAAGCTCAACAGCTCTCGCCGCGTCACCCCGGTTCCAATGGAATGCTGCATGACAGCGGTGAAGTGCACTGAGCCGTTCCAGTGCCCGATGCTGCTCCCGTCGTTGAAGGGGGAGGGTGAATAAATCCACGGGTAGCTCCCGTATTCAGCTGTGGCGTAGGAACCTTGGAACCTGACGCTAGTGCTCGTTAGGTTGGCGGTGGTGCCAGCAAAGCTGCCGTCGCTGGGGAAGAGCTGAGTTGTGCTAAAATAGAGATAGGAATCGAAGAGGCTTCGGGTGTTGACGTTTTCTACAGGACCGTCCCCGTTGGCGTCGGTGGTCGACATGATGCCGAGCCCGTGGGTGAGCTCGTGCAACAGGACGCTGTAGAGATCGAACTCAGAGCCGCCGACGGTAGCGTTCTCGTCGCTCTCCCAGGTTCGGCCGAAGTTGACAGTGACGACCATGTCCCCCGTGCCAGTGTTGTAGTCGATGCCCTCCACGAGGTGGCGGAAGGGGTGCCCCTTCTGATAACCGGTGCCCGCTTGCATTCGTGGCGCGGCGGACGCGAGGGTGCCGGAGCCCGGGAGGTTGGTCGACAGCTGGACGTCAATGCTCAGATCGCCGGGTGCGTTCAGGTAGCTTTCGATCTTCGTCACTACTGACTCGAGGGTTTCCCGTCGCAGTTCGCCGATGGTCTGCCCGCCGCTGTAGATCGTTGAGTCGTCAAAGCCGAAGTCCGCGTTGGTGGTCACGTCTTCGTAGTTGATTGTGATAGCCGAGCTCATGCCCATGAAGCTCATGGATCCGGCCGGAGTCATGGGTCCTTGGTTGGCGTTGGGGTTTGGAAGATCTCGCACCCAGGTGCCATCGAACTCTTTGTGGAGAGTCGGTTCGTCCTGGCTATTGGGTCCGATGGGGATTGGAATCAGGACCTGGGCATTCACTGAGGTAGATACGAAGAGGCTTAGCAGGACGCCAAAAATTGCCAGCCTGATCCGGTCGGACCGCCCAATCGCTGTGCTAGAGGCAGCTGGTGCAGCGACTGTTAGTGGGTTGGCGGTGATAGGATAAGTTCGGCCTGGACGCGGCTCTGCCATCCTTTCGTTGTGGCGGAACGATGCCAACGGTTCAAGTTGGAAAAACCGTGCCCAACGCGTGGCCTAGGGCGTCAAGGCTTGGCATGGCACCCACTGATGACCCTCAATGGGAGGGGGGCAGCAGTGGGTGCCCGTAGCGCGCTGTCGGTTCGGCGTGAGGGCGTCACCCTCCCGTGCGCGACTGCCCTGGCGAAAGTAGCCGCTATTGCCTGTTCTGGGTCCGTCCAAATTGCCAAAATTTCGACACCGAAACGGCCCAGCTGACACAATTTGACCATTGGGTCACCCGGCGCGTGGTCAGCGCGGCGTGCGGCGGGAGCCGTACGTCCGTTTCTCCGCGACGCGGGGTGGCGTTCTGGGGGGTGAAGTCAATCGCTAAGCCGGGGCGAACTATTTTTCCGGAAGCCGAACTGAACCCAAGTCTAGGCGAGTGCGGCATGCCAATAGCTCGTCCTGTTCCAGAAACTGCCGGCGGGGGGTGCTCGCCGCGACCAGAGCTCCCGGGAGATGTCTGATTGTTGTTCGCCGTTTCCGATTGTCGCAGGACTTTTGGGAGCTGCTTTAGCTATCGTTGGCGCAGAAACTTTGGGTTGGACGATGCCCTGATTACAATCATCGCTATGTCCAAAGAGGCGATGGGGGCGTTTATCGACGCGGTTTACGCGATCGCGATCACGATCTTGGCGCTGGAGGCTCCGGCACAGCTCGCGGTCGATGTGCAGGTGTCGGAGCTAGTGGCGCTGGTGGTCGAGTACGCCTTGGCCTTCATGATCCTGTTCTCATTTTGGGTTCAGCATAGGCGTCTCAATCGTGTGCCATCGCAGATCAGTCGCCCTCAGCTGTGGCTGCACGGCATTATCCTGTTGACGGTTTGTTTGATCCCCCGAGCTACCAGTCTTGTATTTCAATACGGCGGAGTGGGGGAGTGGCTTCATGCTCCCGAGGTACTGGCGGCGACCAACACGCGGCGAGAGATGGTGGTGGATCTCTTTTATTGCGGAATGATTTTCGCGGCAGACACCACCTTGCTCATGTTGATGTTTGTCATCTGGAGAGATCCTGACGCAGAGCGCGACAATCTGATTTGGCGCAGCAAAGTGATCAGCTCGTGTTTGTTATTGACGGGCCTGTTCGCCGCTATGGCAACGTCTATTCAGAACCGGTATTTTGGAGCCATCATTCCTGTGGCACTGCTCCTTGAAGTAGAACTGTGTAGCTTGATGTTCCGCGCGGTTCGGCCACCGGCAACCGCCTAGCGCCATGGGCGGTCTCAGACTTAGTATTTCGGCTGTCGGTGTCGACGTTATGGTGACCGGCTCGGAACCGGCCCCCATGGGGGGGCTCGGACGTGGGGAGAGGTAGGTCCGGTCTGTGCCGGCGTGTGCCAAGATGCGGCATGAGCTGTCAGGGTGGCCCGACATTGGGCTTTCTAACTACCTGTAATTATTCCCGTCTGGTGCTGGCTCGAAGCTTGCGTAGAGAGGCGGTATGTCTAGAAAACGATCTCGGATAAGTAGCTTGAAGGCGCCCTTCGTCGTGACTGTCGCGGTGGTCGGAATGGGCGCCGGCGGCTGCACTGGTAATTCGGACTCAGCACCCACGGGAAACACGGCGAACTCGGCTAACCCGGCGGAGTGTCCTACCCTGGAACCCACGGGAGACGCGGTGTGTGCCGTGGCCGCCGATGTGGCTTGCAACTACAACAACGGTCAGGGGCAAGGGACCAACGCGAATTGCGCGGAAGGCAAATGGGTGGTCAACACCTACGAGGATACGTTGACGGGTAATCCGCCGGAGCCGGAGCCGATGTGTCCGGACGCCGCACCGACAAGCGGAGACTTGTGTTGGTACTACGGAGAGAGCTGCGGATACGGTGATTGCTACGGCACCCCGACGACCGACGCTAGCTGTGTGGACGGTAGTTGGCTCGTGTCCATAATGAGCTGCAACCCGCCGATGCCAGAGCCAGACTCCGGCCCGATCGAGCTGGACGGCGGTCCGCCGGACGGGGCAGCCGACGCGGAATCTGCAGAGTGTCCGGAGATCCCGCCGACGATGGGCGAGCCGTGCTCGATCTCCGGGCAGGACATCTGTGGATACAACGAGTGTTTGGGCTACTGGACGACGGAGGCTAGCTGCGTCGATTCCCAATGGAGCTTGATGACTCTCACCTGCAACCCACCGATGCCTATGCCGGATTCTGGGCTCTCGCTCGATGCTGGTGACGGAGGCTAGGTCGCACTGATTCGATAGCGTGCAGTGCATCGAGAGCGCCCCGTCTGGTTCCATTGAACAAGACGGGGCAAACGCTGTGGCGCGTTGTCGCGCCCTACTCGATACGACGCAGTCGCGTGCCATCGACAGCGAAGATCGAGTTGTACTTGTAGTTGAAGCTCATCGCGCCGAGGGGTTGATGAAAGATCGCGGGCCCGGACGGCGGGTTGTTACACGTGCCGTCTTGGATGCCCGTATGGTAGACGCCCTGAGTGTCGGCGCCGAACCCGTCCCGAGCCGCGTTGCCGCCCGTTGCGTCGCAACCCTGAACCCCGACGAAGGTCGTTGTCTGGACGTTAGAGAGCACGGTCTGACGGATCGTGGCGTGGTGCTGTTCTCCGAAATAAATGCTGGTGCCGTCGGAGATGATGCCGCGCGGGCGTGCGATGGTTGTGTTGGCGGCGTCGCTGTCGGTGTAGGCCGTGGGGGGGGTGGCTGATACCGAGCCGCTGATCACTACATCTAGCTGGGTGCTTACGGTGTCGTACTTGAGAATGGCTTCTCCGTTGGTATCGATGATGAATAGGTTGCCGTCATTATCAGCTGTCATGTAGCGCGGGCTCACCATGATTGCTGCTGTTCCGAGGCCGGCGACGGGCGCTGCAGGTTCACCGGCACACGCGCCCGAGCAGGGAGCCGGGCACGTGTAGGGCGCAGATTGTGTGACGCCGTTGTCCGGATCCCTCGTGCCCGCGATGGTGACGAGATCGCCGGAGGCGGGGTCGTAGCTGCGCAGCACGCGCTCGCAGCCGTCCAGCAGGTACACCAAGCCATTCCAGTAGGTCAGTCCTCTTGCATCGTGGAGTAAGCCCGTGCTTCGGTCGCCATCGATGGCACCGCAGGAGCCTCGTGTCCCCGTTACTGTGGTCACGTCGCCGGTGGCGATATTGATCTCACGCAACACGTGCTGGGAAGCGACCCAGATGGTGGTCCCATCGGTGGTCATCGTGCCCATGTAGCCGAAGGTGGCGGTGCTCGCGCTGCCATCCACGGTATCCGGCGCTGGGGTCAGGCCCGAGTTGCAAGTACCGCTGGAACACGAGCAGTTCGAAGTCGAGCCGCCGGTGATAAACGTCGGATCGCAGGCGCTCGTGCCTGGCGCCGCCGTACATGCCGCAATATCTATTGCGGCGACACCACAGGGTCCCCCAGTGTTGCACCCGTTCACCCCGAGATAGATGGTCGTGTTATCCGTCGTCATCGATTGGGCGTCGATGGCGGCATTGAGCGTTGTCACGTCGCCCTTCAAGTTGCAGGTGGCGTTACAACCGGCGCCGGTCGCCGGAGTGCCGTCCGGCGGGTCGCAAACTTCCAGCCCATCGAGCGCGTCGTTTCCACAGGAGACTCCGCCGACCGGCTCGAGCTGGCAGTTGCTGTCGCAGCCGTCCAGGTTGTTGGTATCCCCTTCGTCACATTCTTCGCCAGCGGCGATATCGAGAATGTCGTCACCGCAGAATCCGCAGCCGCTGGTGTTGATATAACAAGCATTGCAGCGGAGCTGTCCCGTGTGCCCGGCACCGAGCTCAGTGGCACAGGTGGCCGCGCCGAAATCAGTGCCTTCGCATTCGTCGGAGCGTTCGAGGCTGCCGTTGCCGCAGGTGTCGGCTGAGCAGAAATTGTTGACGCAGACCAGGCCGCCGTTGCATGTGGTGCCGTTGGTGCAAGCACAGCCTTCGTCTCCGACTGGACAGGCACAGGCGCTGGCGTCAATGGCGCAGGCGTTGCAACTCAAGGATCCCGCAAAACCGAAGCCGAGTTCGCTGGCGCAGGTGGCGGAGCCGAATTCGCTGCCGTCACAGACTTCGGTGTTGTGTTTCGTGCCGTCTCCGCAGACGGCGGGCGCGCAGGTATCCGGATTCAGCGTCGGGCAGGGGTCGATGTCCCCGCACACGCCGTCTGCGTCGATGTCGTTGTCGGGATCGAGTGGGCAGCTGTCGACGGCGTCGCAAATGCCGTCGGTGTCCTGGTCGCGGCAGTTGCCGGCGTCGCTTTGACCGCTGCCGCCCGTGCCGGTGTTGCCACCCGCAGAGCCTTGCCCGCCGTCGATGTTTACAATCGCCGTGAAGGTGACGTCGTCACCGCAAGCCGTGAATCCTAGCGCGCACACCCCGAGGACGATTGGAGTCGACCATAATTTAAGCATCTTGCACCTCAACAGTAAGAATAGAGGGGCGCATAATATCACGGCCTTCAATCATCTAGCTGCGCGGCAGGTTGTGATTTCGTAGTTGAGAATTCAGTCGCTCGGGATTCACGGAAGCGTCGGAGCTGTTGTATTCTGGGGATCGCGAGGCGTAGGATCTGTAGGTTCTGCACGTACGGAGGCCTACAGTTTGGGAACTGGTCGGGCCGTGATGAGATGCCTGAGTCGACGCTCCTCAGCAAATATTGTCGTGCTGGTGGTCGCTGTCTGACGGTGGTTCCCAACCCGCGGTCAGGCGTGGCTCATGCGCTAAACATTCGGGATAGCTAGGGAACATTAGATCCTGGCGGCTAGTCGTCGCGGCTCAGAAGACCGAGGCGGTGGGATGGTGGGTGAACGCCATACATTGGTGATGCACTGGACCAATAAAGCCTGTACAATAAAGTCGGTACAATAAGTACTACCCGGGTTGCGGACTCCCGAACCCAAGCAAGGCGTTGCGTTATGCGTTCATGGATCCCGATCGTTCCCGTAGTTTTTTGCTCCCTCGGCGCCTGCGCGGAAGGCGCGTCAGTCCCGTCGGCAGTGGATGGTCGCAGCGCGGGGGAATACGGCACGAGCTCCGAGGTGTCTCCTGGACCGGCACCGAAGGGGGCCAGCGGCGGGGCGAGCGGTAACGACTACTCGGGAAATACTGGCGGGACCGGAGCTGCAGGCAATGCCGATACCCAAGACGCTGGAGGCGGAGCCCTCGCGAGCGGCGGCCAGGATGGCAGTGCTGGGCCAGGCACCGGCTGTGCTAGCCACACGGAGTGCAACGACGACAACCCGTGCACGGATGACGTGTGCGGTGGCAACGCGGAGTGCGTGTACCTCAACGTCGAGGGCGCCTGCGATGACGGCTTGGAGTGCACGACCGCGGACAGCTGTAGTTCCGGGCGCTGTCTGGGTGCCAACAATTGCGCGGATGGTCAAGCATGCGATCTCGAGCGAGGCATTTGCGTGACGTGCGCTGAGAACGTCGACTGCGATGACAATAACCCGTGCACGGACGATATTTGCGATCAGGGTACATGTAGCTACGTCGACAACACGGCGAGCTGCGACGATAACGTTGACTGCACCGAAGGCGATAGCTGCAGCGCGGGCAGCTGCGGTGGCGGAGCACCGAACGACACCCTCTGCGGCGACGACAACGTTTGCACCGATGATGTTTGCTCTAGCGCGGGCTGCCAGTGGTCGGATAATTCCGCCGTGTGTGACGACGGAATCGATTGCACCGCGGATACCTGCTCAGCGGGCTCTTGCGTGGGTGCGGATACGTGTGGCGACGGCTGGGTATGCGACACCGGTGGTGGGCAATGTGTAGAGGTTGATTGCCCGAGCCTATTGGCAGGCTCCGTGTTGTTCGAAGGTCACTGTTATCACTTTGATCAAGGTGAGGGTGGCATGTTGGACAACGCTCACGGTGACTGGGACGAGACCAAGAGTTATTGCCAGGGACTGGGAGCCAACTGGAAGCTGGCAGTGCTCGAGAGCGCCGCGGAAAATGACTTCGTGAACCAGCATATCTGGGACTATGACGGTGGCGAACCCGACGGAAATTGGTGTTTTGGTCACCGGCAGAGCGGCGACGTCTGGCAGGGCGTCAACGGAGAAGGCATCGGTCAGTGGGCCTCGGGGCAGCTCTCTGGGGGTGGCGATGACTGCGCCAGCATGGTCTGGCAGTCGTCACTTCCTAGCTCGGGAGACAACTGGCAAAAAGTGGATTGCGACTGGGACGATTGCGGCGCCATCTGCGAATACACGCCCTAATCGACTTTCACTCTTCCGCTAGGCGCTCTAGGGCCGGGCGCACGCGGCTCAGTTCGTCGCGGGCGGTATCGATGAGTTCCTGATCGTCTGCAATTAGCACGCGGTCGCGAGCCCTGTGCTCCAGCCGAGCGAAGTGGCTGCTGAGCTCAGTGGCGCCGATATTCATGCTGGCACCTTTGAGTAGGTGCGCTACTTTTCGAACGGCCTCGGCGTCGTCGTCTCGCAGGCTTTGGTCCAGGATGTGGAGTCGCTGCTCGGTTTTACTCAGGAACTTCGATACGAGCTTGCGGAGAAAATCGGGCCGCTTCGGATTCCGGAGCTGGCGAAGTTGCTCAGTGATCTCCGGGTCGAGCGCTCCGGGGGCAGCGCCCGCAGGGGCGTCTGTGTCTACAGCCTGTTGGCTGACGACTTCCTGGCAGTTTCGTGCGATGGTCTCGTTGAGATTGTCCATCTTGAGCGGCTTCGTCATGTAGTCGTTCATGCCGGCCTCCAACACTTTGGCTCTTTCGCCATCCAGAGCGTGCGCCGTGACGGCGATGATCGGGATCGAGGAGAGCGAGTGCTCTCGTTCGTGTGCGCGAATTTTGCGCGCGGCCGAGTAGCCGTCTAGGACCGGCATCTGACAATCCATCAGTACGATGTCGAAGCTGTGCTCCTCTAGTAGGGCATCCACTGCCTGTTGCCCGTTGTTGACCAAGTGGTAGCGATGCCCCAGATGGTCAAGGGTGGCGCCCATCACGTCCCTGTTGGCCTCGTTGTCTTCGGCGATCAGGATGTGCCGGGGGAACGCCGCCTTGGCAATTGTCCGTGATGGGGGAGCCGGCTCGCTAGCCACCAAAGGGGTCCCGGCTACGACGCAGTGAAGAATCTCTAGCAGCGGCTCCGGGCGGATCGGCTTGTTGATGCTCCATTTTATGCCGGCGTCCTCCAGCGTGCCTTGGAGGTGGCCCGGTCCCGAACAGAGCATGACGACGGAGACGGACTTGAGCCTCGAGACCGCGCGGATAGCTTTGGCCAGAGCGAAGCCGTTCATATCCGGCATTTCTTGGTCGATGATCGCGATGCCAAAGGGCGTATCTGACGCCGCGTGGTCCAGAAGCAGCTTCAGACCCGCCTTGCCGCTACTTGCCGCGCTCGCATCGAAGCCCCAGGAGGTGAGCAATTCGCAGAAAAATTCGCGATTGGCATCGTTGTCGTCGACGACAAGCACCGGAGGGTGGGCGATGCCCCAATCGATGGGCAGGGCCGACGGAGGGGGTTCGCCCTGCAAGACCACCGTGAAGTAGAATATGCTGCCTTCTCCTTGTTGGCTCTCCACCCCGATTTCACCCCCCATCATCTGCACCAGGCGTTTGCAGATGGCGAGGCCTAACCCCGTGCCGCCGAAGCGACGCGTGGTCGAAGTGTCCGCCTGGGAGAATGCATCGAACAAGTGCGCCTGGGCATCCTGAGCGATACCGATGCCAGTATCACTCACATCGAAGCGCAAAGTGAGCTCAACGTCGCTTACGTCGGCCACCTCTGCACGCAGTACAATTTGCCCTTGCTCGGTGAACTTCAGCGCGTTCCCGATGATGTTCGTGAGGACCTGCTGCAAACGGAGAGAATCCCCGACAAGATGATTGGGGCTGGACGTCGTCGTGCAACAAATGAACTCGATGCCTTTGTCTTGGCACTGGATACCGAAGGTTTCGGTGAGGTCGTCGAGCATCGAATGCAGACTGAATTCGGCAAGTTCGAGCTGGAGCTTACGCTCGCCGATCTTCGTAAAGTCCAATATTTCGCTGATGATCCCAAGTAGCGATTCGCCCGAGTGACGAATCGTGGATACTAAGCGTTTTTGGGCGCCATCCAACCTGGTCTCGGCAAGGATTCTTACCATACCCAGTACCCCGTTCATCGGTGTGCGGAGTTCATGGCTCATGTTTGCCAGGAATTCACCCTTGGCAGTGTTTGCGGCCTCAGCTAGCTTCCGGGCGAGCTTGTTGGTTTCCAAGAGGCGCTCCACTTGAGCGATTGAAAAGGCAATCCAGGTTGCGACCACGATCCCCAACGCCATGATGGCCAGCGCGATGCTCAAGGCGATGGCACGGCTCTTGGCTGCGAGCGTCTCGATTCGATTGGTGGAGTAGCCGAGTACGAGGCTCGCGGGTTTACCCAGTTTCAAGTCGATGGGAACGGCAAAATGCGCTTCGCCCTTGTAGTACCGACCCTCCCCGTGGGGCAGTTGGCGAGGACGGCTTCTGATGTCGATGACGTGCGGGTTCAACTGGGCGATGAGGTGCCCCGTGGCGTCAAATGCGGCGACGTAGATCAGCTCCTTGTCGTCCGCCATAGACGCGAAGGACTCCTTGACGGCGAGCGGGTCGTCGAAGTTGATGCCCAAGGCGACGTCGCGGGCAACCAATTGGGCTACGGCGGTGGCTTTGGTACGCAGGGCTTCGGTGAGCGCGTCGTGTCGCCGCCCCGGAAAATAGACGTATTCGACGATGGCTAGAAGAGCAAACACCAACAGCGTCGGAACGACGACCGTAGTTCTGGTGCGATGGGACCGTTGCGCTGATTCAGCGACGTCCTTCCGAGGTAAATCATCGGGCATGCGCGGGTTTCCGCTAATAGGCTGCGCCTAACGAGCGCCGGAAGTCCTGCCGGCGCTCGTGACGTTAGCATGATGAGATCTCATGACGCGGTTGAACTCGGCTAGGAAGGTCTTGTGGCCGATGGCCTTGCTGATGGCACCGATGGCACCGGTTTCTTTGGCCAGTCGCTGCAGTTCGTCGATATCTCGTCCGGAGTACAGAACGAAGCTGGGCATGGTGGCGTTGCGCACGCTACGTCGTGTCGCGGTTTCCCGAAGCAGCTTGATGATATCGTCACCGTTGAGACCGGGCATCTCGATATCCAGAACGACGACGTCGGGCTTGTCCCGCAAGATGCGACGGCTGGTTCCGAAGCCCGTATCCTGCGTGGTCACGTTGTGGCCATGGCTTTCCAACAAAGCAGCGATAATTGCGAGGCTGGTTTCGTCGTCATCGACAACAAGGATGCTCAGGGGAGTCATGGGTTCGGAAGGCACGTCGTCTAGGGATTACGACCGGACGGAGCCGTTACCCTAGCATGCCGTTTTGAGCCGGTTGGGAATGCCTCGGCACGGGGTTGTCTCGATTCGGGACAATAATGCCCTTAAGTGTTGCTCGGGGAGCCGCGGCGACGAGTTCCGCGGGGGCTGGACAAAAAGGACCTTAGCCCTGCCAGCGGCGGTCGCTTGAGGTCCGCTATGGTGCGGAGGGCTCCGGCACGGGGAGGAGTGCTTTGGGGTCGTTCCCCGGGGGATTTAGCCCCTCGCCGGCTGCTCTTTATCAAGTACATCTAGTAGTCCGCGGGAGCCTGGGCGCCTGCTTTGACTGGCGTTGTGCGCGTGCTGCTTACCTGTGGTGCCAGCGTCGAGCGCAGTTCGTACACGGGACTCGCCGAAGGCGAGCTCGCTCAGGGCGTCTACTGATCTGCCCACATACGGAGCAAATTGTAGTGCGCTTGCCTCAGTAACAGGCTCTCCGGCGAGTTCGCCGCGGTCTGCTCTAGCTTTGACGCGACCTGAACGATATCGAATAGGATTTTTCGCGCGGCGGGGTCGCGCACCATGCTCTGCATCCAACTGATGGCGACCATGCGACTGCCGCGAGTCACGGGCTCCACCCGGTGCAGCAGGGAAGACGGGTAAATCACGGCATCACCAGCGGCTCCACGGACGCTCTTTGTGCCGTACTCGGACTCAAACACAAGGACGCCGCCATCGTAATCGTTGGGATCGGTCAAAAACACCGTCATCGATAGATCCGTGCGAATGCTGCCCGAGGGCGTCCCCATGATTGGCAGATCCAGGTGCGTGCCGTAGGCCATATCCACGTCGTAGCGACAGAATCGCAGGGGCAAGATGGTGTGCGGTACGGCCGCGGCCTTGAACGCATCGCTCGTATTGAGTCGCGCGAGAATTACCCGGCCCAATTTCTGGGAGAGGGCGTGTTCGACGGGCAGTTGCAGCGAATGTTTGACGGTTTTCGTGGCCCCTTGAGCCGTAGCGGCGCCGTCAACGAACGGGGCACCGCTCAGAGCGTCTACCAGTTCTTTCGCGGCGGTGGCTTCCAGCAGGCCCTTAATGACGGTTAGCACGTAGCGAATCTAACAGAATTTGGCAAAGGTCTCAGGAGTCGGCGCATTTCACCTTACCGTGGTCGGCCGCCAGCTTAAAAGCCACGGTGACGCGCAGGCCCCCATAGGACTTTTGCGGGGCTCGCCCCACGTGGGCGATGTTCGAATCGAAGAAGACCCCACGGTTCGGAAGAGGAAGCGTGCCGGCCGCGATTTCCCCCTGCTCGGAGAACCAAAGAGTTTCGCCCCCCCACTCGGCTTTCCACTCGGGGGCGGGGTAATACAGCAAGGTGTAGGTGCCTGGTTCTCGATCGTCGACGTGAATGCCGCCGCCCTGGCCGTGGGTGTGGCCGTTAGCGTACTGCCTCACGACTTTCAAAGCCGTGTCGGCGACCTTTTCACACTGCGGCTTGACGTGTTCCCACAGCTCCGTGATGGCGGGTGAATCATCAAGATCCATCTTCCAGAACCCGCCCTGGGAGGGATCCGTACTGTAGTTTCCGAAGTACCAATTCTTTTGTTGGGTCGCCGTCCAGACGGCCCGCTGCAGCTCGGGGGTCGCCAGCTTCGGGACGATCTGAATGATTCGGGCCATCAGGGGTCCGACAGTAGCACCTTGATCTCTTCGCTCCCCGGGCAAGCGACGGCGATATCGTCGATATCGTCGCCATTGAGCCGCCCAACTTCGAGGCGTGTGGGGCCCGTGCCCGCGCCGACGTCGATGAAGCGCGGTGTGCTGAAGTTACCGGCGCCGTCGCCGAACAATACGGAGATGGCGTCGTCGTCCGTGAGCGTAATGGCCATATCCGGGTGTCCGTCGCCGTCCAGATCGCCGATAGCGACATCCGAGGGCGTCGAGCGTCCGGCGTCGCGGGGCCCGGTACCGACGTCGACGCTGACGTAGTCCTTGCCGCCTTGGTCGATGAATCCGCCGGCGCCGTCACCGAAGAGAACGTTGACCTTATCGGCATCGCCGAGCACTACGATGATGTCGGGGTTGTTGTCGCCGTTGAGATCGGCGGTTTTGAGCGCGACGGTGGTGCCTTCGATGGTTGTCAGTTCGGCGTCGCCGAATTCCAACATGGTCGAGGCGTCTGGTGCGTTCCAGGTGAGGGTGCGTCGCCTGAGCACGGATGTGGAGTCGTTGCCGAGCACGACGTAGGTGGTGCTCGGGCTTAGATCGGCGAGGGCGATGCGCCCTGTTTCAGAGTTTCCATACTCCGCTTCCGTGTGGGTCACGTAGCCTTCGCCGTATCCGCTGCCGATGTGAACGCCCCAGGCTTCGTCGGTGCTGAATGCGATGTCGTCGCCTGGGGGGCTGCCGATGATGTCAGCCACTGCGATGTCCCAGGTGGGGCCTTCTCCGGCATACGGCATCGCGATGCTTTCGGTGACGCCGGCGTCGGTTATGGGGTCGTGCCCCAGATGGGCATAGCTGCGTGAGGTGTTGCCGGACCAAACAATATCTAGGTTGGAATCATCCAGCGGCGTGAGCTGTCCGATCTCTAGATCGTGGTAGGGATTGCTCGTCGAAAATCCGGTGGGTTCGGGAATTACGGTCTCGGTAGCGGCGGGAGTTGTCCAATCGCTGGAGAAGTACGACATCCCGTAGCCACCGAGGTGGATGACGTCCGGCGAGCTTCCGCCGCTCCAGTTGCCGATGGCGACATCGATGGCATTGCCTTCGCCCACCGCGTAGACGAATCGGGATTCGTAACAGACCTCACAGGCGTTGTTGGTGGCGTTGCCGCAGGTGCTGCCGGAGTCGACGCCGGCGTCGGCTTCGGTCCAAGGAGGGCAAATGCCTTCGAAGCCTGCCTCGGTATCGGCGTCGGCCATTGCTTCAGTGCCGGAGTCTGTCATTGGATCGATGCTGCTGTCGGCGATGCCGCCATCTCCGCTCGTGCCCCCGGTCGTTCCAGAGCCTGCAGTGGATGTGCCTCCCGAGCTGGTGCCGGCGGTGCCCGCCGTGCCGCCGGACGAGGCTCCGCCCGAAGTCGCTTCTGCCGCACCGTCCACTGCGGAGGTATCCGCGCCGCTATCGTTTGAAGCCTCGGTCGGTGACGAGGAATCGGTGTCACAACTGGCCACCACGAGGGGCAAGGCCAGTCCCAGTACGATCTTATTCGAAGCAATCATGATTATCAGCTCTCCACTATTGAGATGGACTCGCCGATTGTGTCATCACAAAGGCCGTCTGCCAAGCCGGTCCTATAATGGCTGTCGCGGCGCTGGCTGTCGCGGCGCTGGCTGTACCTGGGCGTAGATCGCGGACAGCAGTGATTGGCAGTCACATGGCTTTGCCGACCGTGTAGGCCTGCTTTGGGATTCCCCCGGTGGCGAGCACGCTGGCGCCGGATTCGGTTATCACAAATTTTCTGGTCACGGTGGCTGACGACGACGCCTCTAGCATCACTAGTAAAACGCCGTGTTCGGCAAGCTCCGCGGTTGGGCGATTACCGTGCTGACGCCGCACTAACAAATAGAGGGGAGCAGGAGTTGTGGGAGGGAGTCGAGTCCGCTGAGTGAGCAGCACAGAGGAGTCGGGTTAGGGTCGAGGACCTCAGAAAAATAGCTCTAGGACAGCCAGATCGCGGTTGGGATAGGCGATTTGTGACAAAATGTCGGGGTTTTGCCACTTTGTCGACCCAAGCGAGGGGGCGGCGTTGTGTCGAAGCACTCAAGGCGCGGCAGATTAGGCGTCTCAACCCGTAGAACGAGATGATGGGAAGAACCAAGGGGCTGGCGGCGATTGGCGTCTGCGCGTTGCTCCTTGGGTGTGCTAGCGCGGCGCCCGGCTCCACGATTTCGTCAGAGCTTTCGAGTTCGTCGAGAGCGATCGCATGCCCGAGGGCAGAAAAACTGGCGGTCGCGTCGTCCCAGCCATCGGCTCCACCACTCTCCGTTGAGCCTTCCAACCCGTCCGCGCTGGTTGCCGCCCCACCGCCACCGCCTAGCTTGCTGTTCCGTGATCGCGAACACGTGAGCTACGCGGAAGTCATCGACCGCATGCGGGCCATCGCTGATCAGTTTAGCGAGACTGTGTCGGTGGTTCAAAGCTACGAGGCATTGCTCCGGGACTTTGGCTTGGACTCTGACGAACTGCCCCTGGAGAGTTACAGTCGGATCCGATTGGCTTTCGAGGCGACCCGGGACGGGGGACTCTGGGGCCTGCGTTGGAAGATCACCGATGAGTTACCGCGATCCGATCGCATCTGGGAGCAATGGCAGCCTTTCGATTTTGCTTTGAACGCCGGCAGCACGCCCAAAACCAAGCAAGATGCTGTGACGGCCCTCGCCGAGTGTGACGAGCTGTCCGCTCTGTTTGCGATTGTCGCGCGAGATCTGGGAGTGCACGGCTTCGTGGCGCTCCACTGGCCTTACTGGAACCATGTGGTCGCGGTCTGGCAAGTTCAGCGGCGTGATGGCGGTCATGTGCGAATCGTGATCCCCACTACCCAGTCCTTTCTCTCCGAAAACGCCGGGCTCGGTACTCGCGAACTGGAGACCCTGCGCGTACTATTTCCGTATGTCCGTCGGGACGTGCGTCCGGAGACGCAGCTGCCCGTTGGCCTGGCGCGCTTCCTCATCGAGCGGCTGATGACGTTGGGGGCACTGAGCGAGGGCGAACTGCAGGCGCGGCGAAATCGTTTGGGTGGGAGTTGAGCCGGACAAACACGAGGACAATTCGGCAATTTCACAAATTGATGGTTGAGCGTGAACGTATCTCGCTGCTCCGCATCCTACGGACACGCGGCTTGATACAGATATCGAGATGCCGGCAGATTACAATGAATCTACGACAAACTTCAGACGCGGTGCCTCGTTCGTCCAATTCTCACTTTCTGTTCGTCGATAGCTTGCTGGCGTTCAGCGCTTCCATTTGAACTCCGCAGCGCCGAAGCGCCGCGCCTACTGAACCAGGCTTACTGAACCAGGAAGCGCACGGCGGAACTTGATAGCCCGCCACGACTGACTGCGAGTAACTCGTGTTGCCCACGGCGCAGCGCCCACAGTACCTCGGCTTCGCCGGTGGCGGCCAGCCGTTGACCGTCGATCACGTAGTGGTTGAGATCGCCTGTGGCTCTCAGCACTAGCGTTTGCCGCGCTTCGGCGACGGCAGGATCGAGATGGAAGCGCATCCCGTCCTGGGGGAACACCACGGAGGGAAGCGCTGTCTGCTTCGCCTGTGTGCGCGCTCCTCCGGTACCGCTCGTGTGGGCATGATCGCAAGGCGCGGGTGCCGAGCCTGGGAGGAATACTTCGGTCATGACGTCATGGCAGTGTCCGGTGGCCGCTTGTCCAGATTGTTTGCAGATGGCGTGTCGTTCCAGATCTTCGGAGTGCAACGGCGAGCCGCTGGGATGTTGCGAATTTTCGATGAGATGGGTCATCACGCTATGAAATAGGGGGCCCGCGGCGACGGCTCCGGTCGCGTGTTTCATCGGGGTGGCGTTGAAGTTGCCGACCCATACGCCCACCGTCAATTCGCGCGTATATCCCACCGTCCAAGCGTCGCGGTAGGCCTTGGAGGTGCCGGTTTTTACGGCGACCGGAATCGATAACTCCAGCGCGCTGCCGCGACCGAAGGCTTCGATTCGTGCCGCGTTGTCCGACAAGATTTCGCTGATCAATGCGGCGGCACCGGCGGATACTACTCGAAGGGGCTCGCTAGCGGGATCATCGAGCAACAGACGGGCGCGTCGATACACACCGCCTCGTGCGAGAGCCGCGTAGGCGGCAGTCACTTCGAGCAAGCTGACTTCCCCGACTCCAAGGGCCAGCGCTGGTCCGTAGTGAGCGGCGTCCTGTGTCAGTGAACGGAGACCGAATTGGCGGAGGAGTTTGAGCCCCTCGTCGACGCCCATCTGATCGAGCAGTGAGACGGCCGGTACGTTGAGGGACGTGACTAGGGCGCGACGTAGGCGCACGCGCCCGCGGAACCGCCGGTCGTAGTTCAGCGGCGCGTAGTAGCCCCCCGGCGTCCAGAACTGAGTCGGCGAGTCCGGCAGCAGGGAGGCAGGGCTGAAACCCAATTGGTCGATGGCGGCTGCGTAGAGCAGCGGTTTGAGTGCGGAGCCTGCCTGTCGGGGAGTGCGAGCGCCGTCGTGTTGCCCTTGATCAGCCTTGGAATGCACGTCGGGCGAGCCGACGTAGGCGAGCACTTCCGAGCTGCGGTTGTCGATCACGACAACTGCGGCGGCGGTGGCGCCGCGATGATCCATCAGCCGTCGGTGGGTGGACGTCAGCGCTTCTACTTCTCTTTGTAGCGGACCCGAGAGCGTGGAGCGGAGTTCGGCGCGCGAGTCCGCCGCGGGGGGCAATAATCGTCGTACCCAGTGGTGCGCTCCGGGCAGCGGCGGGCGGGGCAGTAGCGTTACGGGGAGCCCTTGAGCGCGTTGGGCGCAGTCGGCTGCGACCAGCCCGTGTTTCGCCATTCGCCTGAGCACGCGGTTACGGCGCGCTCGGACGATGCTCGGGCGCTTCTTCGGATCGTAAAGATTGGGTCCGCGGATCAGTCCCGCCAGGGTGGCGGCTTCGGCGAGACCCAATGCTGAAAGGGACTTTCCGAAGTACTGATCGGCGGCGGCCTGGATGCCGACGATGTTCGGTCCGAAGCTCACGCGGTTGACATAGGCCACCAGGATTTCGTCCTTGCTCAGCTCGTGCTCGATGCGTAGGGCTAAGGCCATCTCTTGCCATTTTCCGCGCAGTGTCGCTGGGCGGTCGAAGGTGCTGCGGGCTAGCTGTTGGGTGATGGTGCTGGCCCCGGAGACCAAGCGCCGGTGCCACAAGAATTGAAGACCCGCCCGAGCGATCGCTAGCGGATCGACCCCGCGGTGGCTCCGGAAGCGAGCGTCCTCTGCTCCGAGTAACGCATTTTTGACGTCGTCGGATAGCTCCGATAGCCCGACCGGCGTGAACCACGATTTGTCTGCCGCGCGGGTTCGGGCCAACAAACGACCGTCTCGATCGTAGACACGTTGTCCGCCTGAAGCTGTGGCGCGGAGTTCTTTGGGGAACTCGGCGACGGCGGCGCTGGTGAGCAGCGCCGCGACGACCAGGCAGCTGATGGCGAGTCCAAGGGCGACCAGCCGCCGGACAACGCGAAAGGTGCGAGCGCCGAAGTGCGGCTGACGGACGGGGGCAGAGAGCGGGAAGTTCATTGCACGTGCACCTGGGAGGCTCCCGTGCGGCCGAATACCTCTTCTTGGTACATCTCTTTGGCGAAGGTCGGTGGTACGATGAAGGAGCCGCGAGTGGTGGCTCGGGCCAAATAACTGTAGCGATAGATACCGGGCGGCATTTCGTCGACGAAGTTCAGCACGCGGTCGTCGCGTAGCTCTTGGCGATGCCACGCTGTTGCGTAGCCGTTCTGTAGCCCGGTCCGGAGATCCGCTGACGACGTGGCCAGGCTCATGTCCACGGCTTCGAGGCCTGCGGGAAGGGGATCGTCGATGACAACGAAGCGACGTTTTTGTGGTGCCAGCACGGTGACGTCCACCTTCACTAGATCGCCGGCTTCGTATGTCTTGCTGTCCGGACCGACGGGGGCCGTCTTGCGGGAGCTGGCGTTTCGCCGCCACTTTCGCATGGTCTTCGAAACCAAGAATCCGCTCTCCAGCGGCGTGGTGGGCAGTTGCCGGCGCACGTAGCGGAGGCGTGCCTCGTAGAATAGCGAGCCACGGCCGAGCTTCTGAAAGATCAGAGCCTTGCCGCTGCCGAGTTTTTTCATCGGCGTCGAGAAGCCCTGGGCGAGTAGGGAGTGCCCCGCGAATTTCTTGCTGCCAATGCGGCTATCACCAAAGTAGACGTGGGCTTCGAACTGGGTTTTCGTCTGTTCTTGGGCGCGGCGATAGGCATCGAGGCCTAGCAGAGCGAATGCCGATTCCTGCGTGCTGCCCCAGCGCCCGCCGTCCCGCGCTTCGAGCAGCGCTCGGACGAGCTTGGCCGCCAAGGGGTGGTCGGGCCGGGCCGCGATCAGCGCGTTCAGGGCGAGCGCGTGGCGTCGTGTGGACGACGTCATATACCCAGATAGGCTCTCTCCTTGAGGGTCAGCGATTTCGGCTCGGTTTCCTCTGATGGTGATGCTGGACTCGAGCTCTTCCAATAGGGTCGTGAGGGCGCCGTCGTGGCTGTCTAGCTGAAGGGCGGCGCCCCAGAGCAGCACGCTCCTCGCGAACACCGGCATGTCCGAGCGCCGGTCGAAGAGGGCGTGCAGGGTGCTCGGATCTTTTTGCCCCAACTTAGCCAGTACAAACACGGCGAAGGTGGCGCCGGGTAAGTCGGCTGCTTCGCGGACGGCGGCGACGGTTGCGAGATATCGTTTGCCTCGTGTAAAGACGGAGTCGGGTACGGCCACCCCGTGTTCGGCGGCTTGTTGTAGGATCCAGAGGGCGTAACTCGATACCCAGGCGTAACTCTGGGGGGACTCGGGCCACAGCCCGAAGCCGCCGTCCCCGCGCTGTCGTTTGATGATCCGGGCGATATCGGATGCAATTCTGTGCTCGGCGTTGTCGGGTACGGGCATGCCGTAGATGCGGGAGAGATCGCCCAATGCCAACAGGGGCATCACGCGGCTGGAGAGCTGTTCGGTGCACGCATAGGGGTAGTCCGAGAGCTGTTCGAAGCTGCCCTTGAGTCCGACCAGGGCAGACGACGACAAGGTGACGTCCAGCCCCCCCCGGTCCTCCCGAAGTGCGGCTAGTTCCCCCAGTTCGTGAGCCTCAGCGCTGTCAGTTTTTCCGTAGAGGGCGACCGCCTCAAGCGCGCCGGGGGAATCGACGTTGAGCTTTCGCTCGACGGCATCGCGGAATTTGCCGACGCTAACATCGAAGCGCACCTTGGCGCTGCCGACGCTGGTGGCGCGGGCTTTGAAAAACACTTCGACGGAAGACTTGCCCCCGACGGTGGTTGTTTTTTTTGCTGTGTCGATGAGCTGGAGACCTGCGACGGCTACTTTCACTACGGCTTGAGCTTCGGTGGCGAGCTGGGAGCTGACTACGACGCTCATTTCGAACTTGTCGCCGGCTCGTAGGAACCGGGGCAGGGCCGGGCGGACCATCAGTTTCTTGTTTACGGTGAGACTGCCACCGCCTCGCCCATATCGGTCGTCGGGGCTAACTGCCAGCGCCATCAGTCGAAAGCGCCCCAGATTATCTGGGAGTTTGAATTGCGCTGTTGCGTGACCGGAGTCGTCGGTGATGATGCTGGGGTTGAAGTACGCCGTCGTGAGGTTGTCGCCTCGTGCACTACCGCCGTCGCCACCGGGATCTCCCTTATTCGCCTCTTCGCTGAGGCCCGTGAGCTTGGCAATCCACTCACGTCCTTCGAGGGTTTCGACTCGCAGGGGCCGGTCGGCGATAAAGGCTCGCAGGGGATCGCGCATTTGGTAGCCGCTCAGGGACAACACTCCTTCGTCCACCGCGAACACGGTCAATTCCGCCTTCTGCCCGTTGCCGGCGATATCCTTGACGTCAAGCCGGAGCTTTACAGTTTCGCCGGGGCGGTACTCTGCGCGATCGGTCTGCACGCCAACGGCTAGGCGGCGACTCTCGGGATCCACCCTGAGGTTGATGTAGCCAAAACGAAAGCTGTCTCCGATGGCGTGGGCACGGCTTCCCAGCGCTTCTCGGTCCTCGACCAAGTGCACACTAACGAACGCGTTGGGTCGCATATTCGCGCCGATGCTGACGTTGAGGCTCGGGGCGGGGCCGGAGATCTTCACCATTTTCTGGGAAATGATGCCGTCGCGCTCAACGGTTACCCATGCCCGAGCTTTTTTGAACGGAGATTGGATGAGCAAGCGGGCGGTTTGACCCACTTGGTACAGTTTTTTGTCCAAGCTGAGGGTGACTGCCGCCTTGTCGTCGTGATCGCGCCAGTAGGACTCGCCGCTGTCGGCGATGCCGTAGGTGCCAAAAGAGCTGTGCATGGGACGAGACTTCTTGTCTTCGCTACTCGCGCGGACGACGAAGTAGCCGGCCGCTGGGATCTTGAGCGGGCATGAGCGGGGGAGCTTGGCGCTGTAGACGACACATCGACTGACCGTCTCTACCACTCGCTCGCTGAGCGTATGGCTCGCTCCACCCGAGGAGCGTTGTTTGACGTGGGTGTAGCGAACTCGCACTAAGCTCATCGATATTTTTCGTCCGGTGACGCGAGTGCCATCGGGGCGCAGCGCCAATACCGGGCTGTTGACGACACCGGGGGCGTCAATGAAAAGACTCTCCGGGCGCTCTAGCGCCAGGTAGTAGTTGGCGGGGTGCACGAGCACAGAGCTGCGCCCGCTTTGGGCCTGGCGAGAGACATCGCTGATCTCAGCTTCCAATTCGACTCGCTCGGCTCCCACCTGGTGGGGCAACAAGAGCTGTGTGTCGATCTTGAGAACGCCGACGCCGTCCAATTTGGCGCTGCCATGGCCGAGCGTAGAGCCCGGTGCGTGCCGGTACCGATCCAAGCTGAGGAAGCTGGAGTCGTCGACGACCCGATCGCCCGCTCCCGGCGGAGTGAAACTCTCCGGCGCGCGAGTGATGCGGTAGTTCACGTCAGAGTTGCGGAGGGCGCCGCCGAAAAAGTAATTTCCGTGCACGTCGAAGTGGGCGGTGTCACCGGCGATAGCTTCGGACTCAGTGGCCGCGACTTGGACCTCGAATTCCGCGCGTCGGTAATTGGCGACTTGGACTTGGGAGGTCGTGAGAGTCTCCAGGCCTCGCTTCACCGTCAGCCGAAAGTAGCCGGTCTGAGCCGTGGCGGGCATTTTGAACTTTGCCCAGTAGCCACCAAAAGCGTTGGTAGTGACTTCTACCTTGGCCAACTGCTCGTTGGCCGGGCTGGACAGGATGATGCTGAGTTCGTCGCCAACGGGTACCTCGTTGCCAGAGACGCCGGGACGGCGAATGTAGCCCTTCACCCGGAAGCTTTCACCCGGACGAAACAAATTGCGCTCGGGGAACAGGAAAGCGATGTCGCGATTGCCGCCGTAAAAATCAGTCGTTACCGGGATGCGCCAGGAGCCGAAGCTGTCTGCTGTGGAGCGATACACGACCTCGTCTCCAAGCCGTACTTCGAGCCATCGCAGATCGCCCCTCCAGGATTCGGTTGAGACGAACTGACCCGGGGCGAGCTTCGCCAATCCTCGGGCGTCGGTTTCGCTGATTCCGTCTTGATCGACCACCGAGACTTTGGCGCCCGTTATGGGTTTGCCTGTTCGCAGGCTAGTTACCCAGACGGAGGTCTGGTCTCGCCCCCTTTTGGCGGTCACGCCGAGATCTGTGCGTTGTCCCCAGCGAACGTCGCTCCGATGATAGCCGTTTACCTGGTAGTGCACACCGATGGCGAAGGCGCCCTTGCCCCCTTGCGCTCGCAGCAAACGATCGAGATCGACGTTCTCTCGCAATTTGACGTTGCGGCGTTTGGGTTTAACGGTCCGTGTCGTTGTGCCAGCTACGCTTAGCAGGCTGGCCAGGCGGCTGCCCCGACGCATGCCGATGATCTTTCGAAGTTCTGCACCGGTCAGGGCGGCGACGGTCAGTTGATACTCGGTGTTGATGCCGATGACCGGCACATGATTCTCGGAGCCGACGAGGGAGTCGCCTTCGATGCCGATCTGTACGCGCGGGGAGAAGTCTCCGATGACGATCTTATTGCCTGTGAATCCGCTGAGCGGCTGGCCGTGAACGTCCCGGAGAGCTTTCAGGAAGCGAAGAGTGAAGCTGGTGCCGGGCCGAAAAGTTTCTGTTAGGTGGAAACGCTTCAACGTCGCGTTTTTTCGCCAATGCGTGTGTGTGTTGACCTTGCCTCGCGTGCTGTAGAGCCCGCGGGTGAACTTTCGAGCGTTCACGAGATTCGAAAACTGAACGACGATCGAATCGTCAGGCAAACAGCGGTCTTGGCTGTCCCGCCCGCAGTCGACCTTCGCCGTAAGTGGGCCATAGGTGCGGAAGGAGCCGGTGAAGCGCTGTTTAGCGGGTGCCGGACCTTCGCTACCGACCCAGCCGGGTTTGAGCTCAAACTGGATCAGGCTGGCGAGGGGAAAGCCCTTGCTGGCTGTGATCTCAATTGTGTTATTCAACTTGGCTGGGGCAAAACTGAGCGGAATGTCTTTTCCGGATGCATGAGCACGAAAGAAGGCTTTCATGCCGGCGGGGTCCACCGGTTGAGTGAAGGTCAGCCGTATCTTGCTCTCGGCAGTCTCCGAACGGGCCCAGTTTTTCGGCCGCACATGGCGTACTCGAGGCACCGGCGTGATGAACTCGAAGTCCCGCGCTTCCCCCAGCTCGATCCCGTCGAGGGCTCGCAGTTTTTTCGGTACGTGCACAGATATCTTCGTCGCCCGGGGAAGCTTGCCGCCATCCGGTACGAAGGTGATTCCGTGTACTCCGACCCATTCCCAGTGACCCGCCACATCCGGCGTGATCCGCAGGCCAGACGGCAGCGGAATGTCCGGGCCCAGGGCGCGCAGTGGCCGGCTGAAGACGAGTTGTATGCTTGGATCCGCGGTCGCTTGCCCTTGGGGACCCCCATGAACCAATACAAAGGGACTCTGATTCGCGAGCGCCATCGCTGCGGGGGAGAGCGTTGAGCTGGGCGTCACCTGAGGCGTTGAACTAGCGATTACGGGGACGCAGCTGAGCACCGCCAGCCCCGCCACCAAGAACGCTCGGCTCCGACGTAGGGATGTGAACAGCAGAAGGGCCCGGGTGATCGGAGAAGTGCTTGGGGTCATCAAAGTTTTCTGAAAGGAGGAACCCATCGATAGAGCAAGGGGTGTGCCACGAGCTATTCGCCCCGAATCTGCATCAGATCCGTCAGTTTTACGCGTGGGGGCTAGTCGCTCGTGGCAGCGGGAACACGAGTTGTGGGGGCACGCCCACGGCTCGATTGACGCGGCTTCGCCACTCGGAATACAGATTGAATAAACTGAGTTAGCCCCTCAGCTGTTGGGGCGGCGTCAACACGAAACATTCGCTCGTAGCCGTACAGACGGACCCGGGCTGTGCTCGTCGAAACACGAAGAGCTAGCTCCGGGAGGAGGAGCTGAGCGGGGCGAAGCCAAGAGGCGGCTCCGCCCTCTTCTAGTTCAGATTGGTCCGCCGTGGTTGTGACCCCCAGGAGATTCGCTATGGGGTACGCTAGTTGCGTGATCCCGAGCCTATTGAGCTTCGCCTGCGGAGGCGACGACCCCTTCTTCGCCTGATTTCGTTGACGGCGGCTTCTGCCGACGGCTCTTTTTTTCGTGGTATTTGAGACTACTGAGGAGGATCTTTCTCCTCCGATTTGTCTCTTAGCTCAGACCCTGTTTCTGTCCGAGTTCAGCTGACGGGATACAGTCGGCGAGTCTAGCGGCTCCCCCTCCTTAGTATGACGCTGCCTATGAGTGGATAGCAGTCGAAAAGGAGGACTGCCCCGAACGAATCGGTTTCTCTCGGCAGAAAGAGCTTTGTGTTCATTTCGGTGTCCTCCTTTTGTTGGTACGTGCCGACACGAGCGCTTCACGGACGGACAATCGTGACCTTGTGGGTTTTGGCGCTTCGATGCATTGCATTGTTATGCCTTGTGTATGGGGTTGCCTGCCCTGGTGGAGCTTGGGTGATGGCTGCCGCGTGGCGTGCGGATTCCGATAACCGCAACCGAAAAAGAACTTTTTTTTCAGGCGAGCTAGTTTGTCCACACCTTTACTCCAAGAGCGACGAGCGGTGATTCACGCGCAGACGAGGCGCACGCATTGCTACTGATGTCTGCTTCGCGAATTATTTTGAATTCCCTTGAGCTTCTCTGCGCGCTGCGTCGTCCAGTCTGCGCCTGAATGAGGCCCGGAGCGGCGGTTCGTAGCGAACGACGCACTGCGGCTAGGCTGTGGTGAAGCTGTGGTGAAGCTGTGGTGAAGCTGTGGT
>SPKZ01010389.1_pt1 | contig 25375 bp, 19 predicted proteins | sample 2456571 | NCBI WGS metagenome assembly SPKZ01 (sample SAMN11192286, study PRJNA482655) | marine metagenome | biome: ENVO:00000447; feature: ENVO:00000244|ENVO:00000211|ENVO:00000569|ENVO:00002023; material: ENVO:00002151; isolation source: ocean water from marine abyssalpelagic zone ... | reverse complement strand
TGCACCACGCCTTTAGCACCATCGGCAACATCACCGGCCATTTTAGCGAAGCCAATAATATGAATATCGATATCTTGATTAACAAATTTTTGACGGATTTCAGACTCGAGTTTAGCCGCAAAATCTAAGGTATCTAGCGGTAATCCAGTGTCAGGATTAAAATCCATCAACTTAGCACTGACCATTGCGGTTGAATAATCGTTAGCGACTAATCGACCAACAATACCCGCCTTTTCAACGTTAGCGCGGACAATACTTAAGCCCATCTCGTCGGACACAAAATCTGCGGGAATCACCGGGCCGCCAGCAAAGCCATCTTCAACTACTTCGGTAAAGCGTGTTGAAGGTGAAAATAGCGATTTTACTGAGGTACGATCAACGCCTGGAATAAAAAATAATTGATCATGAACCGATTTAAAACTATTGAAAAAAGTCGGGGTGAAAATATTGTCATTTTTGGCCCGCACCGCAACCATAATACTATTAGCACCACCAAAATCTTTGGCATGCTTAGTATAAGTCTGCATATACTCATGGTTAAGCGGAATGTTTTTAGTAAATGCGGCATCCATTCGAAGATGACTGGCTTGATAAATTAAGATCGCAGTAACAACAACAAAAAAAACCAGTACAGCCGCTCTTTGCCTAAAGATAAATAACTCGATGTGATTAATAAATTTTTCCATGGGAACCTACTATTTTTGTTTCTTTTTATTATCAAGGCGCACTAAGCCTTTACTGGTACCAAGCCAAACTTGATGCTTAAGTTCGCTAACAGTCACAATATCATGGCCTTTTAATACCTCAACTTGTTTAAAAGTCATGCCATCATCGGTTGAGCGGAGTAAAATACCATTATTTTGACTAATCATAATGTCGCCATTAGTCAGTTGTTTAATTTTATTAATACTAAATGGAGCACCAATTGCTATTTTCTGCCATTGCTGACCATTATCAATCGAACGAAACAGATTTCCTCGTAAGCCGCCAACCAACAGCGATTTATTAGCGGTGAATAAAGCACTAAAAAAGGAGCCATCATAAATATTGGCTAATCGGGTCCAGGTTTTCCCTAAATCAATTGACTTAGCGATTAATCCCAACTCACCAACCATCACTAGGGTTTGGTTATCGAGCTGGGTGATGTCATTAAAATGCGGTAAAATTGAGGTAATTTCATATTGGTATTCACTTTCACTCTCAGCGCGTATCTCTGCTAAATACTCAATATCATCCTGGGCTAATAACGTCGACAAGAACTGCTTATGCCAGTTAGTACCACCGTCATCAGTCAAAAAATACATTCCGTAAGCACCAATAGCGATACCATTATCTTTATCAGTAAAAAGAATATCGAGTAATGGACGATCGCTGGAGGGTAAATATTGTTGAGTAGTCCAAGTGTTGCCTTGATCCGCTGAATAAATGATCACACCGTCGTGACCGACCGCCCAACTATCATCCTGACCATGACTTATTACATTGGTTAGCAAAACATCGGTTGGGGAAGCAACTTGCTGCCATTGGCCATCGCGATAAGTTAAAATATGACCTCTGTCGCCAACAGCGATAGCGTTATCATTGCGCTCAACAATGGCCAAAATCGGAGAAGATGAAGCGAGCCCAGCCATTTCCGCAGCTAAAGCACCCTGTTCTATTTTATCCTTGGCAAATACTGACGAATTCGTGATAATCAACATCAATAGTAGCAATTTTTTATTAACCACCTTTTTCTCCTTCAAATGAGTCATGATTAATAATGACTCATAAATACAAACTATGTTTATTATAATTATTTGATATACCAATAAAAAAGGCCGGCATCTGCCGGCCTTTTTGTTTAACGTCTTCCCGCTCTACGCAGGGCCTGTGGCGTAAACTGTTTATCATTGAGCTTGGCATCGAAATCATACATGCCACCTTCATTATCTAACCCAATAGCAATATAACGGCGGGCCTGCAAATCGTAAAACACTTCCAAAGTCGACCAAGAAGCCGGTACTTCGTAGTAATTTAACTCGTGAGCCATGGCAACGCGGTATAATTGGTCGCGGTTATCATAGATGTCAGAAATAGAGACCTGCCAATTATCTTCATCAATGAAGAATACCCGCTTTTTATAGGTATGACGCATCCCTTCTTTAAGCGTTGCCTCAACTTGCCACACTCGATGCTTTTCGTAGCGAACATAATCTTGATTAATATGACCTGGTTTTAGTAAGTCATCATAATCAACACCTTTAGCGTGAAGCTTATAAGAGTTATAAGGAATGTAGATTTCCTTTTTACCAATTAGCTTCCAATTATAACGAGATGGCGAACCGTTATACATATCAAAATCATCCGTGGTTCTTAAGCCATCGGATGCTGTGCCTGGCGTATCGAAAGCAACATTTGGCGCACGACGAACTCGCCGTTGACCGGTGTTATACGTCCAAGCTTTACGAGGTTCAGAATCTTGATTTAACGTTTCATGAACCAGTAAAGAGGTACCCGCTAAACGTGCTGGTTGAGTAATCGTTTGCTTATAAAGAAAGATATTATTATCTTCATTCAATTGTTTTGCCGTCATGCCAGGCTTAGTATATTTGAAGCTAATACTGTTTTTCATTTCCATTAAGGTGTAATCACCCGATGACGTCGGCGCAGCTTGCGAGCCTCTCATTGCTACATCGACACCGCGATAACGAGTAATATGATTCCAGATAACTTCTAGCCCCGATTGTGGGATCGGAAATGGCACGCCCATAATTGCATTTTGAATACCATTACCACCAAGGATTAATTCAGCTTGCGTTGCATTAACCTTAGTCGCTTCATAAACATGACTCGGGGTTGATGCACTACGGTGAGTCGGATAAATATTCATTTTGAAGCTATCAGGATAGGTTTCAAACATTTTAATTTGGCCCGGGGTCAAATTATCTTTGTGCTCAGCATAATTAGCGCTCGTTAAGCTCAAGACAATTTTATCGCTAGCAAACGGATCAATATGGTGCTGCCCTTTTTGGTAACCAGCAACAGGTTTAGTAATACCACCTGTCCATGCTGGAATTGAGCCATCGCTGTTACCCGCCTGAATAGCACCAGAGGGTGTGAGTTCTTGACCAAGCTTGGCCGCTTGTTCTGGTGTTACTTTAGCCAGCGCCGCCTGTGATGCAATAGCTAATGACACGGCAGTAATGAGTGTGAGTTTTTTCATATTATTGTTCACCCGTTAGATTGAATATTTGATGCTAAATGAAACAAAGTCTTTATCTTCCATCGCGTTTATAGTGCCTTTACCGCCCCAAAATGCATTATAGCCAACGGATGCTGACCAACGATTTTGATAAGTAAAGTCCAGTGAAGCCCCAATCGATTTAACACCCTCGGTAAATAGGAACATTGGATCCGGTGTAATCCCTTTGACATCGTGTGAGAAAATCACTTTGGCTGAAGCATTAACGCCAGAGAGTACATTATTATGTTCTGTTTTAGCCACTAAGCGGTAACCCCAAGCAAAATCTGTTGGGAATGGATTGGTTTCAGGACCATTATGGGTCACCATAATCATCGAAGCCAATGCCTCATTACCACCAGAACGCGCAGTGCCCGGTCCATTTAATCGTAATTTATTTGGATCTGGCATTTTATGGAGCCAAATACCACCAACTTCAGCAAATAGAATCAAATTATCAGCGCCTAACGTTGGCCCAAATAAATGAGTAAAATTAACTTGCACTTGGGTGCTATCAATCAGGATGAAACCATCAGCAATTGCACCGGGTTCTCTGGGGTCAAATTGTGAAATACCGTCAAAGGCACAAAAAGAACGGGTATCAGCAGCAACAACTCGAGGATCTTTACAGGTTAAACGCGCATCTCCTTCAAGACCATTCGCTTTGTTATAACGGGCAGCGGCCGCATTGGCTAATTGTTGAGGCATCGCTGCAAACAACAATTCAACATCATCAATTTGTACAGGCTCATCAACACGATGGGCTATTTCACCGGCAACCGAGGTATCACCAAGCGTAGTATTAAAGCTTAAACCATAAAGTTTAATATCTTCAGGATAAACAATTATTGCCTGTGAAAAAGTAGCCAAATCATAAATATTATCGGTGGTGACTGCTTGTCCTTGCATCGCCATGCTAGCTAACATGCCAAGATCTTGTTTAATGGCTTCGTCGGTAAAGTTAGCAGCCTGACCAGAGATAATCGGACGACGGCTGTGATAGTTCATGTGATAGAAACCGAATTCGGTATCATCAACAAAATAGGAAAACTTAATCCCGTATTGACCATCATCCGACGCATCTTCTGCGCCTTTTTTCAGAGTTAGCTTGGTTGGATAAGCTAACATTAAAGCCCCAAGCTGCCCTGGAGTGTAGTTACCAGAGATGCTCATTTGAGACAATTTATTCATTTCAGAGACAATAAAATCCAAATCCATATCAGGATTAGAGTTAAAGCCTAGTTGAACCGCATTATATTGACCACCATCACTGGCAAAATCATTGCTGGCGAAATAAGTGCCACCAACGGGGACCACAAACGGTTCCCATTGATATTGATAGAACAATTCTATCGATAAATTTTCAGTGAAACTTGCCGAGAAAGTCACCATTCCCTGAGGAATAAACGCTTCTTTAAGTTCTGCCCCCGGTGTACGCAAACGACCAACATCGACCGCATTAATTGACGCGATGCCATGTGAAATCAGCGCGCTTTCACCCCAGCTCAATACTTGTTGACCAACGCGGAAAGATACAGGAACTTCTCCCCAATCAAAATCAGCAGTTAAATAAGCATCAAGCAGACGAATGTCTGAACATATTTGCTTTTTAGCTTCTGAGTCACGACATAAATCGATTTCTCTGTTACCGCCTAATTCACGGGTGTAATCTAATGCGCCATCCATCGCGAAATCGTGAAAATACATCCCCCGAACAAACAAACCAAAATTCCGATAGTTTAAATCAAGTTCATGTAGCCCTTTAACCACTTGACTAAAAGCTTGTCCCTTGGACCAAGCCAAATTTCCTAAGTCACCATTGGATGAATAAGAACCATCACTTGAAAAAAGCTGAGATTTTCCATAAATTGTATTATTGAATGCGCTATAACCCGTCCAATTAAAGCCATTATTTGGGTTGTTAACCTTGCCTATTTGATTCTTGTAATCACGTTCTTCAACTCGCCAAGACGACCCGGCAGAAAAAGTAGAGTCGAAACTACCTTCTAGTTCTCCCCATTGAATACTCACAGCCTGTGCCGATGGTATCGAGAGCGCAGCTAATGCTGCCCCAATTCCCATTGTTAACACTGATTTTTTAAACACATTCATATAGTTTTCTCCGCTTCCCGTCTTGGTTTATTGTTATTGTCAGGTAACTCTTACAACATAAGTATTAATACTAAAGAATAGCAACAATCTTATTTATATTAAGTAATTTTTACCGTAATTAATAAATTGACGCAACTGCTTATTTTGCTAAGCCTTTTAAATAGCAGGCTTTTTAGAGCGAAAATACTAACCAGTGGTTTTAATTTTCAACTTTCAAACCAATATTTAAATGATATAGGTCTATCTATTTAGTTAACTCAATGAATATACAGGATATATAGACATTGAGCTTTTAATTGTGCAATTGATAAAATTCTAACCACCGTTTAAAGTATTTGCTCTAAAATATTCTAGTCAAAGAATTAAATTTTCCCGACTTTTCGGTAATAAGCTTAAATTTCCCGCTAATTCCGTCAGGTGTTAAGTAAGGTTTAAAGTGGCTTGCCGGCAGTTCGATGGTTCGACCTGTGGTGTCTGTCACGATAATTTTATCAACGGCCCCTTCATAAATCGGTAAAAATTGATGGTAAGTCAAGCTAACATTAAAAATGTACTGATTCATAGTTATTTCAAACTCAAGCTAACTTTTTCAGATAAATCACTGGCCAGATCGTCCATCGCAGCGAGTCGCTGTAGTTGTGTTTTCATCAGCTGTGAGCGTCCTCCCTCAAATTTTTGCCATTGTAATAATGGTGTAATTAAACGAGAAGCAATTTGCGGATTAATGCGGTTAAGCTTAATCAATTGATCGGTCAAAAATTGATAACCACTACCATCGATACGGTGAAAATTACTCGGGTTGGCGCTAATAAAACCACCTAATAAACTACGAACCCGATTAGGATTTTGCCAACTAAAGGTTGGGTGTTCAAAAGTGCTAATGATATCGCTAATAACATCTTGACGAGGATTAGCCCCTTTTAAACTGAACCATTTATCCATCACTAAACCATTGGCCAGCCATTTAGCTTCAAATGACTCACTGAGATCGGGTAAACATCGCAAGTTAAACTGATTCGCGATGCTTAACGCCGCGATGGAATCGGTCATGTTATCGGCACGCTTAAATTGTTGAGCCACCAATTCATTGGCGCTATTGTTGTTAGCCACGGTGTACAAACGCAATACCGCATTCTTTAATGCCCGGCCTGCCACTGCCGTCGCATCGGTTGCATCATTTAACTGCACTAACAATTGTTGATAGCATGTTAGCAAAGTGGTAGATAAAGCATCGGATAATGAGCGTTCAACAAAGTTTCTCGCACTGATAATCGCATCGACATCAATCGTATCGAGCACCTCAAACAATTCCATCACCGACGGTAGTTCGATCATTAATGCCAATAATGCTGGATCAACATCAGTCCCAGCTAATAGCGTAGCCATACTTTGCTCAAGATCTTCACTCTCAACCATTGGCTGACCTTTTTGGGCTAAGATACTATTTTGAATAATTGATTTCGTCAGCAACTTTTGCGCACTGTCCCAACGTGACACATCACTCGATGCATGAGAAACTAAATGACTTAATTGCTGATCGCTATAGTCATATACCAATTTAACTGGTGCCGAAAAGTCCCGTAGTAACGAGGGTACTGGCTCTTGTGCAATACTATTAAAGGTAAACACTTGACTCGCTTGCGTCAGTTCTAGCACGGAAACATCCAGTGATTCACCTTGTAAAGATATTAGTTCAACACTGACTGGGATATGTAAAGGTTTGACGTTGGTGCCATCGCTCATTGCCGGGTTTTCTTGGCTAATGGTCAATTGGTATTGCTGTGATTGTTGATCATAACTGTCGGTCACTGTCACAATGGGTGTACCTGACTGCTGATACCATAATCTAAACTGACCTAAATCGACTTTGGCCCCCTGCTCCATCGCCGCGATAAAGTCATCACAGGTCACCGCCATGCCATCAAATAACTCAATATATTTGGCCATACCTTGCATAAAACCGGCTTCACCTAATAGGGTGTGGATCATCCGAATCACTTCGGCTCCCTTGTTATAAACGGTAACCGTATAGAAGTTATTCATCTCGATAACTGCGGTTGGTCTAATCGGGTGAGCCATTGGACTGGCATCTTCAGCAAATTGATGGGAACGCATCACTTTAACCGCATCAATACGATTGACCGCACGGGAACCTAAATCAGAACTAAACTCTTGATCTCTAAATACCGTTAAACCCTCTTTTAGGCTTAACTGGAACCAATCACGACAAGTAATGCGATTACCGGTCCAATTATGAAAATATTCATGCCCAATCACCGATTCGATACCATGAAAATCGGTATCGGTAGCGCTGTCGACATCGGCCAAGACATATTTACTATTAAAGATATTTAAACCTTTATTCTCCATCGCGCCCATATTGAAGAAATCGACCGCAACCACCATATAAATGTCTAAGTCATATTCAAGATCGAAACGTTGCTCGTCCCATTTCATTGCTCGCTGTAATGATGCCAAAGCATGCTCGGCTTTGACCTTATTGCCCTTATCGACAAAAAACTGTAACAGGACATCGCGGCCACTGCGAGTGATAAAATTACCCTCAAGTAAATCGAAATCACCGGCAACCAACGCAAATAAATACGCTGGTTTTTTAAATGGGTCATGCCAAGTGGTAAAATGTAAACCATTATCAAGTAAGCCACTATCGACTTTATTACCGTTAGATAACAAATAAGGATACTTACTGTGGTCGGCGATAACCTTAGTGGTAAAAATAGCCATGACATCGGGACGGTCTAAATAATAGGTTATCCGTCTAAATCCTTCGGCCTCACACTGCGTACAGAATGCACCGTCAGACACATAAAGCCCTTCTAATTTTGTATTATCTAATGGCTTAACCAGCGTCACTAGAGTTAGTTCAAACTCATTGGGTAAATCAGTAATCGTTAGCCCTTGTGGCGTTATTTGATAACGGTCAGCTGCTAGCACTTGACCATTGATCGCAATGGACTCTAATTCCATATCTTCGCCAACGAGATTCAACGACTGGTTATGTTGACCATTAATAGAATATTGACTGCGATTAGTCACTCGGGTGCTATGTTCATCAAGCTCAAAAGTTAACGAGACGGTTGAAATAAGAAATGATGGTTTAGTGTAGTCTTTAAGATATTTTGTCGATGACATCGTGATGTTCGTCCTTTTAAGAATCTAGTATTGATTAAGTATATAAAAAAAAAGGCTTGCAATCATTACATTGCAAGCCTTTTTCTAGGGATTTCTAAAATTATTTTTTGACTAGCTTTTTTATTTTAAAGCCGATAACCGCATAGATAATTCCGAATATTGGACTGGCCCAATTAAACACACAATAAACCGCATATTCCAAAGGGTTAACCATTAAAACAGACTGCATATAGGCACCACAGGTATTCCAAGGGATTAACGGTGAAGTCACGGTGCCACCATCTTCCAAGGCCCGAGACAAATTCTCTGGCGCTAAACCACGATTTTCGAACTCTTCCTTAAACATCCGTCCAGGCATCACAATCGAGATATATTGATCAGCGGTTAAGATGTTACTACCGAATGCAGTCAGGATAGTCGTGATAATTAGGCTTGCGGTGCTACGAGTGAAAGACAACAGTAATTCAACGACCTTTCTTAATAGCCCAACATTTTCCATCACGGCCCCAAAGGTCATCGCACAAATAATTAACCAAATCGTAGTTAACATCGAGGCCATGCCACCGCCTGATAGCAAAGAATCTAATGACTCATCACCAGTTGATACCGATATGCCTTCAAACATTGCGCTCCACACCACGGTGATGTTTGCACCAAAAGTAGATAAACCATCGTTGGCAAAACTAGCGATTATATCCTGTTGGAACAACATCGCCCACAAACCACCCACCAATGCACCAATAAATACCGCCGGAAATGCTGGCACTTTTTTCATCGCCATCCCTAAGGTAATAATTAATGGGATTAGCAAATACCAAGCAATAAAGAACTGATCAGTTAACCCGATTAACAATGCATCTATTTTAGTCGGTCCGGTCGCAACATCTTCTGACAAACCTAAGATGGTAAAAACAATCAAAGCAAACACAAAACTTGGCACCGATGACCAGGCCATATGACGAATGTGGGTAAACAGTTCAGTTCCCGCAACCGCAGGGGCTAAGTTAGTGGTATCTGATAATGGTGACATTTTATCACCAAAGTAAGCGCCACTAATAATCGCGCCAGCGGTAATTGGCACTGAAACACCCAGTCCGCCAGCAACACCGATTAAAGCGACACCAATGGTGGCCGCTACCGTCCAACTACTACCAATACTAAGCGCCACAATGGCACAGATAACACACGATGCTGCGTAAAAATAGGATGGTGATAATATTTGCAGTCCAAAATAGATCATCGTCGGTACCGTGCCAGAGAGCAACCAAGTACCAATTAATGATCCTACCGCCAATAATATCAGCACAGCGCCCAACGACATGCTAATGCCTTTAATAATACCTTGTTCGATTGAGGGCCACCGATGGCCATTCTTTATCCCTACGAGTGCAGCTACTCCTGCGCTTAACAGCAAGGCAATTTGGTTAGCGCCCGATGATGAGCTATCCCCATAGAAAAAAACTCCACCGCCTAATAAAGTGACCAAAAAGACCACAGGAATAAAGGCATCGAGGGTCGAAGGTTCTTTATGATGTGTTGTCATGAATATCCTTTGTTATAATTATTATTCTTTAATAAGCACCCTAGAGTACTTAACTTCACAGATCGCTATATCAGCATAAAATGCTTAATGACACAAACTTATATGTACAAAAAAACCGCGGTCAACGCGGCTTTGTTAATATTTGTTGACTAGATGTTAATTCTTAACCAATTTTTCTTGATCAACAATATCCAAGGTAATATACGATGCTTCATCTAACACCGGGTCGATATCCAATATCTTTTTAGGCAAATCATCAAGTTTAGCGACTTCAGCTAACCCCTGCAATACGCGACGTTTGTTAGCACGTAACAAGCTTTTCTTATCATCTTTATCACGATCGGCCACTCGTACTTTCTCAACCAAAGAAATACTTACTTGATCTTTTTCGGCTTTATATTTTTTAATATCTTCAAACATAAAACCAAACTCTTGATTACTGTTGATCCTAAGCTCATGACTTTTAGTTAAATCTTGAACATAGTTTTCCCCTTTGGTTGGGAAAACTTGATAACTAGCCTTTTTAACACTGTCCCAATCTAGTGTGTTATCAGCAACACTCTCACCAAATTCTGCGGGATCAATTGGACTAGGAAATGCGATATCAGGAACAACACCTTTATTCTGAGTACTGCCACCGTTAATCCGGTAGAATTTCTGAATCGTATACTGTACAAAGCCAATCGGTTTTTCATAAAAATCATAAATCCGACCTAAGCCACGATGCTGTTGAACCGTTCCTTTACCGAAAGTTTGCTCACCCACCACAATCGCACGACCGTAATCCTGCAAGGCTGCTGCAAAGATCTCAGAAGCTGAGGCACTATAACGGTTAACTAACACCGTTAATGGACCGCGATAGAAAATATCAGCATCGGGATCATTACGAACATCAACATATTCATTGCTGTTTTTTATCTGAACCACTGGACCGGACTCAATAAATAAACCACTGAGACTAGTTGCTTCCGTTAACGCACCACCGCCGTTATTGCGTAAATCAACCACAATGCCTTCGACATTTTTCTTTTCAAGTTCGGTGATTAACGCTTTAACATCTTTGGTCAAATTAACATAAAAACTTGGGATGGTGATTACGCCAATTTTACGCCCTTTAAATTGCGGTAAGCTTGATTCTAGCACTTCTGATTTAGCCGCACGATCTTCAAGCTTAATGGTGTCACGAACAATCGACACAATACTTGGCTTACTTGCCGCACCGGCTTTTCCAGAGATGATTTGTAACCGAACCGTTGAGCCTTTTGGCCCTTTGATCAATTCGACAACATCATCAAGGCGCCAACCAATAATATCGACAATTTCTTTATCGCCTTGGGCTACGCCAATAATTTTATCTTCCTTGACTAATTCTTCACTTTTATCGGCAGGCCCGCCACTGACTAAGCTTTGAATCACTGTATAATCGTCTTGTACTTGTAAAACGGCACCAATACCTTCAAGAGATAAGCTCATTTCAACTTGGAAACGTTCAGCATTACGTGGCGATAAATAACTAGTGTGAGGATCGATTGAACGAGAAAAAGAGTTCATTAATAACTGGAATACATCTTCGCTTTTACTTTGAGTAATTCGCTTTAATGCATTGTTGTAACGTTTGCCGAGCATTTTTGAAATTTCTGGCCATTCTTTACCGGTCATCTTTAGATTAAGAGCATCGTACTTAACCCGTTGACGCCATAATTCATCAAGTTCAGCAACCGAGGCAGGCCATTGGGCGTCTTCACGGTCAAACTGATAACTATCCTCAACTTCAAACTTCATCGGTGAATCAAGTAATTTAAGCGCAAAAGAAAACCGTTGGTGCCTTTTCTCTAAATGCTGTTGATATATTTGATAGACATCAAGCAATTTACCTTGCTTAAGCATTTCATCAAATGAAAAACGATATTTTTCAAAAGATTCGATATCAGCGGCGGTAAAAATGTTTTTTCTGTAATCCAATGATTCAATATAACGATCAAAAATCTTAGATGAAAATGGATCATTTAAATCAAAGGATTTAGAATGAGTTCGAGTAAACAGTGCGGTTACTCGAGTACTAGAGACTTTATGCTGAGCTTCGGGACTTAACGCCGGTATTTGATCGAACTTATATTTGACATCAATGGCCAATGCGTTTGATGCTATTAAAATTGGAACCATTCCAAGAGTCAGTCGTTTCAGCATAAAAATCTCCTATGATTGTGCTAATAAATGTTCTGGCTTAACCTTAACTACCATACCTGATGCTAACTGTACTTTCGCTTCAGATTTAGCGATATCAACAATGATACCTTTCATCGGTGAGTTGCCTAGTGTAACTAAGACCGCTTGATTGATAGAAAGTGCCGCTGTATCAATAATTTTTTCACCAGTTAATACTGGTTCAACAACCTTTGGCTTTTTATTTTTTGCAGGGATTCGAGTACGATTGGTTTTCGCGGCAGAAGGCTTGTCAGTAGAAGACTTGGCTATCTTAGCGGTCTTCGGGGCCTTAGCATCGTTACGTTCTTTCGCTTTCTTTTGGCTTTCGCTCAGTACTTTTTGGGCGTGTTCGATATGGTCTTCACTCAGTTCTTCACCAAGCTCACCGTCTAAATCAACGCGTTTAGCACCAGCTTTAGTGCCTCTTAAATAGCGCCAACTCGTCGTATAATGTCGAATAGCCCCACGTAGTTGAGTTTTACTGACGGTATCGTCTTCACTTAAACGTGCAGCTAAGTCTTGAAACAAACCTATTTTAAGTGGTTGCGCATCGCCTTTAAGCGTAAAACATTTTGGGAATTTTTCTGCCAAGTAAGCAATAACCGCTTTGTTGTCAGTAAGTTTTGTACTATTCATTTATTCGTCCGAGTCGTTACTAAATTCTTCAATTAAGAAGGCTATAAAATGATTTATCAATTCGTCGTCTAATTCGACCAATCCTGGTTGATATTGCCAATAAGGCCAAATTGCTTCAAGCATTTCTCGAAACAATTCAATATCGGTTTCTTGATCAACGGTTTCAAATAACCGATGAAATACAAGATTAATATTCTCAGTGGCAAGCTCTTCCTCACCTTCCCATTGTCCAATCTCAGCGACGTCAAACAGGAATTCGTTGATATCAACGTGATCATACATCATAATTATTTTCTCAAATAGCTTTTACTGCAAGTAAAACATTAAATTTTTACTAAGCAGTTAAGCAGTTGACTAATTGTTCAACAAAAATTTCAAGACCTTGCTGATCATTTTGATTAAAATTACTTAAATTTGGGCTATCAATATCCAACACTCCATAGAGCTTGCCATTGATCACTAACGGAATCACTAATTCAGATTGCGAACGAGCGTCACAGGCAATATGGCCACTAAACTGATGAACATCATCAATCCGCTGAGTCTCTAGCGTTAAAGCCGCTACACCACAGACCCCCTGACCAAATGGAATGTGATAACAAGCTACATTGCCCTGGAAAGGACCTAAAACCAAATCATCACTATCTGGTACTGCTAAGTAAAAGCCCACCCAATTGATATTATCAAGCGTCTGATTTAGTAATGCACTAGTATTAGCAAGCACTGCGGTATGGTTTGATTGATCTTCAATCAAACTTACCAATTGCTTACTTAATAGCGAGTAGTCTATCTTCAAAAAACAACCTTATACTACCAAATTAATTTAACAGATCTCAATGATAACAACCTGAATTTTGGACGCTACTATACCTGACTCTCTGCAAATGAAAACCTTAATTGTAATTGTTGGCCGTAACAAGGAGCAAAATTGCTAGTTTACTCAACATTTAGGGCAGCTTTTGGTATACTAATCAAAACAACAAACAAACACAGCATATGACCATAAATCGCTTATTACCCCAAGAATTTTTATCCCTTATCGAGCCGATGTTACCTGCTCAACTGACATTAGATGATGTTATTACCGCCTGCCATCAGCCGCTTCGTTTTAGTATCCGTGTTAACACCTTAAAAAATTCAGTCACTACATTTTGCAGTTTAATGTCCGATTTTGGCTGGAAATTTGAGTCTATTCCTTGGTGTGACACTGGTTTTTGGGTTGAATTACCGCAAGATGCCACAGCGCCGGGAAAATTACCAGAGCACTTAACGGGGTTATTTTATATCCAAGAAGCGAGCTCAATGCTACCGCCGATGGCACTGTTTCATGGTAACGATAAACCAGTAGTAACCGTATTAGATTTAGCGGCGGCTCCTGGCTCTAAAACCACTCAAATTGCCGCATTAATGAATAATAAAGGTACATTAGTCGCCAATGAATACTCATCGAGTCGCATTAAAGCGCTCCATAGCAATTTACAACGGATGGGCGTATCTAACACTGTCATTAGTCACTTTGATGGCCATGTTCATGGTGACTATCTTGAAAATTGTTTTGATGCAGTACTCATTGATGCCCCTTGTAGCGGTGAAGGCACCGTACGTAAAGACGCTACCGCATTCAAAAATTGGAGCCTGTCACACATCAGTGAGATAAGTATAGTGCAACAAGGCTTACTACGTTCAGCATTTATGGCATTAAAACCCGGTGGTGTCTTGGTTTATTCAACCTGCGCGTTAAACTTCATCGAAAACCAGCAAGTGTGCCAATCATTAATGGATCAATTTGGTGACCAAATTGAAATAGTCAACCTCTCTAACCTGTTTAGCGACGCGGCTCGAGCAACAACTCCAGAAGGATATTTGCATATTTGGCCACAAATATACGACAGTGAAGGTTTTTTTATTGCTAAATTTAAAAAGCGCAGTGCAACTAATTTGTCACAGCCAGCACCGTTTAAAAATCGCTTTCCTTTTAGCCCCGTAAGCCCAAAACAAGCGGGTGAAATCCACAACATTTTAATTCAACAGAAACTAGCTAATATTAATAGCAGTGAACTCTACCAACGGGACAATGAAATTTGGTATTTCCCATCGCATGTTACTGCGCTGCTGCCACGGATGAAATTTCAACGCACTGGACTAAAACTGTTTGAAACTAAAGGAAAGAATATCCTGTTTGATCATCATGCAGTGACCGTATTCACCACGCCTGACGTTGAGATATCAAGAGAGCAATTGGTCGAATATCTCAAAGGCAGAGACATCAGTTTTGACAATGCCACTAATCTGACGGGCAACGTTTATGTTGGCTATCAAGGGAAGACAGTTGGCCTTGGAAAATGGATTCGGAACAAAATAAAAAACAAACTGCCAAGAAACTTAGTTAATGACTCAGTTAAACAATAAGTTAGAGTAATTACGGAAAATAATTAAAAATAAACTAGTGATTTTAGATCTTTCGACTAGCCTTATAAAGTATGAAAGATAAGTCATCCTCCATACCTTTTCATTATTATTGGTAAGTAACACTTCCCCTAAGCTCGGAACAAATTGGAATAGTTCCGAGCTCTTTTTTGTTCTATCTTTCTAAATCAACCACCGTTTGACCAATCGGTGCAACGCTTAACATCGCTAACTTTAAATGCTGGATCCCAAATGGAATACCGATAATGGTAACGAAACACGCCACGGCGTGAATTAAGTGTCCAATCGCCAACCAGAAACCAAATAAAATAAACCAAATAACATTGCCAATGGTGCCTAATGTTCCAGTGCCAAGGTCAGAATAATGATTTGCCACCCGACGATTTTCGATTTCGCGACCAAAGGGCCAGAATGTTAGTTGGGCAATCACAAAACATGAACGTGCAAATGGGATACCCACAATGCTAATCGCAGCAATAATACCGGCCAAACACCATGCTAATCCCATAATCAGGCCACCAGTAACAAACCACGCTATATTAAATATCAATCTAAAAAATGACATAGGAACCTCAGTTAATTCAAATAAATCGTCTTAAACTATTAATTGCAAGCATCAGTCCAGATCTAATAACGCTACACAACAGCAGGTTAAATGGATGGTGAAAATTTAAATCGTCAAAAAAACCATTATATGGTTAAGAGTGGCACTTGTTTTTAAAGGGAAAGATAGTACAAGGGGCTCAATAGCCCCTTGTTTGGCAGGTATATAAAAAAATTTAATAAAACGTCTGTTGTTGCTCAGCCATGGTTAACAAATGTTGGCATGGTGCAAAACGTTCGCCATGCTTTTCTTGATAGCCTTCTAACATCGCCACCAAGTTAGCGGCCCCTAACTTATCAATATAGCTAAAGGGTCCGGCTAAAAACGGTGGAAAGCCAATCCCGAATATCGCGCCAATGTCACCATCACGAGGGCACGAAATAATTGATTGTTCTAAACACCTGACGGCTTCGTTAAGCATTTGTACCACACAGCGTTGGGCAATGTCATCAGCACTAACATCAGAGCGACTGGTGGCATTAATATCAATATTTAGCAAGGTATAAACACTGTCATCCACTTGCTTTTTCCCTTTCGCTTTAGCGCCATAGAGATAAAAGCCTTTATTATTTTTTTTGCCCTTACGACCGTCATTCAATAACGCAGTAAATGCCGACGGTGCTTCAAAACGAGCGCCGAGTTGCTCCGTTAGAATCGGTGAAATTTTAGCGCCAACATCAATTCCCACTTCGTCAAGCAAGGTAATAGGCCCAACAGGAAAGCCGAATTTAACCAGTGCTTGATCTATTTTATCAATCGCTTGCCCTTCTAACAGCCATTGCGCCGCCTCATTCATATACAAGGCTAATATACGATTAACATAGAAACCCGCGCCATCTTTAACCACAATCGGCGTTTTACCTTGCTTACGGGCAAAGGCAACGGTTGTTGCAATAGTTTGATCTGAGGTTTTTTCATGGGCAATCACTTCAACCAATGGCATTTTATCCACCGGAGAGAAATAGTGTAAACCAATGACATTCTCAGGTCTCTTCGCAACACTGGCAATATCAGTAATCGGCAATGACGATGTATTAGAGGCAAATATCGTATCTTCGCCACAATGTTGTTCAATATCACTAATCATTTGATGTTTTAAGGCTAAGTCTTCAAATACTGCCTCAATCACTATATCCGTATTTTTCATCCCGCTGTAACGGGTGGTTGCAGTAATATTTAACATCTGCGACTCTAGCTCAGAGTCGGTAATAAATCTGCGCTTGCGTTTTTTATTGAGCAAATCGTAGGTATATTGATAAGCTTGATTAATCCCTTGATCGCTGATGTCTTTAATCCGCACCGCTACTTTGGCTTTAGTGGCACACACATTAGCAATGCCGCCGCCCATCAAACCACCGCCTAACACCACGACATTTTTAATTTGAACGGGGCTAGCCTCATTCTCGCCTTGGCCATTATAGAGTTTTTTCATCTCGGTGGTGGCAAAGAATAGACGGCGCAAAGCCTTAGACTCATCGGTCATCACTAAGTGTGAAAAGGCCAATGATTCGGCATCTAATCCTGCTTGGTAGCCTTGTTCAATGCCCGCTTTAACACATTCAATGATTTTGATTGGTGCTGGGTAATGACCGCCCGTTTTCTTAACCACTGTTTTTAGCGCTTGGCTAAACAGGATATTACGACCAACAGGGTTGTTTTCTAATAATTTTGCGCCAATATCGAGCTTAGGTTGATGGCCGTTATAACTCGCTTTAGTCCGTTTAGCCAGACCAATCGCTGTGGCTAATAAAATATCCTTGGCAACGACTTCATTGACCAAGCCAATTTTAAGTGCCTGTTTCGGGCGTAGTTGCTTACCTGTAAGCATCAGGTCAAGCGCCTTAGCAATACCAACTAATTTAGGCAAACGTTGCGTACCACCACTACCAGGTAGTAAGCCTAACTGTACTTCTGGCACACCTAATACCGTGTGACCTTTATCAGAACAAACACGGGCATCACAAGCTAGCGCCAGTTCAAGTCCACCTCCTAAACAAGGACCATTGATCGCAGCCACTACCGTCATATTAAGCCCAGCAATTTGGTCAAATAGCTGTTGCCCTAATTGCGCAATAGCTCTGGCATCTTCAGGTTGCTGACAATCGTTTAACATTGAAATATCGGCACCAGCAACAAAACTGTTATCTTTACCGGAGATAAGCACTAACCCTTCAATATCTGGATTGGTACGAACTTGTTCTAATACTTGACTAATTTCATCAGCAAACTCAGCGCGCAAGGTGTTCATGGTTTCACCAATCACATCAATGGTAACAATCGCAATACTTTGTTGATGAATTTCTAAACTAAATGCACTCATTATTCAACCTCCAAAATCATCGCTGCACCAAGACCACCAGCGGCACAAGCGGTTGTTAATCCTAAACCACCGCCACGGCGTTTTAACTCATTAAGCACTTGAGTAATTAAGCGTGTTCCTGTCGCGGCAAAAGGATGACCATAGGCTAATGAACCGCCAAGGACGTTGAATTTTGCCATGTCAATTTCGCCAATCGCTTGCTTACGCCCTAATTTTTCTTGGGCAAACTTAGTGGAAGCAAACATCTTCATATTGGCTAAGGCTTGAGCCGCAAAGGCTTCGTGCATTTCAATTAGGGTTAAGTCATTTAAGGTAATACCAGCACGATCCAATGCTAACGGCGTCGCGTAAGAAGGCCCCATCAACATATCATCATAAACGTCAATCGCCGCAAATGCATAGCTCTTAATGTAGCCCATTGGAGTATAACCAAGTTCTTTGGCCCGCCCTTCTCGCATCATAATGATAGCCGACGCACCATCGGTTAATGCTGTCGAGTTAGCCGCCGTGACGGTGCCATGTTGACGATCAAACACCGGACGTAATTTGGCGTAACCTGCCAGTTCTGAATTGGTGCGAATGGTGTTATCTTGGCTAATAAAGCTATGATAAGGTGCCACATGAGCAGTCATCACTTCATCATCAAATAACCCGTCCTTCCATGCTTGCGTCGCCAGAGTATGCGAACGGTGCGCCAAGGCATCTTGGTCGGCACGGCTGATCTGGTGAGTCTTGGCCATTTGCTCCGCTGTTTGTCCCATGGAGATACCCGTTGAGTATTCGGCAACGGCCGGCGGCACCGGTAATAAATCTTTTAAATTAAGACCACGGACTATCTTGAATTTTTGGGAAAAAGTACGTGCTTTGTTTAAATCCACCATCGCGTGGGCGAATTTTTTACTAAAACCAATGGGCAACACCGATGAGCTATCCGCCCCGCCCGCAATACCTATATCTGAAGTGCCCGATAAAATAGACTCAACAACATTAGCGGCCGACTGGAAACTCGTGGCACAAGCACGGGAAACACTATAGGCATCGGTACTAACATTCATGTTAGTTCCGAGCACAATCTCACGGGCAATATTTGGCGCTTTTGGCATCTGGACCACTTGGCCATAAACCAATAAATCTATCAATGCAGGGTCAAGCTCACTACGTTTAACTAATTCTGCCACGACAGTTTTACCAAGGTCGAGCGCTGAAACGCCATGAAATGCTGTGGCCTGCTTAGCAAATGGCGTACGCAACCCATCAATTATTGCAATGCGCTCACCACGTTTAGTGGTTAAATCCTGTATCGATTTCATGTTTGTTCCTAGGTTATTGAACTTATCTTTTTAATACGGTCTATCATAGACCGGAGGTCTGACCACGGCAAGGTTTTCGCTAAATTATCATTAATCGGCGATAATTCAATGAATAAAACCGTTAGTACTGCCCTAAACGTTAAATCACGCTAGACTATTGCCCTTAGATTAGGTAAAAAGCTAGGTAAATATAAAATGGATAATCCAAAACAATGACAATAGATAAATTTAATCAGCTAAAACAGTATTTAGATAGCCAAATCTTGGGCCAGTCTCATTTGACCGAGTGTATGCTCATTGGCCTACTTGCCGATGGCCATATCCTCGTAGAAGGCCCTCCGGGTTTGGCAAAAACACGAGCGATTAAAGCATTATCAGATGGCATTGAAGGAAACTTTCACCGAGTTCAATTTACCCCTGATTTATTGCCAGCTGATTTAACCGGGACCGATATTTATCGCCCTGAAACCCATGAGTTTGAATTTCAAAAAGGCCCTTTGTTTCACAACCTTATTTTAGCCGATGAAATCAACCGAGCGCCAGCCAAAGTACAATCAGCATTACTGGAGGCCATGGCCGAACGTCAAATCACTGTTGGCCGCACCACTTATCAATTACCTGAACTATTTTTAGTGATGGCGACTCAAAACCCGATCGAACAAGAAGGCACTTACCCGTTACCGGAAGCACAACTTGATCGTTTTTTGATCCATGTTGAAATTGATTATCCGGATGCCGCCACCGAACATTTAATTTTAGCACTCAATCGTAACGAAGCGCTAAATCATCAAGCGGTTGCTGCGCCAAAACTGACTCAAGATGAAATAGTTTCTGCGCGCAAAGACTGTTTAGAAATCTACTTAGCGCCGCAGCTCGAAGAGTATTTGGTGCAATTAATTATGGCGACCCGTAATCCAATCAGCTATGACGAAAACTTAGCCAGTTGGCTTGAATTTGGTGCTAGCCCACGAGCAACTATTGCATTAGAGCGTTGTGCCCGTGCCCGAGCTTGGTTACAGGGGCGTGACTTCGTCAGCCCTGAAGATATTCAAGCGATGCTACCTAATGTATTACGTCATCGCTTATTATTGAGCTATGAAGCCGAATCTGAAGGGATCACCCCAGCGACAGTGATTGATAAAATCATTAGCTTGGTACCGGTGCCATAATGGCGGCCCTTGATTTACCCCCTTTTAGCAACGGCGTGACGTTATCCACCAAAGAACTGTTGGAATACCGTGGCCGCAGTGCGCTGATCGATTTGTCGAGTAACAGCCAAATAAAGTCCCATATGGCGGGTACGTTAATCGCAAAGACCAAGGGTCGCGGCATGGAGTTCGATGAAGCTCGACATTACCAAATTGGTGATGATATTCGGGCCATCGACTGGCGGGTCACTGCGCGCACGGGGAAGGTTTACACCAAAATATTCCGCGAAGAGCGCGAACGCCCAGTTTATGTATTGGTTGATCTTAATCACCAACAGTATTTCGGTTCACAATTATTATTGAAATCAGTACAAGCCTGTCATTTAGCTGCATTGCTCGGCTGGTCAGCGATTGCTAATGGTGATCGGATTGGGGCATTATTATGTAATGACTTTGAACATCGTGAATTAAAGCCACGTAACCGTCATCATGGCGCATTAGCATTGATTGAATACTTGGTAAAAATTCATAATAAAGGTCTCGAACATTTTAAGTCGGGTCACCAAAACCATCAAGTATTTGAGCAAAGTTGTACCCGATTACGGCGTGTGGTTAAGCCCGGCAGCTTAGTCTTTCTCATTTCAGACTTTACTAACATCACCGACAAGTCTGCTAAACAATTACAGCGTTTGTCCCGCCATAATGAACTCATTGCTTGCCAAATATCGGATCCATTAGACAGTCAATTACCAACACAACTCTCTGGCACCATTGCCATCACTGATGGCGTACAACGACAACAGTTTAATATCGATCAACGAAGCCGCATGGCTTATCAAGCGCAAGCAACATTAAGCCAAGAGCAGCGCCAACAAACCTTAAAAAAACTTAACATTGCGACCATGCACTTTAGTAGTCATCTGCCATTACTGCAGCAATTGCAAGGACAATACCGATGACCCCATCACCGCTAGCACAAATGCAGCCCATTATATTACCGCCAGAGCCGACTCTTTGGCCGTTAGCTATTGGTTGGTGGCTGTTGATTATTACCATAACGATTTCTTTGGTGCTCACCATCCGTTCCTTAATTAAATATCGCCAATTTTGGTCCTGTCGACGACAAAACATCACGCAAGCAAAGCAGCTAACCGATCCTAATGCACTCAATCGTTTGCTCAAACAAACGGCGCTGCATTATTATCCCCGTCACCAGGTTGCTAAATTAAGTGGCCTAGCATGGTCTGATTTCTTAAAGCATAATTTGCAACAGCCCTTACATCAGCAATGTGACGCTGGGTGTTTAAGTCTTTATCAAACGCCATCACGCAATAATAACACCGACTTACAAGTCATTACGTTAGCTTGGTTAGCGAATTTAAATACAAAATCCATTAGAGAACACGCCGATGATAGAATTTGAATGGCCTTGGCTCTGGGCCATTTTACCGCTACCGCTATTATGTTATTTTTTGCTACCTCGTGCTAAAAACAGACCGATTGCGGCATTACGAGTGGCCAATATTGATGCCTTCACACAGGGCTCCGTGAGCCATACTCAAAACTCACGAAGCAAACGGATTCTATTGAGCATGTTGTGGGCCTTACTCGTGTTATCAGCATCACGGCCATTATGGGTTGGTGACCCCGTAGCCTCTCCGACTCAAGCCAGAGAATTAATTTTAGCGGTTGATTTGTCGGCATCAATGCAAGAACAAGACATGCGACTTAATGGCCGTTGGGTTGACCGATTAACCATGGTTAAAGCCGTATTATCACAATTTATCAAGCAACGCCAAGGCGATCGCATCGGACTGATTTTATTTGCTGATAATGCCTATGTCCAAGCGCCCTTAACCTTCGATTTAACCACGGTTGAGCAATTACTCGATGAATCGCTGCTAGGTTTAGTGGGACAGCGCACCGCCATTGGTGATGCCATAGGCTTGGCGGTTAAACGCTTTGACCGCCGTGAAAAGACTAACCGAGTATTGGTCCTATTAACCGATGGTGAAAATACGGCTGGAAACCTCACGCCCGAGCAAGCGCTTGAATTGGCCGTCGCAAGAAAAGTCACCATTTATACCATCGGTGTGGGCTCCAACCGCAATCAAAGGGGGCTATTTAATCGCGGTTCAGGCATTGATGAACAAAGCTTAAGCGCCATAGCAACCGCCACCAATGGCAAATATTTTAGAGCAACCGATACCGCCGAGCTTGAAAAAATATATCAACAACTCGACCAATTGGAAAAAATAGATGCCGAACAACAGACATTACGCCCACAAATGGCCTTATTTTATTGGCCGCTTGGTTTGAGCCTATTGCTAAGCTTTATTGGACTTATCCCATCGTTACAACGAGGATCAAAAGCTTGAACGACTTTATCTTAAATTTTCATTTACTGCGACCGTTGTGGTTATTAGCTACGATTCCTGCCCTGTTACTTGCGGTGTTATTGGCTAAAAACCATCGCCGCCATGGTCAATGGCACCAGTTTATTCCAGCACATTTAGCCAGCTTATTGATCGACAATAAAGTATCAAAACTGTCATTAGTCCCCATCATCACCCTAGTGATCATCTGGTTATTGGCGATTGTTGCATTAAGTGGCCCAAGCTGGCAGAAAGTCACGCAACCACTATTTAAAGTAAACAGTGCCCAAGTCATCGTAATGGACATGTCATTATCGATGTACGCAACCGACATTAAACCTAATCGATTAACCCGAGCTCGCTTCAAGGTCACTGATTTAATTAAATCATTTACCGAAGGTGAAACAGGTCTTGTTGCCTATGCTGGCGATGCTTTTGTGATTAGCCCAATGACCGAAGATGTCAATAATTTACTTAATTTATTACCGGTATTAGCACCAGAGATAATGCCAGTATTAGGCAGTGATCCCGCCTCTGGCATTGAATCGGCGATCACGTTATTTGAACAGTCTCATAAAAACAGCGGCGAAATCTATTTAATCAGTGATGGCATCACCAGTAGCCAACAACATCAAATTAGCCAATTACTAAGTGACAAAAAATATCAACTCCATGTCTTAGCCATTGGCGGTCATCTTGATGCCCCAATCCAATTACCCAGTGGTGAATTGCTTAAAGATGCCAACGGAAATATTGTGCTACCTAAATTAAACACCCAACCTTTAAAATCGTTAGCCAAACAATTTGGCGGTCGTTTTAGCCTAATCACCCAAGATCGCGACGATATTGACTACTTAAGCCAACGGCAACAATTTAACCAACCAACCTTAGAGCAAGAGCAAGAGCAATTTGGCGATCGTTGGCAAGAAGCAGGACCTTACCTGCTGCTATTAATACTACCTTTAGCCGCATTGGCTTTTCGCCGCGGTGTTATCATTAGTATCTTGCTTCTGACCAGTCCCCTATTCTTTAATTTAACCATTGCGCCAGTGTTTGCAGTAGAGCCAACTAAGCAATCTGTGACGATGAATCAATGGGATAGACTTTGGATCAACGATGACCAATTAGCGAGAAAGCAATTTAAGCAACAACAATTTGAACAGGCTGCCGCTAACTTTAAAGACTCGCAATGGCAAGGTGCTAGCCATTACCAACAAGGTGATTATGAACAGGCATTGGCGGCATACTCTCAATCAACCACGGCGCAAAGCTTATATAACCAAGGCAATAGCTTAATGCAAATGCAGCGTTACCAAGAAGCGATTGAGCGTTATCAGCAAGCACTAGTTAAGCAACCCGATTTAGACGCTGCCACACAAAACACCGAGTTAGCTAATAAGCTACTTAAACAGCAGAAAAAACAACAACAAGACCAAAATAAATCGGACGGTGACAACCAAGATTCAGCCGACAAAGACTCTGATGACAAAGATTCAGATGACAACAATGAATCGACTGACGATAACCAACAACAATCTGACAAGGAAAATCAGTCATCGCAAAATGAGCAACAATCATCGGACAGTCAAAGTGAGCCATCGAAGGAGAACGACCAAGCTTCTGAAGCAAATAAAAAGCCAACTGATGACGAGAGTAAGCAGGCACCCCAACAACAAAAAGAAGTTGAACAAACTGAGCAAGAAGGTAAAGGTCAAGACGTTCACAAAGCGCCTTTATTCGACCCTAAAGAATTAAGTAAGGAACAACGACAACGACTGCAACAACTGGTTAATAAAGTTAATGATGACCCCTCATTGCTGTTAAAAAACAAAATGGCGCTTGAAGCACGAAAGCGTCGTAATCAACGAGTATTAAATAAGGATAGAGTCAATTGGTAATGCGCATTTTAATCATATTATTCACCCTGTTAACACCAGTTTGCCACGCATTAAGCTCTCTAACAGCCAATGTCGATCGCAATCCAGCCATGGCCGGTGAAACGATTGTATTAACGATTTCTGCCGACGACAACATCAATGCTAATAAGCTCGACACTTCGGCACTGCTACAGCAATTTGTAGTTGGTCAAACCCAAGTGAGCCGAAATACTCAAGTCATTAATGGCAAAATTTCCAGACAATCACGTTGGATTATTCACCTCATCGCCCGCCAACCTGGTCAATACACGATTCCAACCTTTAATATTGCAGGTGTTAGTAGCCAACCTATTTCTCTGAAGGTCGTTAAGACGGTGAGCAGCGATCACAGCAACCAAAAGAACCAAGAGGTCATGCTTAAAACGCAGTTATCGGCGAATAGTGT
>SPKZ01024370.1_pt1 | contig 25399 bp, 27 predicted proteins | sample 2456571 | NCBI WGS metagenome assembly SPKZ01 (sample SAMN11192286, study PRJNA482655) | marine metagenome | biome: ENVO:00000447; feature: ENVO:00000244|ENVO:00000211|ENVO:00000569|ENVO:00002023; material: ENVO:00002151; isolation source: ocean water from marine abyssalpelagic zone ... | reverse complement strand
TTGCAGTAACTGCTGATTACAAAACCCTATCTGAGGAAGAACTACAAACTTCTAAACAAATTTGTTCTGAGATAGGTATTAGACAACTATTTTTGGATTATAGTGAACTTGAAAATGAAAAATTCACAAAAAATGATTCAAATCGATGCTATCATTGTAGGATGGAATTGGGAACTCACTTGCTCGAATTGGCCAAAAAACATAATGTTGAGATTATAGTTGATGGAACAAATCTTGATGATTTAGGTGAATATAGGCCTGGAATTAAAGCCCTAAAACAAAATGGAATTAGAAGCCCTCTTGTAGAAACCCATTTTTCAAAATCAGAAATCAGGAATTTTGCTAAATTGGTTGGATTATCTGTATATGATAAACCATCAAACTCATGTTTAGCATCAAGAATTCCTTGGGGACAAAGAGTTACTGCTGAAAAATTAATTCGAATTGAATTTGGTGAAACTATTGTTAAACAACTTACAAAAATAAAACAAGTAAGAGTTCGTGATCTTAATGGTTCAGCAAAAATTGAAGTTGATAAAGAAATGATTTCGGTGTTTAATAATGGAATGTTAAAACAAATTACTGAGAAATTAAAGATGATTGGATTTACTGCTGTTGAAGTTGACTCCGATGGATATATGCTAGGAAAAATTAATGTGATTGCAGATTGATTTATCTAGATAATGCTGCATCTACTCAAATCCATGATGATGTTTTAGATTCCATGCTACCCTATCTTAAAGAGCAATATGGTAATCCCTCATCACTTCATCGTTACGGTAGGCTAGCTCATAAAGCAATTGAAAAAGCAAGAAAACAAATTGCTTCTCTAATTAATGCAGATCCTTCTGAAATCTTGATTACTTCTGGTGGTACAGAATCAAACAATACTGCATTGAATGGAATGCTGATGAAAAATACATCTAGTCAAATTATTACGTCATCTATTGAACATGATGCAATTTTGGAACCTTGTAAAAGACTATCCAAAAATGGATTCAATGTTGATTATCTCCCAGTTGATAAATTTGGTATGATCTCTTTATCTGATCTAAAAAATCATATTTCTGAAAAAACTAGTCTTGTTTCAATAATGTTTGGCAATAATGAAGTTGGCACTATTCAACCAATATCTGAAATTGCTAAAATATGCCATGAATATAATGTTCCTTTTCATACTGATGCTGTACAAGCAATTGGCAAAATTCCAATCGATGTCAAAGAATTACGAGTAGATTTACTGTCTATTTCATCTCACAAACTTTACGGCCCTAAAGGGATAGGTGCATTGTACATCAAAAATGGTATCAACATTAATCCCGTTATTTTGGGCGGTGGACAAGAGCATGGATTACGTTCTGGAACTGAAAATGTTGCTAATATTGTAGGTTTTGGCAAAGCATGTGAAATTGCAAAAAATAATCTATATGAAAATATATCCCATGTAAAAAATCTTCGAGATTTTTTAGTTGAAAAGGTATTGAATGAAATTTCTTTAGTTACTCTTAATGGTCATCATGATATCCGATTGCCAAATAATGCCCATTTTACATTCCTTGGTGTTAATGGGGAGGATTTGTTGATCAAACTTGACGAGTATGGCGTTGCAGCTTCTACTGGTTCTGCATGTTCTGTTAATACACAAAAAGCTTCACATGTTTTACAAGCAATGAATTTTTCACATGAACAAATCACAGGTTCACTGCGATTAACTACTGGGATATTCAATAATCAGCAAGAAATTGAACAAACAATAGATATTATAAAAAAAGTAGTAGAAGAACTCCGTTCAGTTTCCCCCTTTAAAGAAAAATATTCTTTTATTTCTAAAAACTAAATCTTGATTTGTAATTTACTTTTAGATATAAAAATTATTGTCATGATTCCTATGATCATCATAGCCATTGCAATTGCCCCAAATTCTGGAATTACATAAGTTCCAATAATTTCAATATCTGAATCACCATTTTCAAAATTAATTGTTATTACTCTGGAATCTGAATGTACCACTGATTCTTGATATGCAACTTCTATACCATCAATTAGAATGATGAATGTGTCATCTTTACCATCTTGTTTTTCAGCACCAATAAACTCTCTAGGTAAATCTAATGATATTACTCCTTCATCAGTTGACTCAATTTGCACTATAATTGCAAAAATATCTGAATCAACTATCATATCTTTCACAGTACCACCTTTGATGGTATATTCCACATCAAATGTTCCACTACTTCCTGCATCTACTTCAAAATTAGTTGTAGTTTCAATTGATTCTGATTTTGGAGTATAACTAAATTCAGATTCTGCAATGTTTCCTTCACCATATGACACTCTAACTGTATACGTTCCAACCTTTTTCCATAATGGACCTTCAGCAATTACTGTATGTGAATAACTTCCGTCTTGCGCGACTACAATCTGTGCAATATCTACAAGATTTCCTTCAGAAAATAATTGCAATGTAATTGGTGTTTCACCTATTACCGTGGTCACCATTCCTGAAATAACTATCGTATCACTTTCATCATAATTGTTATCATCTGTTTGAACTGAAATTAGTGATCCTTGTGCAAAAACTGTTCCAGTAGAAATTATTAGTAAAGATATTAGACTGTAAACTATTCTATACTCCACAAAGTTTTCAATACTAGTTTCTATATTTCCTTTACTATTAAAAATGAAAAAAAATTGTAATTTTAGTATCTTGGCATAATGCTAAGTCTTGACTTTGCAGAGATTGCAATTATTGAGATAATAGATACTGCTAGAATTATGGCTGCGATTGTACCAAATTCTGGTATTACATAGGTACCAATAATCTCAATTTGTTCAGCGCCAGCTGGGAACATAATTGTTACTTTGTTTGCAACAATTTCAATATCATCCCATTCTTCTCCATCTACTAGTACCATGAAGATACCTTTTTGGATTGTTTTTGATGGGGTTACAGTTAATGTTCCATCATCATTGGCATTGATGTTAATGATAATTGAATTATCATCTGTATTGAGAGTTGCACTTGTTACTATTCCACCTGAAATACTATATGGTATACATTGACCACTTGCAGATATTTCATTAGCACCACATTGTTTGTCTTGTGTTGAATAGTCTGGTGTAAATGCAACTCCACCAGTTAGTTCAACTTTTGCACTGTTACTTTTTTCAACACTGCCATAGTTTACTTTAATGGTGTAGGTACCGTCATATTTCCATAATGCACCTGCTGTGTTTAGTGTTGTCTCAAAACTACCATCACTTGCTAAATTGATTTGAGCAATTGTAACAATAGAATTTAGAGGACTCACAACAGTTACTGTGATTGGAAATCCAGATACATTTGCTACTTGACCTTTTACCATAATTATCTCATTATGACTATAATCTGTTTTATCTGTCCAGACTGATACTGGTATGTCTGCTAACAGCATTTTATGTGCTAGTTCTTTGGCATCTGCAGGAATCATTGTACCTCCTTCTTGATAATGCCCAGTAGCATATGCTGATGACATGGTTAATGTACCGACTGTAAATAAAACGGCTAGTAGCGCGAACGAAGTACGGCTGTTCATCTTGTTGCGATTTACACCCGTCTCTATTTATGTATACTTAAAAAATGAAAAAAAATTGTAATTTTAGTATCTTGGCATAATGCTAAGTCTTGACTTTGCAGAGATTGCAATTATTGAGATAATAGATACTGCTAGAATCATGGCTGCGATTGTACCAAATTCTGGTATTACTTTACCATCTAGAATATCCACTACTATTGAATCAGAATAGTTTGGATTGTCATTTTGATATGCAGTTACAGAGTAATCTCCATTTTGTTTCCATAATGGTCCACCTACTATAATCTCAGCAGTGAATACTCCGTCAAGTGATGCTGATTCCTGAGCAGTTGTAACCAAATTTCCATTTGGTGCAAATATCTGTATTACAACGGCTTGACTAAATCTGTCAGTTATTCCAGTAACTGTGAATCTGTCATCTCCATTTACAAAACTTGCTGCGTCAAGTTCAAGTCCTGCATCTCTTGTAACGACATTTGGAACAAAAATTCCTGTGTCTAAAGTAGATTCAGTATCAGAAGTTTTTTCAGTCATACCGTTGTTCACTTGAACATCGACAGTTAATGTAAAAATTCCTTGACCTTGCTTAGCTTGAATTGTATAGTATCCGTCTTCCTTCCATAAACCAACTTTGAATTTTGCATCAAAGTTTCCATTTTCATCTGGTGTTACCTGATCTATGGCTACTACATTATTTCCACTAGGAGATGTTACTCTAAATGTAACATCTGTATATCCTGAAGATGTCATACCTGTTACTGTAACGGTATCTGAACCTTTATCTGCAGTAGCTGTAATACTCATTCCTTGAGATTGAGCAAAAGCATCTTGCTGAATTGAAGCCATTGAAACTAATGACAGTGCCATAAGCATTATTGCAATTGATGTTGTAGAACGTTTAAAATTCATTCTAATTGAAACCATATATCTCGGTATTTATGTATATTTAAAAAAGGTTCTGTCGGGTTGACGGGAGCTACGTTAGATTGAATTTTCCTTGTAAAGACTAGAATTTTGAATTAATGTAATCCATTTGTTTCTTCCATCCACTTCAATCATATCTGCTTGAGCTGGTGTCTTTCCCTTTAATGCACCGTGTTTCTTTGTGAAATTATAGTAAACTTTCATTCCATGTATGATAGGCGTATCAATCTTCTTTAGACCTCGAAATACTTTCTCACGGTCTCGTATCTCACCATTCAAACGCTCCATTTTGTTGTTGTTCATGTCTCCCTTTAGGTGAATATGTCTAGTGTGAATAGTCTTTTTTCCAAATATTCTTTTTGATGATTTCATGTATGCTGGCAATCCATCCGTGATGAAACGCGTAGGATTCTTACCGATTGTCTCTTTTGTTAGTTTTAACAGATTGTCTGCATTATGCTGAAACTTTGTATCTGCCATGTCACTAGCCAACCAGTAACGCGTATCATCATCCATACTGGCAAAAAGATAATTCTGTTTTCCTGCAATTTTTATCCAAATTTCATCGGCTCTTACCATTACTCTTTCGTTGGTTCTTGGTACAATTTCATTTAGATAATTATTAACCATTGTAGAGTATTTTGTTATCCAGTCATAGATGGAACTATGATCAACGTCAATACCCAACATATCAAAATTACATTCAATATCTCTAACACTCATTCCCTGATAATACATTTGAAGAGCTTGTGTTATGGTTCTTGAATCATATCTCATCTTTTCAAACCCAAAGTTAGCAGTAAATCTTTTCTTACAGTCAAGACACGCGTATCGTTGAATCTTGCCTTTTTTGGTGGTACGCGTTCCAGATTTCTTTATTTTGCCTGAATCACAATATTTACACAATTTTAGTTTTGTGCGTTCCATGATTCTAAATGTATTGTTACGATAGCATTTGTTCTTCTTGATGATCTCTAATACTATCTTGATGTGCTTACAGTCTGCCTTTCTACATAAATGGTCTTTGCATTCACAGATTAAACCGTTATCAGTCTTTGATACAGTGTAATAATTTTCTGGGTTTGTTTGTGATCTTACTGTAAACTTGTTTGGTTCTAGTTGCGAACAATGACCTTTTGTTTCCATCATTAATTTTGCTCTTTGTTTTCTTGCATTCATATAATAATATTATCCGTTCGGTTATATAATATTTACTTAACCGAATGGTTACGATAAATTTAATTAATCTGTTATTGTAGATTGTTTTATGACAAAATGGAAAAAAGGTGCAACAGAGTTTGAAATGAACGTAATTGATGACCGTAAAGGTAGTCGTTATGTAAGAATACCAAAACCACTTGATGAGAAATTAGGCAATCCTGAAAAGATAAAATTTGTGATTAAAAATGACAAAATTTCAATTACAGGCAAACTGAATACATAAGATCTAATGTAGTGGATGTATTTACCACAAGACTTTAGGGATGAACCCCGAATTACAATATCAGAAGATGACAAATGCAATTAGATTTTAATTCATGTCCCGTCTGAAAATACCTTTATCAGGTCTCGATAATGCAACAGAACCAAAAAATCATTATTACTAAATAGTGATTTTTTATGGGATCTATACACAACAAACAAAACCACATTGTTTGTTTAATTCATTCATATAGAACTGCTTTTAATCCAGATTGGTGTATACTTAACATGGCAAAAATAAAATTCAGACATATTGTTCAATTCCCATCTGTAGATTGTACTGAAAGAGGTTTTGAAACTTTATGTTCTTCACAAAATGGGTTTTCGTATCTGGGCGACAATAAATATGAAATTAACACAAACCAGAAAAATGCTCTAGATATACAGGGAATTCCATACAAAACACTCCCTTAATTTTTGTGATTAAAATGAGTTCTTTTCCAATTATTGTTCAAATGGATATTATTTTTTCAAGAACAAAAAATTTTAAAAATGCAAAAATAGGGAAAACATTTCATAAAATTATCGAAGAATCTATTTCAAATTTAAAACCTAATGGGGACGGACCAATAAAAAGCCAAATACGTATGGCAAAATGTTATATTCGTAATAATGCCGCAACTGAATTTACTTGGACATTAAATTTATCGGTCTCTAAACTAAATGAAGAAATTACAAAATCATTAATGGAATTAAGAAGTGGTATTAAGAAAGATTTTGAGAAATGGGGAAAGTATCATGTAATACTAAAACAAATGACAGCAATCTCTGCACTAGAATAACACCCGAAGATTACACAGAACCCCTTTATTCCAACAGGTCACGCGAACCTATCTCATTTGTTAATCCCAAAACATGAACCAAATTCTCTAGATTTGCTGAGCTAATCTTACATTCATTATGTGCCATTTTAAGCGAACGCGGATAACCCCCTACACTTTCAGACAATAACGCATCCATGATTTTCTTAATGTCATTTTCAGTGTGATCACCACCCATTAATTCAATTTTCATTAATGGTGTATCTTCACTTAGACGCGCGTATGTTGATGTGATAAGTTGTGAGTGTCCATGTGAAGAATCAACAAAGAGTTTACTAAATCCTGTTTTCCTTACTGCATGATTATAATAGAAAATATCCCCAGCAATAGAGTCATATTTCTCAAACTGCTTACGCGAGTTTGATGTTTTCCCAATAAAGACTACATTGTTATTTTTGGTCAAAACTCCTTTTACGTTTCTTAATGGAGTAAGTTTTGATGTAAAATGTGAATATAGTGAACCGTCCATTAAAACATAATCAGCATGATCTGTTGTTTGTTCACACGCGTCAATTTCCATCTTTGCAGCTTGTTTAGATATTTCCTCATTTTCTCTGCCTAAACCAACTTTAAATTCACGCGCGCGCGTTTCATTTTTTATATTTATTGAGATTACATCTGTAGCCCACAAAAATAACCCCTGATATTTTTTGGTGTTAAAACTACTGTCAATCCCAAAAAGATTACTTTTTTTCTTTGTTGGCGCGTAAGTTATCCAATTCTCTTTTGCCTTCTTTGTAATATCATCAAATTTTTTATCCTTTAGAATGGATGTTATTTCTTCTCTGTTTTTCACTACAAATTCAGTGATTTCTTTTAGCATGAAAAAAATTTAGGTTATTCATTAATTAATTGATCCACGCGCGTTTTTAGCTCCCGATAACCCGACAGAACCTTAAAAAATGAAAAAAAATTGTAATTTTAGTATCTTGGCATAATGCTAAGTCTTGACTTTGCAGAGATTGCAATTATTGAGATAATTGCTACTGCTAGAATCATGGCTGCGATTGTACCAAATTCTGGGACTACAAATGTACCGATTATTTCGATCTCTTCAGCTCCTGCTGGGAATGCTATGGTAAGTGTTCTGTCAGTTGATGTTGTTATTTCATCAAAGTCTACTTCTTCTCCATCAATCAAGACAAAGAAATCATCATCTCCGCCATTAATTGTTGCATCCATCACAGATCTAGGAATTGTGAGTGTAAGTGAACCATCGTCAGTAGCATCAATGGATATGATTAGTGAATTTGAATCCACATCTGGAATAATACTAAGTAATTTTCCACCTGTAATTTCATATCCTATCAAGTCATTTCCTTCACCAACTGAAACAGTTGTGTCAGTTACTGTTGATGTGATTTGATCTACTGGTTCTTCAGTAACACCACCAAATTCAAATGATGTTGTTCCTGAATTATTTTTGTTGTCGCCATATTGAACTGTAATTGTATATGTTCCCTCAACTTTCATTAGTGAACCACCTGCAGCAAAACTAGTGCTGATTTTTTTATCTGATCCAACAGTAAGCTGATCAATGACAACAATATTGCCATTTGGTGCTACTACTGTAAGCGATAAGGCATATCCGCCTAAAAGTTGAGAAACCTCTCCTGTAACTAAGATTGTATCACCTTCTGAATAGGATGCTTTGTCTGTAGCTACTACAACTGAACTTTGTCCAAATGCTGGTGCTAAACCAATACTTGCAATCAAAATTGCAGATAAGGCAAACACTGTTAGATGAGCTTTCATCAATTTAACGTCTAAGTTTTTACTATTTAAGGTTGTGAAAAAATTTATTGACAAAAAAGAAAAAACACTTTTCCTGCCGAATTTCAGATTAGATATATATTAACCCGAGCGTGAATTTTTGACAGTTTGTGTATATTATTCACTGTTACATTTAATGTTCTACGTGGGGGTTTCGTAATTGGCAATTAAGAAAAATCAAGTTCTAGTACCTGATCATGTCTATGTACCAAAACACGAAATAATTCCTGTAGCTGAAGCTTTAGAAGTTTTAAAAAAATACAATTGTAAACCTACTGAATTACCACTAATCTTTGTAAATGACCCAGCAATTATGGGACTTGGTCCAAAACCTGGAGATGTAATTAAAATTACTAGAAAAAGCTCAACTGCTGGATCTAGTCTTTATTATCGATACGTGGTGGAAGTCTAAAATGGTACATCCTGCAAACAAACGTTGGCCTATAATTCAAGATATCTTAAAACGTGAAGGTATTGCACGTCAACATCTCAATTCATTTGATGAATTTTTAGAGAGAGGTCTTCAAAGTATCATTAATGAAGTTGGTCAAATTGAAATTGAAAATGCTGAATATCCATACAAAATTCAACTAGGTAAAGTTAAACTTCAACAACCTCGAATGATGGAACTTGATGGTTCAATTACTCATATCACTCCAGCAGAAGCTAGACTAAGAAATGTTTCATATTCCGCACCTGTAATGATGGAGGCAAGTGTTATAGAAGACGGAAAGATTTTGGAATCTCGATTTGTTCATATTGGTGATGTACCAGTTATGGCAAAATCCAATGCATGTATTTTACATAATTTCTCTACTCAAAAATTAATTGAACATGGTGAAGATCCAAAAGACCCTGGTGGTTACTTTATCATCAATGGGTCTGAGCGAGTAATTGTAGGATTAGAAGATCTATCTTACAACAAGATTATTGTTGATAGGGAAAAAGTAGGTGGAAATATTGTATTCAAAGCTAAAGTTTATTCCTCAATTGTTGGTTATCGTGCAAAATTAGAACTTGTCATGAAAAATGATGGATTAATTGTTGCCAGAATTCCTGGTTCACCAGTTGATATTCCAGTTGTAATTCTAATGAGAGCACTTGGATTAGAATCTGACAGAGAAATTGCAGCAGTAGTTTCTTTGGTAGATGAACTTCAAGATGAATTGGAAGGATCATTTGAAAAAGCAGGTGATGTTCCAACTGCAAAAGATGCAGTGGTTTACATCAGTAAAAGAATTGCACCTGGAATGTTAGAAGAATTCCAAATTAAACGTGCAGAAACTTTACTTGATTGGGGTCTATTGCCTCACTTGGGTAAACACCCTGAAAATAGAAAAGAAAAAGCTCAATTTTTGGGTGAAGCTGCTTGTAAATTATTAGAATTAAAACTTGGTTGGATTACTCCTGATGATAAAGACCACTATGGTAACAAAGTAATCAAATTTGCAGGACAAATGTTAGCTGATTTGTTTAGAACTGCATTTAGAAATCTTGTTCGAGACATGAAATACCAATTAGAAAGATCAGGACAAAAACGTGGAATTAATGCAGTAGCTGCTGCAATCCGTCCAGGAATTATCACTGATAAACTAAACAATGCCATTGCAACTGGAAACTGGGGACGAGGTAGAGTAGGTGTTACTCAATTACTTGATAGAACTAATTATCTTTCAACAATTAGCCATCTTAGACGAATTCAATCTCCTCTTAGTAGAACTCAACCAAACTTTGAGGCAAGAGATTTGCATGCAACTCACTTTGGAAGAATTTGTCCAAGTGAAACCCCTGAAGGTTCTAACTGTGGTTTGGTGAAAAACTTGGCACTATCTGGAATCATTTCAGTAAATGTACCCTCTGAAGATATTGTAGAAAAACTCTATGAACTTGGAACTGTACACTTTTTTGATGCAAAAGAAGATTTGCAAAAAGATGGAACTAGAATGTTTGTTGATGGTCGTCTAATTGGATATGCCAAAGATGGTAACCAACTAGCAGAATCATTAAGAGACCTTAGAAGAAATTCAAAAATTCATCCACACGTTGGAATCTCATTCCATAAATCTGACATTGAAGGTTCCACAAAAAGACTATACGTTAATTGTAATGCTGGACGAGTTTTACGACCATTAATTATTATCAAAGATAACAAACCACTACTAACTACAGAACTATTAGATAAAATCTCAAAGAAATTAATTTCTTGGACTGATCTTTTGAGAATGGGAGTTTTAGAAATGATTGATGCAAATGAAGAAGAAAATTGTTACGTCACACTAGATGATAAAGATACTAAAAAATTCACACATCTTGAAGTATTCCCACCAGCAATTCTTGGTGCAGGAGCTTCAATAATCCCATATCCTGAACACAACCAATCTCCAAGAAATACATACGAGTCCGCAATGGCAAAACAAAGTTTAGGATTTTCTACACCTATGATGAATACCAGTACATATGTCAGACAACACTTGATGCTATATCCACAAGTTCCAATTGTTAACACTAAAGCAATGAAACTCTTAGGATTAGAAGACAGACCAGCAGGTCAGAATTGTATAGTTGCTGTATTACCATTTGATGGTTATAACATCGAAGATGCAATTGTACTTAGTAAATCCTCAGTTGATAGAGGACTGGGACGAACATTCTTCTTTAGAATTTATGATGCTGAAGCCAAACAATACCCTGGTGGAATGCGTGATAACTTTGAGATTCCAAATGCTGAAGATAACATTAGAGGTTACAAGGGAGAGCGTGCATACAGATTACTTGAAGAAGATGGAGTAGTTGCATCTGAATCCACAATTAAAGGTGGAGATATTTTGATTGGTAAAACTAGCCCTCCACGATTTATGGAAGAATATAGAGAGTTTGAATCATCTGGTCCATACAGACGAGATACATCCGTTGGTGTAAGACCATCAGAAGCTGGAGTTATCGATACTGTAGTTATGACTCAATCAAATGAAGGTGGAAAAATGTATAAAATTAGAGCAAGAGATATGCGAGTTCCAGAAATTGGTGATAAATTTGCATCAAGACACGGACAAAAAGGTGTACTTGGAATTTTAGCTAAAGCCGAAGATTTACCATATACTGCTGAGGGAATGTCTCCTGATGTTTTGATTAATCCACATGCATTCCCTTCAAGAATGACTGTCGGAATGATGATGGAATCAATATGTGGAAAGGCTGCAGCATTTCGTGGAAAACGATTTGATGGTTCAGCATTTGTAGGTGAGAAAATGGATGAAGTCAAAGAGGTAATGGATGCACAAGGTTTCAAATATTCTGGTAAAGAAATAATGTATGATGGCAGATCTGGAAAAGCATTTCCAGTTGAAGTCTTTATTGGAGTTGTATATTATCAAAAACTGCATCACATGGTTGCAGATAAAATCCATGCAAGAGCCAGAGGACAAGTTCAGATGTTAACTAAACAACCAACTGAAGGAAGAGCAAGAGGTGGAGGATTAAGATTTGGTGAAATGGAGAGAGATTGTTTAATTGCTTATGGTGCTTCAATGATTCTAAAAGATAGATTACTTGATGAATCTGATAAATCTGATATCTTTGTATGTGAAAGATGTGGATTAGTTGCTTATCATGATGTTAAACAAAGAAAATATGTTTGTAGAGTATGTGGTGATAAAGCCAAAGTATCTTCAGTATCTGTTGCATATGCATTCAAATTATTATTACAAGAAATGCAGAGTCTTAACATCGCACCACGATTACTAATCAAGGAGAAAATCTAATGTCTATTCAAGCAATAAAAAAAATTGATGGAATTCGATTCTCAGTATGGTCTCCAAATGAAGTTAGAAAATATTCAGTATCTGAAATTATTGCTCCTGAAACTTATGATGAAGACGGAATGCCTGTTCAAGGAGGACTTATGGATGGCAGACTGGGAACTTTGGAGCCTGGACAAAAATGTCTAACCTGTGGAAATACTGCTGCTAGATGTCCTGGTCACTTTGGACACATTGAATTATCTGAACCTGTTTTACATATTGCATTTATTGATAATATCTACAAATTATTACAATCAACTTGCCGTTCTTGTGCAAGACTAAAAGTTCCTCAAGAAGATTTAGATGCTTTCCAGAAAATTAAAGACAAAAAAGCAGCATACACTGAGATTTCTCAAAAACGTATTCCTGAACAAATCATAGAAAAGGCAAAAAAAGCAAAAGAGTGTCCTCACTGTGGAAAAACACAATACGAGTTAATCTTTACAAAACCAACTATCTTTGTTGAAAAAACAGAAATTGGTGAACATAGATTACTTCCAATTACAATTAGAGAAAGATTCACAGAAATCATTGATGATGATTTAAAATTATTAAATTATGATCCAATCACTGCAAGACCTGAATGGTTTATTCTTCAAGCATTACCTGTTCCACCAGTAACTGTTAGACCTTCAATCATTCTTGAAACTGGAATTAGATCAGAAGATGACTTGACACACAAAATGGTTGATATCATTAGAGTAAATCAAAGACTAAAAGAAAGTAAAGAAGCTGGAACTCCTCCACTTATTGTTCAAGATTTAGTTGATTTGTTACAATATCACACTACAACATATTTTGATAATGAAGTTTCTGGAATTCCACAAGCTCATCATCGTTCTGGTCGTCCACTCAAAACATTAACTCAAAGACTAAAAGGAAAAGAAGGACGATTTAGAGGCTCACTATCTGGAAAGAGAGTTGACTTTTCAAGTAGAACTGTAATTTCACCTGATCCTAACTTAGATTTGTCTGAAGTCGGAGTTCCAACAACTGTAGCAATGAAACTAACAATTCCTGAAATTGTAACTGAATGGAATATTGAAAGAATGAGAAAACTTGTAATTAATGGACCTGAAATATTCCCAGGTGTAAACTATATCGTTAGACCTGATGGTGTAAAAATTAGATTAGACTTTGTAGAGGACCGCTCAATTATTGCAGAAACACTTGAGATTGGATATCTAGTTGAAAGACATCTTTCAAATGGTGACATTGTAATGTTTAACCGACAACCATCACTCCACCAAATGTCAATTATGGCTCACTATGTACATGTACTTCCAGGTAAAACATTCCGATTACATCCTTCTGTATGTCCTCCATACAACGCAGACTTTGATGGTGATGAGATGAACCTTCACGTTCCTCAAAGTGAAGAAGCAAGAGCAGAAGCAATTTTACTAATGAGAGTTCAAGATCAACTAATTTCTCCAAGATATGGTGGTCCAATTATTGGAGCACTAAGAGACTTTGTAACTGGAGCATATCTTCTAACTAAAGATGATACTACACTAACTGTTCAAGAATTCTCAAATCTTGCAATGCTTGGAAATTATTTGGGTGTACTTCCAAAACCTGGAACCAAAACAAAAGATGGACCAGCATATACTGGTAAACAACTATTCTCATTATTCTTACCTAAAGACTTCAACTATGTCCTTACTTCAAAATGGTCAAAAGGAACAGGTGGTAAAGAAAAAGATGTTGTAATTAAAAACGGTGAACTAATCAGTGGTGTAATTGATAAAACATCAATTGGTGCAGAAGAGCCAGAAAGTGTCTTACACAGAATTGTAAAAGACTATGGAAATGAAACAGGAAAAATATTCTTAAACTCTATTCTAATTATGGTAAAACAATTCATCACCCATTATGGTTTCAGTTATGGATTTGGTGATCTTATTGTTCCAGACAAAGACAAGCAGCAGATTACAGATGACATTAAAGAAACTTATGGTATCGTAGAAGACTTGACTGATCAATATAACAAAGGAACCCTCAAACTCACAAGAGGTATGAAAGCTGAAGAGGCTTTAGAGGCATACATTGTCAATGAATTAGGTAAAGTAAGAGACAAGGTAGGAAATATTGCAAATAGCTCACTTGATGACTCTAACGCTGGAAAAATTATGGCAACAACTGGTGCCAGAGGTTCATCACTAAACGTAGGTCAGATGGCAGGTGCATTGGGTCAACAATCAAGAAGAGGAGATAGAATGAATACTGGTTATCATAATCGTGCTTTAACACACTATATAGAAAATGATTCAAATCCTGATGCACATGGATTTGTAAAATCAAATTATAGAGAAGGTCTCTCAACACTGGAATTCTTTTTCCATGCAATGGGAGGTCGTGAAGGACTAGTAGACACTGCAGTTAGAACACAACAAAGTGGTTACATGCAACGTAGATTGATTAACGCATTAGAACACATTAGATTAGAATATGATGGAACAGTAAGAGATCCACACGGACACATTGTTCAATTCCTTTATGGTGAAGATGGAATAGATGTAGCAAAAAGTGATCACGGTGAAGCATTCAACAGTGTTAGATTAACTGAATCTCAAAGTATGATTGATTCTGGAAAGAAAGCAACAAAAGAAGAAATTGAAACTCTAACTAAAAAATACACCAAGACATTTAATCAAAGATTAAGTGAAAACCTAACTAATGCATTACAGAAATCCACTCTAAGTAAAGATGGTGTAGAAACTGTTTGTAAGAAAGGATTATCATTATACAATAAAGCCAAAGTTGAACCAGGTCAAGCAGTTGGAATTGTCACTGCACAATCAATTGGTGAACCTGGTACTCAGATGACTTTGAGAACATTCCACTTTGCAGGAATTAAAGAGAGAAACGTCACCTTAGGTTTACCAAGATTAATTGAACTAGTTGATGCAAGAAAGAAACCAGTTACTCCAACTATGGATATCTATCTTGATAAAGAATCAAAGAACTCACGAGAAAAAGCCATTGAAGTTGCAAGAAATGTCTTACAAACTAAAGTAAGTGCATTACTTGCAGATAATGAGACTGACTATTCTACTCAAATCCAACTTATTCTAAGTGAACAGAAACTAAAGGAGAGAGGATGTACAATTGCTGAAGTTGAAGAATCACTTTCATCAAACAAGAAATTCAAACTAGAAACTTCTGGTGAAATAATCACTCTAAAACTAGTTGATGAATCAGATACTGCAACAGTAATTGCAATTAGAAATAAAGTCCTTAACACCACTGTTAAAGGAGTTCCAGATATTCTACGTGTAACACTAGTCCAAAAAGATGATGAATGGGTCATTCAAACAACTGGCTCTAATATTGCTAAAGTTCTTGAAGTCAAAGGAATTGATAAAAGAAATGTTAGAACAAACAACGTCTTTGAAATTGCCGGAACCTTGGGTATTGAGGCTGCAAGAAACTCTTTGATTAATGAACTAAACCATACTTTGGGTGACCAAGGACTGGAAGTTGATAATAGATACATCATGTTAGTGTCTGATTTGATGTGCTCAAGAGGTTACATGCAACAAATTGGTAGACATGGAATTGCAGGTTCCAAAGACAGTGTTCTTGCAAGAGCAGCATTTGAGATTACAGTACCAACACTTGCAAAAGCAGCATTAATGGGTGAGGTTGAGGAACTAAAAGGTATTACAGAAAATGTAATTGTTGGAAGTAACATTCCAATTGGAAGTGGCACTGTTGATTTATACATGCAAGTAAGCAAGAAAAAATGAGGAAATTCTAGAGAACATTTTTTGTGATAATTATGGCTGACGAAATTTCAACACTAATGATTAACAACAAAGACAAAGACATACTACTTCGATTACGAAATAATACAACCATCCATGGTAATTTAAAAGAATTTGATATTCACATGAATTTGACTTTAGAGAATGCAGAAGATATCACTAATGAAACACCTGTAAAACTTCACAAAATTCTATTACGTGGAGATAATATTTTACTAATTTCTCTTCCTGACAACAAATCCTAATACTCAAACATTAAATTCAATCTTTAGTAAATAATTTTCATGTATTTATTTTTATTATTACCTTTGATTTTTTTTCCTGCATTTGCTGAACCACCTCCTAATTACAATGATCCATATTCTCCAATTTTTACCGACAAACCAGTTTACACTTGGACTGATAAAATAATAATGAAAATTATTGCTCCCAGTTGGAACACTGATAGACATCTAATTGATTCAATTGGAGATGATGATGGTCATTTCATTAAAATCTCTACAAGGGAGAACCATTTGGAACCCTATAGATTCACTGAAACAGATGTTAATTCTGGAATTTTTACAGCTGAGATAATCCTTACTGGTTTTTCACATGATACTAATGGTGATGGAAATTTTGATACCATTCCCAGAACTACTGGTACTGGTCCTACTAGTGGATTTTTAGAAGTTAATCGAGATTCAGCTGTTACAATTTCATTTGAATTTGCAGATGGTGTAGTTATGACTGAATCTGTTCCTGTTAAATGGAATATTGGAGAAATTCAATTTACTAAAGATATATTTCTTTCAGGTGATACAGTAATGATTCGTGTAGTTGATTTTGATATGAATCTAAATCCTGAAGCACTAGATCATATTTTTGTACAGATATTTTCAGACTCTGATATTGCAGGAATTACAATTAATGCCATAGAAACATCTGAGAGTTCTGGTATGTTTACTGGGACGATTTCTTTATCACAAACTTCCATCTCTAGTGGAAATCGACTTTATTCTCTTATTGGGGATGAAATTTTTGCAAAATATGATGACTATACATTACCAAAACCATATTCAACATCCGATAGTTTGGAAATAATCACATCAGCTAATTTTGAATCATCAATTCTTCCAATTAATAGACTTGAAAATACATCAATTCATTTCTCTGATGGACTGGGTAATGCATTACAATCATTTTCAACCAATAATCAAATGCAAATAATTGGAACCATTACAAATGTGAATGACTTTAAGCAGAAATTTACCTATATTTTTCAAGTAAAAAATGATGTCAATTATGTAGAATCTATTTCATGGATTCAAGGTGAACTAACTTCAAATCAGAGTTTAGATGTTTCGCAATCTTGGCTCCCAAAAAAATCTGGAATTTATCAAATTGAAACATTTGTTTGGAGTTCACTAAATAATCCATTGGTATTATCCCAATCAAGATCTGCATCTATCACAGTTGAATGATAAAAGTATGATTCCTACGTGATTATTAAATAGAAAATTCCGTTTTTAATCGTGTGTTAGGACATTTACTGGGAATAACGCTAGTACTACTTTCACTATCCTCTGTTATTGTTACAGAAACTTTTGCAGAACCCTTCACTGCTGATTTTAATAAACAATCATATCATTTTGGGGATTCACTAATTTTTTCAGGAGATATTTTTGATTATAGAATGCCCATTATTGCAATGAGTGTTTATGATCCAGATAACAAAATACTATCTGCTAATAGTCTTGAAATTACTCCTCAGAACACCTTCTCAAAATCAATTACACTTGATTCTTCACAATATGAAAAAACTGGGCAATATTTGGTGAAATTAGACTATGGTACAGTCACTCAAAACTATCATTTTATAATTGAAGACGATTCTTTTGAATCTGAAACTATTATTGAGATTGAAGAACCTGAGATTCTCTTACTTTACACTGAGAAAAAACAATACACTGACAAAGATATAATCAAAATCACTGGTCTAGTTTCATCACTGGATTCATCTACCGTACTGATAGGGATTTATGATCCATTTGGAATGCCTACAGGATTTTATTTTGCAACAATTAATTCTGATTTAGAATTTTCTACAAGTTTTCTTGTAAAATCTGGAGTTAATTTTAGAATAGATGGAGTATATTCAGTAAAAGCACATTATGCAGAATCTGAAGCAATGTCTTTTTTTGACTTTAACAAAATTTTATAACCAATAATTTCCGATGATGTAACACATGAAACTTTTGAAGACACAAAAGAATCACCCAATGAAATAATTGACGAAATAACTGATGAAACAATTGATGAAACAATTGATGATACTATTATTTCATCTGATGAAAAAATTACTGACATTGATTCAGTTGAATCTACATTAATTGATGGTTCTTTAATTGATAATTCTAAACAAAAGACATCAACTAATGAAAATATTATAATTCAAAATAATGATAAGGATTCATCTATCAAAAAAATAAAAAACTCTGAAACTAAAAAAATAATTGATGAAAAAAATAATTTAAAAATAATTACACCAAAAATTGAAACTGTACAAACAAATCTTAGTGTTGAAGATATAAAATTAGGAAAATTACTAAATCAAATTAATCTAAACTGTGATTCAAGTACTTTGACTGATACGATTTCATATTATGATGGAATGGGTCCTGCTTTGTATAGATTATGCAAGTTTGATAGTTCTTTGAATTTTTTTAATGAATCATTAATTGATTCACCTGATGATATTGAAATTCTTGTAAACAAAGGCTCCACTCTGGGTAAATTAGGTTATTTCAATGAAGCAATAGTGTATTTTGATCAAGCCATACAAATTGACTCTAGTTTTCTACCTGCCAAAAACAACAAGGCAAATGCTCTTGTCAATCTTGGAAATTTTGATGAGGCAATCTCACTATATCGTGAAATTATAGGGGAAAATCCTGATTATGCCACTGCCCAAAATAATCTCAAAACTGCATTATTTATGATTCCACAAATTTCTGATACTGAAAGTATCTCTTCTAATAATGATGAAATTCCTGTTTTTAAGAAATTATTTTCATTTGAAAAAATTAATTCTCCAAAACTAAAATCTACTAATTTCTTTGATGAAGTTAGTGTTGCATTTTCGAATTTAGGTTCTCTATTTAGTTTTTTTAATTGATTTTTTTGTTTTAACGTGCATGTTTTTTCAATAAACCTATAAAGCCCTGACAGGACGATCGTCTATCGGATATACATGAGTAAAATTCTTGAAAAATCATTAAAGGATGCCCTAAAAGAGGACAAACTAACATTTGGTAGCAGACAAGTTTTGAACTCTGTAAAAAATTCCAAGCTAATTGTATTGTCTCAATCAGTAAAAAAAGAAATGCTTGAGAAAATCGAAACAGATGCAAAAAAAGAAAAAATACCTCTCGTAAACTTTCAAGGTACTTCAGTCGCATTGGGAAGATTATGTGGCTTACAATTTAGAATTTCAACGCTTTCATTCACATCAATACCTGACGCAAACATCACATCGATTATCAAAGATACAACAGTTGAGGAAAAAAATGATTAATCATATTACATTCATCGAAAGTTTAAATGAGACATTTTTTGTTCGGAATTAAATAGGAATTTCTATGACACAAGCTATCAAACTATCTACAGATCAAATGCGTCTGATGTCACTCTTTCAAAATGTAACTGGTGCCACTGCACGTGATTGTATAGAAGATGAAAAACAAGATAGAGTAATTTTTGTAGTTAATACAGGTAAAATGGGACTAGCAATTGGTAAAGGTGGAGTTCACATCAAATCATTACAAAATATTGTTAAAAGAAATGTTGAACTAGTAGAGTATCATGAAGATCCTGCAAAATTCTTATCTAGTTTACTAAATTCAAAACTTGTTTCTGAAGTTAAAATTAATGATAGACCTGATGGCTCAAAGCAAGCAATTGTTCTAGTTGATCTAAGAAAGAAAGGAATAGTTGTAGGTAGAGAAGGTCGGAATGCAGAAAAGGCAAGAATGCTTGCTAAAAGATATTTTAATATTACAAGTGTATTGATTAATAGCCCTGAACGGGCAACTATGGAGTTATAAGATATGAGAAAATCACCACTTGGATTATTTGCAGGCAGGGTTCTAGCATCTAAGAAAAAGAAGCAAAGATGGGCAATTTCTACATACAAAAGAAGAAAATTAGGTATTGATGTAAAATCAGATCCTCTACGTGGAGCACCACAAGGTCGAGGTATCGTTTTAGAAAAAGTAGGTATTGCTGCAAAACAACCAAACTCTGGTATTAGAAAATGTGTTCGTGTTCAATTAATTAAAAACGGTAAAACAGTTACAGCATTTTTGCCACGAGACGGTGCAATGAACTTCATTGATGAACACGATGAGGTAACCATTCATGGAATGGGTGCAACTCAAGGCGGTGCAATGGGAGATATTCCTGGAGTTAAATTCAAAGTTTTCAAAGTTAACGGTACTTCACTACACGAATTAGTAATTGGAAAGAAAGAGAAACCAAGGAGATAGAAATGGCAGAAACTAAGAATTTACTATTATTTAGAAAATGGGATTTATCCGACATTGAAATAAAAGATCCTGGATTAAAAACTGCCATCTCTCTAAGAAAGCAAATTTTACCATACACATTTGGTCGTTCAGCACTAAAACGATTCAATAAAGCAGATGTAAACATTGTAGAGCGATTAATGAACAAGACAATGCACTTTGGTAAAAAATATGCAAAAAATACAGGTAGAATGACTGGTAAAAAGACCAAAGTACTCAACACTGTAAAAACTGCATTTGACATTATTGCACTAAAGACTGGACAAAACCCAGTAGAAGTTTTGGTAAGGGCTATAGAGTTTTCAGCACCAAACGAGGATACAACTAGAATTGTTTATGGTGGAACTACATACCACGTATCAGTTGATGTTGCACCAATTAGACGAGTTGATATGGCTTTGAAATTTATCGCAGATGCAATCAAAGAGGCAACATTTTCTAATCCAAAACCAATTGAGGAACATATGGCAGAACAAATAATGCTTGCAGCAAACAATGATCCATCAGCTCCTTCTGTAAAGAAGAAACATGAGCTAGAAAGAATAGCACAAGCATCAAGATAGAAATTTTATTTTATTCCATTTAGTTTAGTAATTTTTTAGGTAGCCCGAGGCAGATTCGAACTGCCGTCTCCGCCTATCCACTCTTGAGATCCAGAGGGCAGAATCCTTGACCACTAGACTATCGGGCTACTAGAACAAATTTTGAGTATTCAGAATATAATGATTTGCTGTATTACTTTATTCGTACTTCATGAATTGCAGTTGCATAATCACATGTAGCACGTAATCTCATGTATGGAATCAATTTGAAATGAATTGAATAGATGTTTTTTTCTTTTCTAATAATTCCCTTTTGCATTAGTGACACTAATCCTCTTGATGTTACAGTTATGGTTACATTTTTTTTAATACGTACCTCATCGCGTTTTTGCTGATACCTCTTTAGTGAAAATGCAACATCATTAATTTCTAAAATTAACGGCCAGATAATTTCAGCCCAAACAAATCGTCTATTTTCAGTAGCTGATGCGTATTTGCCTTTTTCACTCAACATTAATAATAACTGTCTCAGATGTAATAACTTGTCAGTTGTCTCAAAGCGAAATTAAAGAATCACTGGATTTACTAGAAAAAGATTGGGATGTTGACCCAATATTACGCAAATTCATGCTAGGTGGAATTAGTGATGTGTCAGACTATCCAATCAAAGTTAAAGATGTAATTTTTCATGTGCCCTATTTGAATTCTGAAAAAAAATATATCTTATGGACATGCCACTGGCCTGACTGTCACAACTGCTGTGATAGACAAGGTCGTTTACCACTAACATCTGATGATTTGATTACCATCGGTAAGGGACTAAAATATACAAAAACTTCTGATTTTATAAAAAATGAAACAAATATTGTTACATATTCAGAACCTGGACCATCAGGACAATTAACTACAATGACTACAATCAATCTCAAAAGAAAAACTGATGAAACAGAGGCAGATGATGGAACTCACATTTCATGTAGATTTTTGGATACAGAAGGTGGTTGTTCTATGCATCCAGATAGACCAGGTGTGTGTTACCTGTATCCTTTCTCTACATGGCTTGAAAATGAAAAAGGAGTAGCCAGAGTGCATGCCACATACCAGTTTACTGGGGATTGTCCTGGATTTTACTTGGCAGAGAATTTAGACCCTATGAAAGATGAATTCAAAGCGTATTCCAAGACCATTTATGATTACAACATGGCATCAAATAGAACAAACAGAGAAGGGTTTGCATCTACTAGTTTTATTTAGAAACTAAAATCCAATTACAAATTTTGATCATTTCCTTAGTTTACGAATGTAAAATAGTTGATTCAATTCAATATGTTTTAGCTATTCTTAACGGGTAGCATGGAAATCACAGAAGAATCCCTTGTTAGATTTAGAAGTGAATACCCTGACTTTGCTGATTTGTGTGATGCACGGGATGCAGTAGTTAGAGCCATAGAAATGCATCAATTATCAGAACAAGCATTACAAGACAAATTGTGTGAATGGGATCACATGCTCAAGACGAGATACGGTGAACTATCTAATCAAACATAGATAGTCTCAATTTTTATTTTAAAAAGCAATTTTGGTGATGTTTAGGCTTTAGCCACTTTCATTAAATTACTAATTTTGATATCCATTCCAAATCGTTTTTCATGCTTTTTCATGTATAGGAATATTGCAATAAAGTCAGGCAATGCTTTGAAGAAATTAAAGTCCTTGTGGATTTTCTTTCTAACGAAATTAAACACTTTAGCATATACCTTGAAGTGTTTATCAACTGCCTTTTCATATGCTGCAAAGTCATGCATGTTATCAAGGAAAATATCTACACACTGCATTGATGGAATGATTCCCTCCCCCAACATTGCAAAGACTGTTCCAATTGATTCTCCAACACCTACTACCTTACCTGAATAGAATGGCTTGCATCTGTCTGGTGTGGCTAATCTTATTGGTCTACCCTTTGTTTTGAGTACTTTGCCTCCATATTTTTTCAAGAATGCATCAGTAACTTTGATGTGATTCTTTTTGTAATCTCCTGCTCCAATATGTGCATAGTTATCCCCTAATGGAAAGTACCAAAAGTATCCAGACATTCCAGGGAATGGTTCCAAGTAAAAGTCATCAAATGGTACGCCATTTTCATATTCAACTTTGTATTCATATGTTGGTAGGAAAAAATCCTCTTTCATTTTTGGTAGATAAATTCTATGAAATCCTGTACAATCAATGATCATGTCATATTCTTTTTCTAAAACTTCGAGCTTTGGTGCTTCTCCATAATGTACGTTAGAGTCTTTGATGAAATCTTTGATTAGTGCTAGTTTGTTGTATGTACATAATCCGTGTAAACCAATATCAAACTGTACACCATTACCCATCTTCACTTTCATTTTTTTGCCATCATGAATTAAAAAGTCATCAAAATTTCTGCCAGTCTTTTCGCAGAACACTTCTAGCTCAGACTTTATCGTTCCCCATGCACAAATAGAATCATGTCGCTCCTCTATCATTCTTTCATATCCTGTAACTTCGTGTTCAGAATCTTTTAGTCGCGCCATCAAATAAGATCCTGCGACTCCCATTCCCATTACTGCGATCTTCAAGATGTTTTCAGAGTAATGTGTGCCCAATAAAAAGACTATCTGAAGGAATACCGCTGTGGTTATTTGAAAAGTAGAAAACGATAGTGTTTGTTAAATATCAATATCACTTAGTGATAGTAAGAAAAGGTAGTCTGTCGTCTGTGAACAATCGTTTCTGACCTTAAGACAATCACTGTCATCAGGTAACCCTCCGGTGTCTGATCTTAAGTGATAGAATTGTCATCAAGACTATACGTCTTGATCTTAAGTTCGAGTTACCTTTTCGTTTACATTAAATTTGGAGAACCATTTTTGCCGTATGTGGATACCTTTGATGCCATTCGAGGACGACGTGCAATCAAGAAATTTGATAGTACATACAAGATGAGTACAGATGATATCAAATCACTAATGGAGTTAACCATTTTATCTCCAACTAGTTACAATCAACAAAACTGGCGATTCATTATAGTTACAGACCAGGATGTTAAAGATAGAATTAGTATAGCAGCTAGGGGACAAGCACAACCAAAAGATGGCTCACTAGTTATTGTTCTATGTGGAAATACAAACGCATGGAACCAAGACCCAAAGAGATACTGGAGAAATAACACACCAGAAAAACAAGAACTAGTTAAAACTAATTTGGCTAAAAAATATATTGATAATCCCCAAGCTCGTCGAGATGAAGTGTTTCGTTCATGTGGGTTTGCAGCTCAAACTATTATGCTTGCAGCAAAACAGATGGGACTTGACACTTGTCCTATGATGGGTTTTGAGTATGACCAGTTAGCAGAAATTATCCATCTACCTGAAGACCATGTGATAGCAATGATGCTTGTAGTTGGAAAGAGAGCAGAGGACGCTATAGAGCGTGGTGGTCAATTACCGCTAGATGAAGTAGTTTTTGAGAATTCTTTCTAAATATGGCCGAAGCCTCACTATCCAAGCTAGATGACAAGGGAGTTTTCACTATTATTTCAGTTGAGAATGTTGAAAGAAAGGTTGGCAAAGAAACCATTACTGAGGTAAATATTGAAACTGAAGAGGCATTTGATGGAGTACAGAACTTTTACACTTCAAGAAAGATGATTGTAGGAAAATTCTATGATAATGGCAAACCTACTCAGTTAGCGCAAGATATTCAAAAAGGCAAAAAACATCGAGTAAAAATTATCAAACAAAGATTTGGTAATGGACGAGAAGATTTTGATATTGCAAAATCTTAGTTTCTAAACTTCAAACCTTTGTTCTAAACAAATTCTTATTGATATGCAAAAAATGGTTCTTGCACATGTAGCGTATCAAGGATATGTTCATTTCAACGACTAGACTTGATTAGTTTGGGTTTGAGTTGCAATTGATCATGATATCGAACAGTTTGCATGTTTAGATGTGAGTGGGTTAATCTCCCTCATGTCGTTTAACTCCAACACGCTTAAGTTCAAAATTCTTGAAGAAAACTCATGGGTTTGTTTGGAAGAAAAAAGAAGAAAAAAGAGGATTCTAACAGCGAATGGACATCTTTTGAATTCGTTCAACATCTCATAAAACATCCTGATACT
>SPKZ01012302.1_pt1 | contig 25409 bp, 27 predicted proteins | sample 2456571 | NCBI WGS metagenome assembly SPKZ01 (sample SAMN11192286, study PRJNA482655) | marine metagenome | biome: ENVO:00000447; feature: ENVO:00000244|ENVO:00000211|ENVO:00000569|ENVO:00002023; material: ENVO:00002151; isolation source: ocean water from marine abyssalpelagic zone ... | reverse complement strand
TTTTTGCATTTGTATTATTATTGTATGTTTTATTTTACTTATAGATTCAAATGTATTATTGTTTTAATAAATAAGATTAAAAATCTACTCTTTACCTCTTCTTTTATATAATTATAAAAAAATGAAATGAGATCAAATGAAAAGTATTTTTTTGGTATTTTTATGTTCTTTGCAATTTTTAAGTGCAAATGCAAAAGTACTAACACTAATTCCAGAAGCATCAGGAATCACCTACGTAAAAAAGACAAATACACTTTTTGTTGTTAATGATGAGGGAATTTTATATGAGTTAAACCTTAAAGGTAAAATATTAAGAAAAAAACATCTTGGGTCATACGATTTAGAGGGAATAAGCTTTGATTCTAAAAATGACTTATTAATTCTTGCCATTGAAGGAAGAGATAATATTCTTCTTGTACACCGAAACAATTTTCACATTAAAAAAGAAATTTCAATAAAAAGAAAATATAAAAACAAACTTTTACTAAAAAAAGATAAAAAAAGAGGTTTAGAGGGTATCGTCTTAATTGATTCACATGTATACATCTCAAATCAATCAAATATAGCCTATCCTAAAGAAGATGCTTCAGTCATTGTAATTCTTCCTTATACTATTAAAAAGAAAAAACTTAAGATCATTCGTATTCTTGATCATGGATTAAAAGATATTTCTGGTTTGACATATTATAAAGGTGATTTGTACTTGGTATCTGATAAAAAAAGCACAATCTATCAATATTCCTTTAAAGTAAAAAGAATAATCAAAAAAAAGAAACTTAATAAATCTCATGCGCAAGAAGGTATCACTTTTGATAAGAAAGGAAATTTATATATTGCAGATGATAAAGGAAAAATTTTAGTCTATAAAAACTTTAAAATGTAAGAACTAACTTTTTTCATTTATCCATTCAAGTATAAGTATATGCAGTTTATTTGGCTCTTCTAGTGGTAACATATGACTGGTACCATTATTAATAATAAACCTTGCTTTTTTATGTTCTTTTTGTAAAATAGCCAAAGAATCATGATTTAAGAGCCTGTCGTGTTTTGAATAAAAAAAATAAATTGAAGTATTCAAGGCTAGTAAGTCCTGTAATAAATCTTTTCGCAATAAAGTAGCTTTCATTTGAAGTTCAAATACATAAGCTCCTGCATCTTTGTACATGTTTTGGACTAAGTCAATTAGTTTTGTATTGTTATGGTTTTTTTCTTCTAATAAAGAAATGACTTTTTTCGCACTCAAGTTTTTAAATCCATGTTTTTTTGTAAACTCAATAGCAAGACTACGTTTAACAATTTCATCTTTGTACATTGAAGAAGGAGTAGATGCAAGTATGAATAATTTATTAATTCTATGGGGATATTTACAAGCATAATAAGCAGATACATAACCCCCCAAAGAAAAACCAAGTAAATTGATTTTTTCTTCTTTAAAATACAGCTCCTCTATTATTTCATCAAAGGTGCTTTTTAAAGGAATATTTACATGAATAAGTTCATATGAATCATCAAACAAACAAAACAGCTCTTTCCACAATCTTTCATCTGTCATTAAACCAGGAAGGAAATATATCTTTGTTTTCATATTCTTCTTTTATATTGAAATAATGTGCTTTAACGCACACAAAAAATATTAGGACTCTAAATAAGTCTCATCTTTGTTTTTAATATTAAAAATAACATTTTAGAGCTTAAATTATTGTTGTAGGATGTGAGAAAATCATTTTATTGTATTTTTAAAAATACGAATATTATAAGATTTTACAAAGAAATATATTCTTCTCTTATGATTTTTAAATCTTCCCATGTTTGAAGATGTTTACCCACGAATTCGTACTTTACATCATTTATATTGGTTAGTTTATAATTAAAAATAAGTTCTGAAACATTACCCACAATTTTTTTTGAACACAGTTCAATATCAAAATCTTTTATGGTAACTTCAAGAACTTTATATCTTAAATAAGCTTCCTTTTTATTTTGTGCAAAAATTATTCCATTGTTTAACATTAAAACATTTTCATCGTAGAATATATTACATATTTCTATGACTTTTCCCTCTTCTATTAAATTAATAAGTTGATTTACACTATCTTTCATTTTATACCTTAAAATTAATAATGTTTAACAATAGCTACATTGTGTGTAGTGTTCATAAATTTTACATAAAACAAAAAAAAATAACTTAAAATTATTTTGTTATACTTTATTTTTAAAGAATTTTTAAACATATAAATTACCTTATAATTGTTTTTTATATTCATTATTATTCTCATTTGTAAAATATTTTCAAATAACATATTTTAAGCTAATTAACCTATAATAATAAAAAGGATTTTAGGAGAAAGAATGATTAAAAACTATTTAAAAAATACTCCCGATGAAAAAGGTTATTTTGGTAAATTTGGAGGTTCTTACCTTCCTCCTGTTTTAGAAGAGGCTTTTAAAGATATCAAAAGTGCTTATGAGCACTTAAAACATTCCCCTGCTTTTATTGAAGAACTTGCTTATGTAAGAAAACACTATCAAGGAAGACCTACTCCTATATCTTTTGCTAAAAATCTTACTAAAGAATGTAATGGTGCAAAAATTTATTTAAAAAGAGAAGATTTAAACCATACAGGCGCACATAAACTAAACCATTGTATGGCAGAAGTTATTTTAGCCAAACACTTAGGTAAGAAAAAAGTAATTGCAGAAACAGGAGCAGGACAGCATGGAGTTGCACTTGCAACGGCTGCTGCTTATTTTGGAATGGAATGTGAGATTCATATGGGTGAAGTTGATATGAAAAAAGAACATCCAAATGTTATAAGAATGCAGATTTTAGGTGCTAAAATAATTCCAGTATCTCATGGATTAAAAACACTTAAAGAAGCTGTTGATTCTGCTTTTGAATCCTATATAACACAAGCAGATACAGCCCTTTATTGTATTGGTTCAGTAGTAGGGCCTCATCCTTTTCCAATGATGGTTAGAGATTTTCAAAGTATTATTGGTTTTGAAGCAAGAGAGCAGTTCTTAAGTTTAGAAAATAAACTTCCTTCTCATGTTCTTGCTTGTGTGGGTGGAGGATCAAACGCCATGGGTATTTTTGCTGGTTTTATCCAAGATGAAGAAGTGCAATTAATAGGTGTTGAGCCTCTTGGAAAAGGAGAAAAACTAGGAGAGCACGCAGCCTCTTTAACTTATGGAGAAGAAGGAATTATGCATGGTTTTAACTCTATCATGTTAAAAGATCAAAAAGGAGATCCAGCTCCTGTTTATTCAATTGCTTCTGGAATTGATTATCCTTCAGTAGGTCCAGAACAAGCGTATTTAAAAGAATTAGGAAGAACCCAAGTAGCTCTTTGTAATGATGAGGAAGCTATAGCTGCTTTTTATAAACTCTCACAACTAGAAGGTATTATTCCAGCCCTAGAATCAGCTCACGCTGTTGCTTATGCTATGAAACTGGCTAAAAGCTTAGATAAAGATCAAAGTATTTTAATAAATCTAAGTGGTCGAGGGGATAAAGATATTGATTTTGTAGTTGAGAACTACCCTTTTGATTCTTTTAAACATTAATACACTTTTTTGTATTAATGTTTCTATTATTCGTATTTTTCATAAGCCTCGTATTTTTTGTAAAATATGCGTAATTCATTTAAATCCTTGTCATTTAATAAATAGACCTTTGAAAGAGAAGTTAATGACTTATAATGTTCATTCGACATTATTGAATCTATATTAGTAACATGAGTAAAGATAGTTTCTTCTCTTTTTTTATTCATCTTTTTACTTGAAAATCCCAATAAAGACAAATATATTTTTTGAGATTTTTCAAGAATTTTAATATTTTTTTTAAGTTGAGGATTAATTTCTAGTAAGATATCAAAATCATTTTTAGTTACAACAGAAACAATGTTTTTTTTAAAAAATGCTTGATAAATTAACTTTGAACGTTTTTTAAAATAAACACGTTTAGTAATTACTCTTAAATATGATTTATTATGTTCTTCATAAACAAGACTTTCAAACCATTTTTCAGCACTAAAAACGCCATCTCTAAAATTAACAGTATAGTTTTTTATGTTTTTTATACTTGCATTTGAATCTTTATGTGTAATTAAATAATATTGCTCATATTTTTCATTATTTATTCTAACCGTCCATTTTTTGGATATGTTTTTTTTTAGTCTCTGTTCTTCTTTAAAAAAGAATTCTGGGCTTAGAATTATTAATTCAATTTTTTCATTAAAAAAATCACTAATGATTTTTTTTTCACTTGAATAAGGAAGAATATGAATTTTTACATCACTGTATTTATTATTAAAGCTGCTTTCAATAACTTTTATTACTAAGTTTGAAAATTTTTCATCTTTAAAAAAAGTTTTTGTGCTCATAGCAATATTAAAATTAAGAACCTCAGATTCTAAGGAAGAAAAAAGAAATAATAAAAATAAAATATATTGCAAAATTATCCTTTAAATATTTTACATCATAACAATTATAAACTAAATTTCAGTTATTTTAAATCCAATAAACCTCTTTTGCATCAATACGTATATCAATAACAGAACCTGGCATAATTGAATTACATAAATACTCATCTTTTAATAAAGACAATTTTAAAGCAATGCCAGCAATGCTAAAATCAATCCAAAATTTTTCATCGTTTTTTTCTTTTCTTATAGAAGAAACCACTCCTTCTAAATAAGAAATATCCTTTTTAAAATATTCTTTGCTTTTATTTATTGTGATATTGTTGGAGTTTATCATTAACACTGAATCTCTTTTTTTCTTGGAAGAATTTGGAATAGTTAATTTTTGACCATCTAAAAAAACTTTAACCAAATTTCCTTCTTCATTTTTCTCCCAAGGAGCATAGAGTAAATTAATGCTGCCACTTTGCACCAGTTTTCCTTGAAATAAAGCAACCTTCATATCTGAGATATGGTTTAACCAATTATGATCATGACTGGATATTAAAACAGTGCTTTTATATTTTTCTTTTGCTAGTAATATTGCTTCTTTTATTAATTGGGCTGAATTTGTATCTACTCCTGCTGTTGGTTCATCAAGAATCAAAACCTTAGGTTTTAATACTAATCTTGCGGCAAGTGCAACTCTTTGGGCTTCACCACCTGAGAGTTCACTGTGTTTTCTTTTTGAAAAAGATTTATCCAAACCCACAAGAGATAGTGCATTGTTTACTTGTTCTTCTAAATTATCAAACTTTTTTCTGATTTTTAAACCATATGCTATGTTTTGGAAAACACTGCGTTTTAATAAATAAGGGTTTTGGGGTAAAATAACAATATCTTGTTTTGCATCTAGCCCCAATAAAGAAGAATCTAAACCATCAAAGGTTATTTCTCCTTTTGATGCTTTAGAAACAAAAGAAAGCAAAGAAAACAGTGTGGATTTTCCACTTCCATTGGGTCCTAAAAAACCAATAATTTGATTTTCTTCTAAAATCAATTCTTTTATATCTAATACTTTTTTACCCTCATAATAATGTTTGATATTTTTCAAATCATAGAGTGTTTTCATTGTGACCACTTCCTTTTTAGAACAGATAAAGCAATATTTACCATAAGTGCAAGACAAAATAAAACTAAACCAAGTGCTAAACCCGTTACAAACTCGCCCTTACCTGTTTCAAGTGCAATTGCTGTTGTTACTGTTCTTGTATGATATTTAATATTACCGCCCACCATCATAGAGATTCCAATTTCTGTAATTATTCTTCCATAAGCAGTAATTGCAGCTGTCATAATTCCAAACCTGGCTTCTATTAATGTAGCATTTAATATCTGTATAGGTTTTGCTCCTAAACCTTTTAATGACGTATATAAACGCTTATCCACAGATTCTACTTGAGCTGCTGTTAAAGCAATAATAATAGGCAAAGATAAAATCACCTGCCCAATAACAATAGCTTTTAAGGTAAAAAGTAAATTAAAATCTCCAAAAACACCATTTTTTGACAAAATAGTATATAAAATTAAACCAATGACAACAGTAGGCAAAGCCAATAAAGTGTCCACCATAGTTCTTAGTATTATCTTTCCTCGAAAAGAATAATAACCCAAAATAAAACCAAGAGGTAAACCAATAATTAAACTTATTAATAAAGCCAAAGAAGACACACTTATTGTTGCATAAATTGCTGAGTAAACGCTGTCATCTCCTTCGAGCAATAAGTGTATAGCTTCAGTAAAACCGTCTGTAAATAGATTCATTTTATCTTTTTCCAAATACTTTTAATTATTTGCATTGGGAATAAAAAGTGCTTGCCCCAATAACCTAAAATCGGCTATAAAACCTTGTATTTTGGAACTGTTAATCCAAAGCGTAAACTTTTTAGCAAGTTCTTCTTTTGCATTTGAACATTTTTGGGAATTAATACTAATAACACTGTATTGATTAATTAAGTCTTTTGAACCTTCAATAACTATTTTCATAGTATTATCACTTTTGTGTTGACTCATATACTTAATCCAAGTACCTCTATCGCTCATAGTGTATCCACCCATTTGTGAGCTCATATTAATAGTACTTAACATTCCTTGTCCTGTTTGCATATACCATTTTTGCGATTCAGGAACATTTTTAAGCGCTTTTTTCCATAAAGATATTTCTTTTTTATTTGTACCTGAATTATCTCCACGTGAAAAAAATGTCACTTCTTTTTCTTTAATTGTTTTTAGAGCCAAACTTATATTCATACCTGTGAGTTTTGCAGGATCATTTTTAGGTCCTATTAAAATAAAATCATTGTACATCACTTGTTTACGGTTTAAGCCATAGCCTTGTTTAATGAATTTTTTCTCAGATGCAGGGGCGTGTACAAATAAAATATCTACATCACAATTTTTTCCCATTCTAAGTGCTTTTCCAGTTCCCGTTGCTATCCATTTTAAGTTAATACTTGTATCTTTTTCAAACTTTGGTGCTAAATAATCTAAGAGACCTGTATTATCAGTACTAGTAGTAGTTGCCATCATCAAACTTTCTTTTGCATTTACATTTGTATTTAAAGAGAAAAGGATAGTAAGTGAAAGCACCCCATTAGTAATAACTTTTTTCATTTTTAGCCTTTTAATTAAATATATTTATTTGTTCATTAAGAAAAGAACAAGAAAAACGAATGATCTTAACACTTTTGTTTGCTAAAAAATGTTCACTGCTTGTATCAGAAACTAGAATTGCATTACTTTCCCCAAGCACAGAAATCATTCCTGAACCATATTTGTTTTTTTGGCTTACTGTGAATTCTGATTTTTCAAGCTTTCCTAAGACCAAATTTACGCGTCCTTTTTTTACATTAAACGCTTCTATATTTACAGCGCTTTCATAATCATGGTAAATATTATTGTTGCCTTGTAATTTATATAAAACCGGTAAAACAAATAAATGTAAATTAACCATAGCAGTAAGAGGATTACCTGGCAAACACATAACATAAGTAGAGTTTAGTTTTCCCATCATAATAGGACGACCAGGTTTTACATTCACTCCATGAAAAAATATCTCAAGTCCATTGTTTAAAAATGCTTGTCCCACAAAATCGGCATCTCCCATAGAAATACCCCCACTGGTAATAATTACATCATAAGATTTTAAATTCTTAATAAATTTTTCTGATTCTTCAAGATTATCAGGAATGACTCCGGTATATGTTGCAGAAAAACCTTTTTCTTTAAGCTGGCAAAGAAGAGCAAAAGAATTACAATTGTATATTTCATCTTCACTTGCATGCTCCCAAGGTTCTTTAATTTCATCCCCAGTTGAAACAATAGCAATACTCAATGTTTTAATAACTTTAATCATAATCATACCTTGAGAAGCTAGAACTGCGACCATTGAAGCAGTAATACTTTCCCCTTTTTTATACAAAATATTGCCAACTTTTTGTTCTTCACCTTTTAATCGTAAACAACTTCCTTTTTTTATTTCCTTTTTTATTTTTATGCTGTTATTTATTACAAGAACATCTTCAATGGGAACGATTGTATCTGCATCATTAGGAACTTTGGCCCCTGTCATTATTTTATAACATTCATTTTCTTTTAACTCTTTTTTACTGTTTTGTCCTGCAAAAATAGTTTCTTTTATTAAAAGAGTATTTGAAGCTTCACAAAATTTTATTGCAAAACCATCCATCGCAGAATTATTAAAAGAAGGCAGGTTTTTTTGACAAATAATATCTTGGGATATAACACGGCCTAAAGAATTTTCTAAAGAAATTATTTCTTCAAAGGTATTTATTTCTGCCATTTCTAAAGAAATTTTTATTGCTTCTTCAAAATCTAAATATTTTTTAATCATTTAAAACCTTTATTTGTCTATAAACTTTTGATATTATTTTACAAATATAATCAATATCTTCTTTGCTAAAAATACTTGTAAAAGAAAAACTAAGTGCTTGTCTGGATTCATTTTCGCTGTAGTACATTTCTTGCAGAATACGGGAAGGTTTCATTAATCCCAACGAACAACCTTCTCCATTAGAGGTAAAAATATCATATAAAGCGAGAGCACGTATAATTTCTCGTGCTTTTATATTTTTTAGTCCAAAATGCAGTGTATTCTCTAAACTTAAAGAAGGATCAACAAAAAAGAAAAAATCATCTTTTAATTCCTTTTTTAAAGCCTTGATAAACATGCTTTTGTTTTCTTTTTCATAAGAAAAAGCCTGTGTTTTGATAATATTTTGTAGAGATATGATATCAATTTCGCCAAGAACTTGTTTTTCTAATAAATCATTATGTAATAAAACAGAAGAACTGGCATATCCACTTAATTTATACGCATCCAAAACAGCTATATCGATATTTGTGCAGTCCAAAGTAGCAGAAATATTTCCTATAATTTTCGCTTTGCTTCTCTTTTTAACTTCTAATAAATCAACTTTTACATACGTATCCATAATGTAAGAAGAAACAAATATATAGGTATATTTATCTTTAATACTTTCATAATCAAGCTGCCCATTTTTATTAATATTAATAAAGTCTAAGTTAAATCCAAGTTTTTTATATGCGTAAGAAGCTTCTATCAACGCTTCACTTTCACCCAAAGAAACGGCAATATTCCCATCAAGTCCTAATAAAAAGCCAAGTAAACTCTCTTTGCTGAAATGCAAAGTATTTAAAGAAGAAAATGAAAATCTGTTTTTATACTCTTCCAATAAAACCTTTAGATTTTCATTATTAGAAAGTGCGGCCAGAGAATAAGAAGACGCAATATTTATATCTTTTAATACAGGATATTGTAAAACATTTAGTTTATACATGAGAATCCTTTTTACAAACGATGGAAGCTTTTTTATTTAAAAAAATCACATCAAATCGTTCTTGTGCATAAACATTAATTTCATCTTGTAGTATTTGATAGTTTTTAATAATTTCTTTTGCTTTAGGAGTTAGGGTAGTACCACCATTGTTTCTGCCTTTTTGAACAATAACTAATTCATCTTCAATATATTCTTGTAATATTTTAATATGTGACCAGGCTTTTTTATAATTCATTCCTAGAATTTTAGAAGCTGCTAAAATACTTCCTGTTTCATCGATATATTTTAAAATTTGAGTTTTACCGCCACCAAAAATAAGGTTTTGTTTTTCATCTTCTATCCATGTTTTAACTTTTATTTGCATGACCCAACTTCTTTCTAAAACAACCCAATTGACAATAAATCACGTCTACATCAGAGTTTTTCACCGTAGATCCAACTCTTCTTAAACTTGTACTTTGTGCTTCTTTCCATAAGGTTTTACAAGTAACTTGTGTATTGTTTTTATAATGTTGTTTAATATTTTTGTAAATATCTTCTTCATAGGTTTCAAAAGCAATTTTTCCAAACACACCTAACTCACAAGATGTGATTTTTATATTTTCATTTTTGCAAGTATCTGCCATTTTTATTGCTTTTATGCCAAGAAGTTTGGCAACTTTAAAAGCTTTTAAACAGCTCAAGCGTCCATTTTCATCCAAGTTATCTTGAAGTATAAGCATTTGTTTTGTATCCAAACTAGACATCTATTCTTCCTTGGTGAGTATACATATTCATTTTTTTACCTCTTGCAAAACCAATCATTGTGATACCATGTTTTTGCGCCGTTTGTACTCCTAAATACGTAGGTGCAGTACGTGAAACTATCATAGGAATTGCATGCATAACCGCTTTTGTAACCATTTCAGAACTTAAACGTCCAGAAACAAACAAAACAGATTTTGTGGTATCTAAACCTTGCATCATGCATTTACCTATGGCTTTATCAATAGCATTATGACGTCCTATATCTTCAGCAGTAACAGTAGTTCCATCCAGTAAATAAATCATTGCTTTATGCACACAACCTGTTAAGTTATACAGTTCACTGTCTTTGTAAAAAATCTTTATTTCATCAAGAATGGTTTGTGCTTTTATTTTAAAAGCGCTTTGGTTAAAAGGAATTTCTAAAAAGCCAGCAACATTTCCAGTAACTCCTCCTCCACAACCACTTGTTAAGGTTTTTTCTTTAAATAAATTCTGTATGGATTCTTGGTTAATATTGGCATTAACATCAACTCTTAAACCATCTTTACTTACACTTATTTCTTTAATATCTTTATAGGAAGAAATAACATTTTCACTCATTAAGTATCCAATAGCATGGGCATCTTGATCTTTTGGAATACACATCATGGAAATGGTTTTTTCTCCATTTAAATATAAATTCAATCTTACCTCATCAATAGTTACGTCTTCAAATTCTACGGCTTTATTTTCTATAAGTTTATCAATTATTACTGTTTTTAAATATTTACTGTTGTCCATATTTTTCCTTTAAACTACGTTCGCAAGATAGTTTATTGTGCAAATTTTGCATATTTAAAAGCTTTATTATGCATTTTTAGCATAATAAGAAACCAAAAGAAAAACACCTAAGTGTTTTTCTTTTCTTTATTTTATTAAGTCTTCTTCTTTAAGAACATCTGGTCTAAATTGTTCTATATACTCTCTAGGTAGTTTTCCTGTAATAACACCAGGCAGATAACCTTTTACCGATACAAAATACGAATACACTGTTTCAAATGTAAAGAACGAAATAATCGCAGATCCCATAAAATGAATAAATAAAATAAAACGCTTAAACTGAATCGTTTGGGCATGTGTTGCAGCATCAGGAGCCATAAACCAAATTAAGAATCCTGAAAGTACTAATAAAGCACCAAATGCTACATACATATAATAATTTATTCTATCCATCGCTTCGTATTTTCCACGTAAAAATATTTTATTCCATATTTTCACAGAGGGTCTGTAAAAAAACTTGTGATCTTTAAATGCAATTACCGTCATAATTAACCAAATAGGCATCCATCCTACTCCAACTATTTCATGAGATGCTCGCATAAACCTTGCAATATATCCTCCACCTGTCCAGTTTCCAAAAGTAATTGAAAAACCAGTAATGAATAAATAAATCATAATCACAATATTTAATAAAATTACCAAACGTTGAAAAACAGAATACACTTGTACCTTGTCATCATGTCTTGTAATCTTTGCTTGTTTTCTTCCTTTTGCAAGTATGAACATTCCTAAAAATAGAAAAAATTCTACTAAGAAAACAATGGGTAAAAGGTGTTGTCTTTCTTCAAAAGCTCTAATAACTTCAGGTGCAATTGCTCCATAATTAGGTCCATATAAAGCAACTTCCATTTGTTCTAAACGTGTAAGTTCCGATATGGGAATCACATTTCCAGAAATATCTCCTTGGGCTATCAGTATTAAAAACTTAAATACATAATCTAAGTTAGCAATAGTTGCTAGAAAAAAGTACCAATAAGTAAGAAGAGCAAATATAAAACCTATTATAATATAGGCTTTATACTCACTAAAAAAACTTTTAGTTTCCATACGCTTTATCCCAACCGTAAGGCATTGATTGTACTCCGTGACCAAAAGAGATTACTCGTTCTCTGTAAATATTAGCAACAGATTCAGCATCTCCTACTAATAAGGCTTTTGTTGAACACATAGATGCACATACAGGAACTTTTCCTTCTGCAATTCTATTTTGTCCATATAATTCTCTCTCATGTGCACTGTTTGTATCATCAGGACCACCTGCACACATAGTACATTTGTCCATTACACCTTTAGTACCAAAAGCTCCATTAGATGGAAATTGAGGTGCGCCAAAAGGGCAGGCATATAAACAATAAGAACAACCAATACATTTATCTTTATCATGTAAAACAATTCCATCATCTCTAATATAGAAACAATCAACTGGACACACCTCTTCACAAGGGGCATCTGTACAATGCATACAAGCTACAGATAAAGAAAATTCCATTCCTTGGATTCCCTCATTAACTGTAACAACTTTTCTTCTTGAAATTTCAACAGGTAACTCATGTGCTTCCGCACAAGCAACAGAACATCCATCACAATGGATACATCTGTTTTCGTCACAGTAAAATTTCATTCTGGCGAAATCAGGTTTCGTATTATCACTCATATTATCCTCCTAAGCGCTTTCAATTCGGCACAAGCCACCTTTTGTTTCAGGTATTTGAGTAACAATGTCATAACCGTAGTTAGTAACAGTATTAGCACTTTCCCCAATCGCATAAGGTGCTGTTCCTTCTGGATACTTATGAGAAAGATCCACACCTTCCATAACTCCTGCAAAATGAATAGGAATAAAAATTCTATCACTTGATACTGAGTGCGAATATTTCGCTTTGACTTTAATTTTAGTTCCTTGAGGGGAATGAATCCACATCATTGAACCATCTCTAATGCCATGCTCTGCCGCTAAATCAGGATTAATATCACAAAACATATCAGGACTTAATTTAGCAAGATATTTACTTGCTCTGTTTTCCATCCCTGCTCCATTTAGATTTACCAAGCGTCCAGTAACTAAGTTAATAGGAAATTTTTCAGCCCAATTTTCTTTTGTTTGCTCTGAGGTATATCTTGTATCTACTCTATAGTGATTCTTTTTATCTGCAAAACTTGGATACTTAGCAACAAGATCCGGTCTTGGAGAATGAAGAGGTTCTCTATGAAGTGGAATTGGATCAGCAAAGGTCCATACTTTGGCTCTTGCTTTCGCATTTCCATAAGGAGCCATTCCTTGTTCCATACATTTTTTAGCAATAATATTTGAAGTATCAACTTTCCAGTTTTTACCAATTGCTTTTTTCTCTGCTTCACTTAATTTAATACCTAAGACTTCTTCGATATTGTCTCTTGTGATTTCTGGGTATCCATCTTTATTTGCAGAGCCTTTAGGAGCAGATCCCACACCGGCTAATAAATCTTCGCCATCATGCTCAAGTCCAAATCTGTTTCTAAATCCCATTCCACCATCTTTAACAGATCTGTTAATATTGTATAAAATTGGGCTTCCAGAATGTGATTCAGTCCAACAAGGCCAAGGTAAACCGTAGTATTCGCCCTTCATAGGTCCATATCCACGTCCAGATACTTCATCAAACATATGCCAGTTCTCTTGGTGTGCTTTTAATCTTTTAGCAGTCCATCCTGTTAAACCAATAGTTTTAATGATTCTTGCAATTTCATCTGTTGCATCTTCTGGCCATTTAAAGTCTTTTTTATTTTCTTTTATCTTCATACCGGCAGTTAATTCATCATAAAATCCAAGTTCTTTTGCCAATAAAAACATAATGTCTTGATCCGTTTTAGATTCATACATAGGTTTTATAACTTCACTTCTCCACTGTGCTGCTCTATTAGTAGCAGTTACACTTCCAGAAGTTTCAAACTGCGTAGCAGCTGGTAAAATATAAACATCATTTTGTTTGTCTGTAATAATGGCACCTTCATTTACAAAAGGATCACAAAATACAGCCAATTCAAGATTGTCTAAAGCTTCTTTTACTTTTTTTGTTTGAGCAGTAGATGTAATTCCATTTCCCATAACAAAAATAGCTTTTAAATTTGTACCTGCATTATGAATAGCATCTTCGCCTGGATTTCCAGCTAGAACTCCTGACCACCAACGTGAAAGTGTAAACCCTTTTTTATTCATCCAAGAAGGATCTTTAAATCTTCCTTTTAACCATTCGTAATCAACACCCCATGATTTAGCAAAATATTTCCAAGAACCGTCACTTAAACCATAATATCCAGGTAAAGTATGTGATAAACAACACATATCAGTAGCCCCTTGAACATTATCATGACCTCTTAAAATATTAGTACCTCCACCTTCAATACCTAAATTTCCTAAAGCAAGTTGCAAAATAGGAGCAAGTCTAGTATTAGAAGAACCATTTGAATGTTGCGTTAATCCCATAGCCCAAATTAATGTTCCAGGAGAATTATTAGCATAAAGTTTTGTAATTTGTAAAATTAAAGAAGCATCAACACCCGTTACATCAGCAACTTTATCAAGTGGCCAATTTTTGGCTTCTTTCATTACATCTTTCATTCCATAAACACGATCGTTTATAAAACCTTCATCATGCCAACCATTTTCAAAAATAATATTTAACATTCCATACATAAAAGGAATATCAGTACCTGGTCTGATTTGTGCATAATAATCCGCTTTTGCAGCTGTTTTAGTAAACCTAGGATCTACTACAATTATTTTTGCATTATTTCTCTCTTTTGCTTTTAAAAAATGTTGGAATCCAACTGGGTGATTAACCGCAGGATTTGCTCCAAATATAATAATAGCTTTTGCGTTTTGTATATCCCCTAAAGAATTTGTCATAGCACCATAACCCCATGTATTTGCCACACCGGCAACTGTTGAGCTATGTCAAATTCTAGCTTGGTGATCTATATTATTTGTACCAAACATTGCAGCTAATTTTCTAAAATAATATGCTTGTTCTGTACCAAATTTTGCTGAGCCTAAAAACATTGTTGAATCAGGTCCCGATGTTTGTCTAAGATTTTCAAGTTTAGAGGCAATACCTTTCATTGCTTCATCCCAAGAAATTCTTTTCCATTTTCCATTTTGTTTTACCATTGGGTGCTTAAGTCTTACTTCTGATCGAACCATATCAATCATATCCGCACCCTTACAACAGTGACCACCAAGTGAAATTGGATGATCTTGGGCTACTTCTTGTCTAACCCACACTCCATTTTGAACTTCTGCTATTACTCCACACCCTACTGAACATGCGGTACAAATTGTTTTAATTAATTTGGACCCAGGAAAAGGATTTTTAATCTCTTCTTGTGTTGCAGCTCTTGTTGCGTTAGTACTAGCAAAAGAATTAGTAACTCCAAATGCTGCGGCAACGGCACTCATTTTTAAAAATGAACGTCTTCCCACTTTTGCATTTAGAGCTTCATATGTATTTGCTGACATACATTCTCTCCTATACTATTTTGCGAACTTGTAGAATTCTTCCCAAGCCGCTGTTTTCTTGTAGAGTATTTCTTTTTTTCTAGAACTACCTACAACAACACCATTATTATTAGCATCTTGAACCGATGCTCCCTTATTTGTAGCAGCCATAACTGTAGTACCTGCAACAGCAGCTCCAGCAGTAATCAATGCAGCAGTTTTTGCGAACTCTCTTCTGCTTTTTTGCATGACTGACCTCCTTATAGAAATTAAGCCCCTTCTTAGAGACTTTATAAAAAAAGCAAAACTTCTTTTATAAAGCCCCCTTTAAAAAGCTTAAATATCTACTTCTACATCATAAGCAATGTCTTTTGTTTCTTCTTCATCTTTTGGATTTTTTTCTCTTAATGCTTTATTACGTGCGCGTCTTTTTATTTCATCTTCGCTTAAGATTTTTTCACTTGGTGCTACTTTTCTAAATTTTGCTTTTCTTATATGAATAGAGACATCTAAATATAAGCGTTCAAATTCTAAAAAAGAATGTAAAACAACCATCAGCTCTTTATAAATAAGAGCATTTTCATGTTCATATATATCTTTAGCAAGATCATCAATAAATTCATTTAAAATAGATTCAAAAATACAATGCACTGTATTTTCATATTCTTTTTGACCTTGAGCAATTTCATTGCTTAAAAAAGCCAAAGCTGAAAAAATAAAACCAATGGAGTCTTCATATTCAAAATAAGATTTTTCATCTCTTCTTATTTTTGTTTTGGCAATAAATTGAATCATTTCAACTCTTTTTTTACCCGATTCAACCCCTTCATCATAATAAGAAGCCGTTTGTCTTATTTTTTTACTCATAGGAGAATGAAATAAATCATCAAATTCTTGTAACAATGTAATATTAGAACTTGGATCTAATAAAAGAGATATATTCTCTAAAGCACTTCCTGAACCCTTATCAATTGGATTTTCTTTTAAAGTATTCACTAAAGATAAAAGTTCAAAATAATTTTTACTTTCTTTTGATGCCACAAAAAAGTTGGCAAATAAATTGTAATAAAGCGCTCTTGCTTTATTAATACTGTTATTGTTTTGCATGGGATGCTCCTTTATTTTTATCATAGAAGCTTTGCATCATGATTTTTGGTTTACAATCTGTACAGCAGTATAAACTTCTCTCTTTTACTGGATCGTGGGCAAATTTAGGTCCCATAATTGCAGCTATTTTTACAACTGATTTAACGGTTGCGAAATCAACCCCACATTCAACACAAGCAAAGAGTTCATCTTGAGCAAGAATACTTTCTTTAAACCAAGCAGGTTGTAGTTTAATGACATCTCTCTCAATTGTTAAACAATCACTCTCAGGACAGGAAACTTCACAATAACCACAAGAAGTACATAAAGAAGGATTAATTCTTAATGTATTATCACTGGCATCTGCTTGAAGGGCATCTACATTACAAGAGCCCACACATACTAAACATAAAGTACAATTATCAGCATTTACTTTTACTTGTCCATAATGCACATGCTCACCGGTGGTAACTTCACCTAAGTCCTCATTTCCTACAATATGTGAAAGTCTAATAGCAAAGAGTTCTCTTTTTCTTCCCTCATCTTCATTAAACGTAAAACGTGAACCTTCTACAAATTGTACTTCTTCTAAGGCTTTTTTCAATTCATCTTTAGTAGAAGCTAATAAAACAGCATCTAAGCCGTATTTTTTTTGATAAATTTGATTTAATATAGAAATGGAATCTTTTGTTCCTTTTGATAAAATTGAAGTATAAAAAACTACTTGTGAACCTGATTCTTGTAACAGTGTTAAAAGAGTTCCTTCATGCAAAAACTTTTCTCCATCAATTACAAAAGGAAGAACATTTTCTTTTAAATCAACATCCAAGGTATCTATTTCCATAATTTGAGGTAAGATTAAAGGAATATGGCCTTTAAAAAACTTTGCCATTTCGAAAATAGAATCTCTTCCACTTGGTGCATATTCCAAAGCGCCTGAAGGACATACAGAGATACAACCTCCACAGCCTTTACAATCAATTTGTGAAAAACTCAAGGTTTTAGTAGCATCGTCTTTAGTAATTGCAACGGTAGGACAAACATCTTCACACTTTGAGCATATTTCTTCTCTTCGTCCATCGTATTGACAAATCGTTTTATCATAAATAGTGTATTTTTTATATTCATAAAAATTTATATTTTCACGTAAATTTGCCAAAACATCGTCAATGGAGCTCTCCTTTGGATCTTGAGTACCACTTTGATTTAAAGCAATTTGTAAAGCATCAAACCATACAATTTGATCCACTTGTATTTCAACATTTTTTCCATCATCATCAACAGTGACACTTAAGTTTCCAATATGACCTGTTATTTTTTTAATAATATTTGCAGGAACATGAAATAAATCAAATTCATCGGGTAAGGATTTTTTTAAGAATTCCCTTTTTTCTTCATCACTACAAACCAATAAAACCTTATTAGCTACATCTTGGCTATATAACATCTCTTTTGATAAATCAAAACGAGAAGCTGATATGTCATAGAGTTTTTCAATATTCTTAATTTTTTGTGCAATTTTATCTTTTGAATGATTGATGTAATAATCAATTTCGAAAGCTATGTGTTGTGCATGTATATCTTTTGAATTGGATACAATAAAATCTTCATCTTCTATTTCTTTATTGGAATTAGTTACTAAAATATTAGAAGAGAGAGGAAAATCAAGTTCTTTGTCTGCATAATAAACATATTCATACATCTTTGGCCTTTTGGTAAAATATTATTTACCTATTTTAAACTGTATTAACTTTCGTTTTACTTAAATAGTTAAAAATATTTTACCAAACTAAGAAGAAGTGTTACCTTTTGCTCAAGTGTGTTATAATTTAATAAAATGAGGTCTGCGTGTTTAAATATTTATTTATTGCTATTGCTTTTATCCTTTTACTTTATATTGGTTTTAGAGACAAGGTCTATAATAATAAAATCATTCTATTTGGTGTATCTGTACCTCAAACAGGAATCATGAAAGCTTGGGGCTCTGCAGTATATACAGGTGCCAGTTCTTATTTTTTTTATGTCAATGATAATAATTTATTAGAAAACAAAGAAATACAACTTATTACCTATGACGATAAATATGAACCCGAACTTACAAAAGAAAATCTAAGCCGCTTAATTGAAGAAGATCATGTTTTTTCTTTATTTGGTTTTGTAGGCACCCCTACGGTTAAAAGCATTTTACCTATTTTGGAAAAAGAAAACATTCCTTTTATTGCGCCTTTTACAGGCGCTTCTTTTTTAAGAGATACGTATAAAGCTAATATTGTAAATTATCGCGCCTCCTATAAAGAAGAAATAGAAAATTTGATTGAGTATTTATACAAAAAAAAGAAAATCACTAAAATTGCTGTTTTTTATCAAAATGATGATTATGGAGAAGAAGGTTATGTTTCTTTATTGGAAGCTTTGGAGAAAAGAAAATTAAAACTTAATTCAGAAGGTACTTATAAAAGAAATACTTTATCCATTAAACATGCTTTTTATGAAATAAAAAAAGGAAAACCAGAGGCAATTATTATGGTTGGTGCCTATAAAGCAAATGCTTTGTTTATTAAAAAAGCAAAAAAAGATCCTGTTTTTAAAGATACCATCTTTTGTAATATATCTTTTGGTGATGCCAATGAAATGATAAAAGAATTAAACTACGAAAGTGAAAATTTACTTTTTTCTTCTGTTGTTCCTTATTATGGAAGTGCGAATATTTCAGTTATTAATGAATATAAAAAATTAATGTTTAAATATTTTCCAAAACAAGACTTGGGTTTTGTATCATTAGAGAGTTTTTTAGCAGCTAAAGCAATAGTTAGGGCCTTACAAAATATAAAAGGAAGCATAACACGAAGCAGTTTTTTAGAGCAATTAAAAACCCTACCCAAAGGTTTTTTAGAAGGTTTACCAAACGATTATAAAGACACACAGATTCAAAATAACCTCTACTTATACGAGTACAAAAATAATAGCTTCAAAGAGATACTCTAATGCAGATAAATAAGCTATTTAACTTTTATGAGAAAATACCCTTTTCTTATAAAACATCTTTTTTAATTTTTGTTATTGCGGGGGGAATGTTTACTATTATTCTTTTATCTCAGATATCCATGTATGCTTTAAAAAATGATTTTGATTTTTTATTTGAAAAAAGAACCAAACCCATTATAAAACTAGAAATAATTAAAGATACTTTTGCTATTAACATTAATGATACCTTATACGATGTACAGCACAAGAATATCACCATTGCTCAATCAAGAGACGTTATTGTATTAGGACAACAGCTTATTAATAAGAATTGGTTGTCTTATAAAAAAACATCCTTAATCAAAAGTGAAGACTCCTTTTTTATAACTGAGCTGATTAAAAAACTTGCACTTAATACAAGAGCAACACATAATGAAAAACTACAACACAATATCATTAAAAATATTGATAGGAAAATTGTACTAATTAATCAAAAAATAAATACTATTTATATTTTATTTTCACAAAAAAATAAAGATGAAGCTATATTATTAATTGATAAAATTAACTTTGATATAAATTCTATTAATATTTATTTGACCAATTTAACCAATTATGATTTAAATTTAGCCATTGATGAAAAAATACAAACACAAGAAGTATTTAATATACTAAGTAATATTCTAAATATATCCATTTTTTTGGTTTTTTTATTCTGCATTTTACTCTCAATAATAATTATTAATAATTTTAGAATCTCACACTATATATTAGAAGCAGCCATAGAAGATAAAACAAAAGAGTTACTAAAACTAAATGATACCTTGGCCAATAAAGTTAAAACAGAAGTACTTAACTCAAGAAAAAAAGACATTATTATGTTTCAACAAGCAAAACTAGCTTCTTTAGGAGAAATGATTTCTAATATTGCACATCAATGGAGACAACCACTAAGTTCTATTTTAATGATTGTTCAATCCTTTCAAGTAAAAATGTCTTTAGGTAAACTCACGCAAGAGTATATGGATGAAAAAGTAAACGATGCCATACTATTGTCACAAAACATGTCAAATACCCTAGAAGACTTCCAAAACTACTTTAAACCCAATAAAGAAAAGTCTTTATTTCAAATTTCAGACTGTATTAATCACTCACTTAGTTTAGCAAAGTATATTTTAGATCAAGAAAAAATAGTAGTAAGTTTAATAATTAAAGAAGAATTATCTACTTATGGTTTTTACAATGAACTCTCACATGTACTTTTAAATATGATTTCTAACTCAAAAGATGCATTAAAAAACAAATCAAATAATAAATTAATCAAAATCGTATTAAAATGTCAAAACAATTTTATAGTAATAAAAATATACGATAATGGTGGAGGCATCAAACAAGAAGCTTTACCTCATATTTTTGATCCGTATTACACGACTAAATATAAAAGTGCAGGAACAGGAATAGGATTGTATATGTCAAAACAAATAATTGAAAAACATATGAATGGTAATATAAAGTGCAAAAATGTTTATTATAATATTAATAAAACTATTTTTGAAGACTGTGCACTTTTTATTATAGCCATTCCAATAGTAAAGGCAAAAGATGAATAGAAATTTAAACATATTAAATCAATTTAATATTTTATATATAGAAGATGATAAAAGTTTATTAAAACACACAAAAGATATTTTAGATGATTTTGCAAAAGAAGTATATGCCGTTAATACGTCCCTTGAAGCACTAGAGATAATTAATTATTATACTGTAGATATTATTATTTGTGATATTCTTTTAGAAAATGAAAATGGTATTGATTTTTTAAAAGATTTACAAGAAAACAAAAAAATATTTATACCTTCAATTTTGGCAACAGCACATACAGATACGAAGTACTTATTAGAAGCCATTAAACTAAAAATTGATCATTACATTGTAAAACCCATTAATGTAAAAGAGTTATTAAATACCTTACATGATATTTTATTACCACAAATTCAAGAAAAAGAACTCAGAAAAAACATTAATGTAATAAAAACCATTTCAGCAATTACCGATTCAAAACAAGTAGAAATCATTAAATATATGATTGCTAACTTGGATGATAAAAATCAGCTTTTTACTTCTTATTCTGAAATTATGGAAAAAATATCTGTTTCCAAACCAACCTTGATCAAATTATTTAAAGATTTATCTGCTAAAAATATTTTAAATAAAACAGCACACAAAACATATTTTTTTGATGAAGAAGCACTTAATTCTTTATAAAAATGGTATTAAGAACATGTTTTAATGTTAGTATCACTTTTTAAATAAGTACTTACCCTTTTAGAAATATTATCAATTAAGATATTTAAAAAAGCAGTAAGTACTAATAACATCATCATCTTATCTAATCTAAAATCTGCAATAGCAGAGTCAATAAAAAAACCCAAAGTAGCAATACCTAACATCCCTAAAATGGCACTTTCTCTCATTATAATCTCCCAACGGTAAAATAAAAACGATAAAAAAGAAGAATAGAGTCTTGGTAAGGTTTCATAAGCATATAAAGAAACCTTTTGTTTAGAAAAGTCCATTCTATATTCTAAGGCATTGGCTTGTTTTCCTAATAAAAAAGCAATAATGGAACCATTATGAAGCATAAGAGCAAGCGCAGCTGGTAAAAAGGAAGGACCAAATATCTGTAAGAACAAATATGCCAAAATATACTCAGGGGAGCTTCTAAAAATAATCAATACAATATGAGACAAAAACCTAACATAAATATTACTAAACTTATAAGAAATAAAAGGAAAAACAAGTAAAGTCATTGTCCCTGTTAAAACCAAAGCAACTTGTGTTAATAAAATAGTATTAAACAAACCAGGCAGTATCTCATTGCTAAAAAACCTATAAAACCATAAACTTCCTTCTTCTAAAGAAAGCGATGCTTTAATAGGATAAGGAATAATATCAATGCTTATAAACCTCCATAAATTTTCTAAAGATAAAGAACCAAAATCATCCAAATAATAAAAAGAAAAGAAGAAAAGAAAAATAAAACTGTATTTATTAAACCATAATTTAATACTAGCAATTAGCGCATAAAACATGAGAAGTAAGAGCCAAACTTCATTATAATAAGCTTGATTAAAAGAAGAAGATAAATAATAGCCCAAGGTAGTAATACCTACAAAACCTAAAATAGCAGAGGATCGCAAAGCACATTCAAAACGGTATAAAGTATAAGACAATAAATGTGAAAAAGCATCTGGAATTTTAGAATAAAAATAATAAGAAAGTTTATTCTTTCCTCGTAACTGTTTATCAAATACATCATGCTCTTCTAAAATTTCAAAATATACTTTTGCAAATATTGCAGAAAAAGGTAAAATAAGTGCTAGGAGTGCGGTTAATACGTTGAGTCCAAAAATTTGAAGAAAAATAAGAGCCCAAAATAGCTCATGAATTGCTCGTATAAAAGATAACAAAGTACGTAAAAATGTATTTTCATAAAACAAAGCCAAAATAAAACCAAAAAAAGAGGAAAAGAATAAAGCCAAAACAGCAATACAAACTGTTCTTAGAATAGCTGGAAATAAGCCAGGAAGAGTAGAGAGATCTATTTCAAATAGAGCAAGTGAGAACTTCTTAAGTTCTAACATTGGTTCTAATGAAGAAATGGAAAAATCAGAAAATACAAAAGAGATAAAAGCCAAAAAACAAAAAACAAAAGTTACTTTTAAATTCTTACTCACATGCATAATATAAGGTATTCCTATCATCATTACTTAATTCGCAGCAGGCTTTATTAATGATAATTTCTCCATCTTTTAAGCCAATTACCCTATCAAAATATTTAATAGCATAAGAAACATTATGAAGGGTACAAATAACAGTATCATAAGTACTAAGAAAATCTTCTAGTACTTTTTGTGCCAAATATTCATCCAATGAAGAAACCGGTTCATCTGCCAATAAAATTTCTTTTGCATTAAATTTTGCTCTTAATATTGCAACTCTTTGTTTCTCTCCTCCTGAAAGAGAAGAAACACTTTCAAAAATCTTATCTTCTAAATCTAACTCTTTTAAAAGTACTTTTATTTCTCTTACGTCTTTTTTAAAAGGAAAAAATAAATTTATTAAATTATAAATACTTGAATGTTCATCTAGTTTTGACATAAATATATTGTGAAAAACACTTAGTTTATTTATCAAAGATAAATCTTGCGGAATATAAGACACATTGTTTTTTTGTTGTTCAAAAAGATGTTTTATCAACGTAGATTTTCCTGAACCACTTTTACCTAAAAGCGCAAGTTTTTCTCCCTTATTAATTTTTAAATTAATATTTTTTAAAATAAGATTATTAGAATACGAAAGATTTTCACCTTCTAAAGAAAATGCCATTAATCAATAAGTCCTATTTTTTTTCCTACTTCTAAAATAGCATCAAAATCGCTATTTTGTGCTTTTATAAAGGATTTTCTTGGAAAAGCGTTAAGAATGTTTTTGTCTTTTATATTAATAAGCACAGCTGCTAATTTTTTTGTAAAACCTTTTCCATACGTTTTATCCAAATCCCCTCTTGCCGTAAATTGATAATCAGCATAAGTAGGTGTTTCCCAAATAACATCCACTTTTGATAAATCTATATTACCAAGTTCTAATTCTCTTAACCATACTTTAAAATTAACTGCACCAATTTTATAAGCTCCACTTTGAACCAATGCAATGGTTTTTGTATGAGAACCTGAATATCCAACTTTAGAAAAAAGGGAAGAAGGTGCTTTTTTGAAATGCTCTCTAAGAAAATATTCAGGCATTAAACGCCCAGAAGTAGAACCTTTGGAACCAAAAGTAAAACTTTGATTTTTAATTTTTGAACTTAATGTAGAAGATTTTGTTATTTTCAGATTTTTGTTGGCAATAAAATATGTCTTAAAATTGGGATCTTCATAACCTTGAGCTAATACAAGTGAATCAGGAACAAGTAATCTTGCACGTACTCCGGATAAGCCTCCAAACCAAGCAAGTTGAACTTGATTATTTCTAAAAGCTGCGATACTTGCGCTGTAAGATTTAACAGGAATAAATTTAACTTCTAAATCCAGTGCTTTGCTTAAATAATTGGCTAATAAGGAAAAACGAAGTTCTAATTTACTCTCATCTTGATCAGGAATAGCTGTAAAATAAAAGGTATTAGAAAATATAAGGGTAGTTGCACATACAAGTGCTATTAGTATTCTGTTCATAAAAACTCCAAATAGTTTGAAGCACGAGTCATAAAAGTAAAAGTCTTATTATGTCCAAGCTAAACCTTAGCTTATTGCTTTTAATTAAAATTAATTAATTATAATTACGTAATAATAAAGTAAAGTAAATTAAGCAGTGCTTAAATAAGTCCACTTAAATTATTTACCAGTTAATTCATCTTTAAATCGATTTCTAATATCTAAGAATTCTGGTAAATGTTTAAAAAATACATCCACTAAAATAGGATCAAAATGTCCACCTTTTTCATTTTTTAACATTTCAAATATTCTTTCATCACTCCAAGCTTTTTTATACACTCTATCTGATCCTAAAGCATCAAATACATCTGCTAAAGCAGTTATTCGTCCATATATATGTATTTGATCTGCTTTTAAGCCTTGAGGATAACCTGTACCATCGTATTTTTCTTGGTGCTCATGGGCAACAATAGCAGCAACTTTTAAAATTCGCCTGTCTGAAGTATTTAACATCTCAAAACCCAACTGTGCATGTGTTTTCATTACTTCAAATTCTTCTTCTGTTAACTTCCCTGGTTTGTTTAAAATAGCATCAGGAATTGCTACTTTCCCAATATCATGCATAGGACTTGCAAGTTTTAATATGTCTTGTTCACTTTCGCTCATACCTATGTATTTAGCAAGCAGTTTTGAATATTCTGCCACCCTTTTTACATGCATCCCCGTTTCTTTTGATCTCGATTCACCAATTGAACCCATTCTAAAAACAACTTCTTTTTGAGTTTCTTCTATTTCCGTATTTAAAATTTCGATTTTTCTATTG
>SPKZ01008474.1_pt1 | contig 25438 bp, 24 predicted proteins | sample 2456571 | NCBI WGS metagenome assembly SPKZ01 (sample SAMN11192286, study PRJNA482655) | marine metagenome | biome: ENVO:00000447; feature: ENVO:00000244|ENVO:00000211|ENVO:00000569|ENVO:00002023; material: ENVO:00002151; isolation source: ocean water from marine abyssalpelagic zone ... | reverse complement strand
GGCGTCGCCGGCAACGTCGTGGAGTTCGACGGCGACCTCGGGCTCGTGATCGGGGCCGGCGGGGGATCCCTCACACTCTTCGACGCCGTGCTCAAGCAGGGAGGTCGGCCGGCCAACTACTGCGAGATCGGGGGCAACCCGAGTGTGAAGAAGACCTGCGAACTCACGAAACTCGTGCTCGGCAAGCCGGGCGTCGAGAAGATCGCCGTGATGATGAACGTGGTCTCTAACACCCGCGTTGACATCGTGGCACGCGGCGTGATCAAGGGCTGCGTCGAATCCGGGCGCGATCCTGCAAGCACGATCGCGATCTTCCGCATCCCGGGCTCCTGGGAAGAGGAAGGCTTCAAAATCCTGGAACGGCACCGCGTCGAGTACTGCGACCGCAGCGTTTCGATGTACGAGGCCGCCGGCCGCGCCGTCGCGAAGACGCGGGCCCAGACATGAGCGGGAGCCGGCGCTGAGCACGAGCCATCTCGCGGGAGTGAACGCGTGGCGATCCTGATCGACAAGGAGACCACCTTCATCGTGCAGGGCATCACCGGCCGCGAGGCCGTGAGCCTGACGCGCGAGAACCTCGCCTACGGGTCCAGGATCGTCGGCGGCGTGACGCCGGGCCGGGCCGGTCGCGACGTGTACGGCGTTCCGGTCTACGACTGCGTGCGCGACATCACGGCGCACACGAAGGTCGATGGCTCGGTGGTCTGCGTCCCTCCGAAATTCACGCGCGACGCCGTCTTCGAGGCGATCGAGAACGGCATCAAGCTCATCGTTGTCGTCACCGAGCGCATCCCGCGCCAGGAGGTGGCGCAGATGGTCGAACTCGCACGCCTTCGCGGGGCTCGCATCATCGGTCCCAATTGCCTCGGGATCATCACGCCCGGAGAGGTCAAGATGGGAGGCGTGGGCGGACCAGCGGAGGATACGCGCAAGGCCTACATGCGGGGCTCCGTGGGCATCATGTCGCGCTCCGGCGGCATGACGACCGAAATCGCCAATACCCTGACCGCCGCCGGCCTGGGACAGAGCACGGCGGTCTCGATCGGGGGCGACGCCATCATCGGCACGTCCTACGCCGAACTCATGCCGCTCTTCGAGGCCGATCCGGAAACGCAGGCCATTGCCATTTACTCGGAACCCGGTGGGCGCATGGAAGCCGAACTCTCCGAGTGGGTGAACCAGAACGGCTCGCGCCTTCCGATCGTCGCCTTCATGGCGGGGCGCTTCATGGACAAGATGCCGGGCATGCGCTTCGGCCACGCCGGGACCATCGTCGAGGGCAAGGCCGATACCACGGCGGACAAGATCGAACGCATGACCAAGTCCGGGATCTCGGTCGCGGAGCGCATCGAGGAGATTCCGGAGCTGATCAAGCAGCGACTTGCGGAGGCACGCTGAGCATGCCGGGAATGTTCATCGATGTGGAGGTCGACGCATCCGTCGCAGCCGATGCGGAACTCGTCGGGAAACTCGTGGAGGTCTGCCCGGTCTCCATCTTTGCCCGCTCGGAAGGCGGAGGTCTCGAGATCGTGGAAGAGAACCTCGACGAGTGCACCCTCTGCGACCTCTGCATCCAGGCCGCGCCCGAGGGCGTCCGAGTCATCAAACTCTACGAGCAGGGCTAGCGCGAATCGCCGGGACTAGCTGTAGGCGCGCAGCGTGGCGAAGACCAGGACCCCGGTCACCGAGACGTAGAGCCAGATCGGGAAGGTCCAGCGCGCGATCCGCCGGTGGCGCGCGAAATCTCCGCGGGTCGCGCGCCAGAGCGTAGCCAGAATCATCGGCACGGCCACGACCGAGCACAGAATGTGGCTGATCAGGACCGTGAAATAGACCGGTCGAATCCAGCCCTGGCCCGGGAACGGGGTGTCGCCGTGGAAGTGGTGATAGGTCACGTAACTCGCGAGGAACAGCCCCGAAAAGCCCAGCGCTGTGAGCATGAAACGGATGTGCACGCGACGGTTCCCGCGCCGGATCTGGATGAAGCCGGCGACCAGACAACTCCCGGCCAGTGCGTTTAGCAGTGCATTCAGGGCCGGCAGGCGCTCGACCCATGCCGGACCGGCCGGCAGCGCGCCCCTTAGATAGATCAACCAGACCAGAAACAGGCTGAGCGCCGCGCTCAGCAGCAGGATCCAGGGCCACGGATGTCCGGCGCTCTCGGGCTCGACGAGTACCTGACCCTCGGGTCTCACGCCGGTACCCTAGCAGAGACGGGGGGGAGGTTCCGAGTGCGGGCCGCCGGACCGTAAAGTTGACAGGAGCGACCTGCGCCGTCCTATCCTGCGCCGTGCGCCGGGCCGACCCAGCGCCGGTTGGACGCGCACGTCCACAGGCTCCGGGGGAGGGCCACCGGAGGAACGCATGCTGTTCACCCTGCGCTTCGACATGCGCTGTCCCCCCGGGGGTCGGGCCGATCCCGCCGCTCTCTATCGCGCGGCGCTCGAAATGGCCGAGTGGGGCGAGCGGCACGGCTGCCTGCAGGCGATCGTGTCGGAACACCACGCAGCGACGGACGGGTACCTTCCGGCGCCCATGATCCTGGCCGCGGCACTGGCGGGACGCACCCGGAAGCTCCGGATCCAGGTCGCGGCACTGCTGATTCCCCTGCACGACCCGGTCGAACTGGCCGAACAGATGGCGGTCCTCGACATCGCGAGCGAGGGCCGTGTCTCCTACGTGGTCGCGCTCGGCTACCGCAAAGCCGAGTACGCGATGCTGGGTCGATCCTTCACGCGCCGCGGCCGGCGCATGGAGGAGTCTCTCGAAGTCCTACGCCGGGCCTGGAGCGGGGAAGCCTTCGAGTTCGAGGGCCGCCCCGTGCGCGTAACGCCGCCGCCGCAGACGCCGGGGGGTCCCGCGCTGCTGATGGGGGGCAGCAGCCAGGCCGCGGTGCGGCGCGCCGCGCGGCTCGGTCTCGGGATGGTCACACAGGGCGGCGACCCCGGGCTCGAAGAAATCTATCGAGCGGAATGCGAGCGGGCCGGAACCCGGCCCGGACTGTTCGTGAATCCGCCGCCCGGAACCGTGACCTCGGCCTTCGTCGCACGGGACCCCGACCGAGCCTGGGAACGGCTGGGGCCCTACCTGCTCTACGATGCCCGGAGCTACGCGGCCTGGCTCGACGACGCCGACGCCACGAGCAAATCGACGGCAGCCAGCATCGAAGAACTGCGCGCGGAGCAGGGCGCCTACCGGATCTTCACGCCCGAGGAAGCCATCGACTACACGCGCCGTCACGGCGTGCTGCTGCTTCATCCACTCTGCGGTGGGCTGCCGCCCGAGATCGCATGGGAAAGCCTGGAGCTTCTGGCCGCCGAGGTGCTGCCCGCGTTCGGAGGAACTTAGAGCTGGCCGATGCGCTGCAGCTCCGGATGCGCGAGCGAAAACGCGGGGACGAGGCCGCCGACGCGCTCAGCCGCAGCAGGCGACGCGGCGCGGGATGCTGCAGGGTAGGAGACGCAGCGTGCCATCGTTGTTGAGCACGCTGCCGAGCCCGACCTGTCCTGTATGCCACTCTCGACAGCTGCCGTTGGCCGTCTGCAGATTGGAGGCCCAGAAGTGTTTCGTGGGCGGTCCGATCCAGGCATCGTGCACCATCGCACGCGCCACTCTGGCGGCGTCGATCTCGTCGTAGCTGCACATGTGGCTCTCGGAAAAGACCCTGCGGCAGAGCCGATCCGCGCCGACGGGTCCGCCCAGGTCTCCGGCTCGGGATTCGAGCGTGACGCCCAGGAAGGCGCCGACGGCTCCCGGCCCGGCAGGCAGCGCCGGGCCTGCAGCCCGGCTGGAATCGGATGCGCTGGCCAGACCCAGAATCAGACTCAGGCCGAACACTCCCAATGCGGTCACGCGCCGTCGCATGGCTCCCCCCGGATCCACGGTTCTCACCGTCATGAGCGCCGCATCTTACACCACGCACTGTCGTAGTGTAAATACCCCACTTACACTTCGATCCCGCGGCCGGTGCGGGCCGGGGCCGAATCCGTAAGCGGCGCACGCAGCTCCAGCCGTGGTTGCATCCGGACTGCGCACGGCTCGGGACCCGGCCACCGGCCGGCACACGATATGATCCGCGCGTGCAGCGCAGCGAAGGCCCGAGTCGCGAGGTGATCATCACCTGCGCCGTCACGGGCGCGGGCGATGCCGCGGGCCGGCATCCCGAGTTGCCGATTCGTCCGGATCAGATCGCGACCGCCGCGATCGAGGCCGCGCGGGCCGGCGCAGCCGTGGTCCACATCCACGTGCGCGATCCGGAGAGCGGGGCAGCGGGCCGCGACCCCGCGCACTACCGCGCGGTGGTGGAACGAATTCGCGAGAGCGACACCGACGTGGTCATCAACCTGACGGCCGGGATGGGCGGGGACTTTTTCCCGGACCCGAAGGTGCCGGGGGCAGGCGGTCCGGGAACCGACCTGGTGGGCCCGGAGGCGCGCCTGGTCCACGTCGAAGAACTGCGTCCCGAGATCTGCAGCCTCGACTGCGGCAGCCTGAACTTCGGAGACGGCGCCTACCTCAGTACGGCCCCGTTCCTTCGAGACATGGCGGACCGAATCAAGGGCTGGGGCGTCAAGCCCGAACTCGAGTGCTTCGAGATGGGGCACGTGCGCTTCGCGCGACAACTCTGCGACGAGGGCCGCATCGCCGCACCGGCCTTCTTCCAGCTCGCGCTCGGTGCGCCCTGGGGCGCACCGGCCGACCCGCGAACGCTGCTGGCGCTGGTCGACATGCTGCCCGAGGGGGCCGAGTGGGCGGGCTTCGGCATCTCGCGGATGCAGCTGCCCATGGTGGCACAGGCGGTTCTGCTCGGAGGACACGTCCGCGTCGGGCTCGAGGATAACCTCTACCTCGAGCCCGGCGTCTTCGCGAGCAATGCGCAGCTGGTCGAGCGCGCGGTGCAGATCATCCAGCTCCTGGGCGCACGCAATCTCGGTCCCGAAGAGACGCGGCAGCGCCTCGAACTGAAGCGCGCGGGGTAGGGCCGCCCGGTGGACCGGCCGGAGCCGAGCGAGGTTCGCCGCGTCGCCGTGGTCGGGGCCGGCCTGATCGGCAGCGGCTGGGCCGCGCAGTTCCTGGCACGCGGCCTGGATGTGGTGGCGACGGATCCCGACCCGGCCGCGGAGACCGAGTTGCGCGCAGCCGTCGACGCAGCCTGGCCCGCGCTCGAACGGCTCGGGCTCTCACCGGGAGCCAGCATGGAGCGGCTCGCGTTCGCGCCGGATCCGGAGTCCGCGGTGACCGACGCCGACTTCGTGCAGGAGAGCGCACCCGAGGTCGAAGGACTCAAGGTCGACCTGCTCGCCCGAATCGACGCGGCCGCACGGGAAGACGTGCTGATTGCGTCGAGTTCGTCCGGCCTGCTGCCCACGCGGCTCCAGGCCCGGTGTCGAAGGCCGGGGCGAATCGTGATCGGCCACCCGTTCAACCCGGTCTACCTGCTGCCGCTGGTGGAAGTGCTCGGCGGGGAGCAGACGCACGCGACGAGTATTGACCGGGCGCTCGCTTTCTATCGGGGGCTCGGCAAACACCCGCTTCGGGTTCGACGCGAGGTCGAGGGCTACATCGCGGACCGTCTGCAGGAGGCGATGTGGCGCGAGGCCCTGCACCTGGTGGCGGACGGCGTCGCCACGACCGCCGAGATCGATGCCGCAATCCTGCACGGACCCGGCCTGCGTCTGGCGATCATGGGGCCCTGTCTCACCTTCCACCTGGCCGGGGGCCGCGGCGGAATGGAACACATGCTCGAGCAATTCGGACCCACGCTCTCTCTGCCCTGGACGCATCTCGAGGCGCCCGCGCTGACCGACGAACTACGCGACCGCATGGTCGACGGAACCCGCGCGCAGGCCGCGGGGACGACACCAGGGGCACTCGAGCAGGAGCGCGACCGTTGCCTGATCGAAATCCTCGCGGTGCTCGCCGAGCATCGGAAGCGCGCCCGCTGAGCCCGAGTGGCAACCGGCCACGGACTGGCGCGACACGGGCCCGGAGCGGGCACGCGGCGCCCCGGCGCGATATTCTGCGGGCCACGGAGGGTCCTGTATGAGCGTCGAGTTCGAGCCGCTGTCGCACCGCTGGCAACAGGACCCGTACCCGAAGTACCGCGAACTTCGGGATCACGCACCGGTCCACTACTCGCCCGAGTCCGACGCCTGGTCCGTGTCGCGTTACGAAGACGTTCAAACCGTGCTCAAGACCTCCGAACTCTTCGCCTCGCGCAGGCCCGGCCCGCGGGAACTGGCGAAGGGCGCGCCCGGCTGGCTCGAGCTGATGCGCCTTGCGCTCAGGTTCGCGATCCGCTTTCGCACCGCGCCCTGGAAGCTGAACCGCTCGCGGATGCTGATCTCCGAGAACGGCGAGGCCCACATGCTGATGCGCAACATCGTGAACCGCGGCTTTACGCCGCGACGGGTTCTCTCCTGGGAGAAGCGCGTGAGAGAACTCGCCGCCGAGGGACTCGCTCGTGTACGCGCAGAACGCGAGTTCGATCTGGTGACGGCGTTCGCCGTACCGCTGCCCGTGACCGTGATCTCCGAAATCCTCGGGGTCGACGGCGCTCACCGGGACGACTTCAAGCGCTGGAGCGATGCGGTGATCCAGGGCACCGGCTCCGAGATGGGCAGAATCGACGGACCCGCGATGGACGCGATGACCGAACTCTTCGCCTACCTCCGCCCGGTCGTGCGCGCGCGTCGACGCGAGCCGACCGACGACCTGATCAGCGTGCTCGTCACGCACCAGGGCGAAGCACAGCTCAGCGACCTCGAGGTGCTGATGTTCGTGTTTCTGCTGCTGCTGGCCGGAAACGAGACGACCACGAACTTGCTCGGCAACGCGGTCGATGCGCTGCTCGAGCATCCCGATCAACTCGCAAAGGTGATCCAAGATCCCGAGCGCGTGCCGGGACTGATCGAGGAAACCCTGCGCTGGGACTCGCCCGTGCAGATGGTCTCCCGCCGGGCGACACGCGACCTGGAACTCCGCGGCATCCGGATTCCCGAGGATGCCCAGGTGGTGGTACTGCTGGGCTCGGCAAACCGGGACGAGCGCCGGTTTCCGGATCCGGACCGCTTCGACGTGACCCGCGACAGCCGCGGCCACCTCTCCTTCGGCTTCGGCGCGCACTTCTGCCTGGGCGCGGCGCTGGCCCGGCTCGAAGCCAAGGCGGCACTCGAAGCGCTGCTTCCCGAACTTCCCGGGCTCGAGCGCGTGCGGCCCGAACGCGAATTCCTCGACTCGTACGTGGTGCGCGGCCGAACCCGGCTGGAACTGCGACCGGCCGCCTGAGCCAGGGGGCGCGCGGCTAGCCGAGCACCAGGACGTGGCGTGCGCCCGCGCCACGGGCGATGTCGTCGAGCGCCTGCTGGGCAGCCTCGAGCGGGAGTTCGTGCGAGACCAGGGGATCGAGCCGGAGTTCGCCGCTCCTCACATAGTCGAGCAGGCGCGGAATGTCACGCTTCGCATGGGCACCGCCGTAGACACATCCCGCGAGTCGTTTCTCCTGAAAGAAGCCGCCCACCCGGATCCGGGCCGTCTCCCTCGCCTTCGGCATTCCAACCACGACGGCAAGCCCCCCGGGCCGAAGCAGGGACCAGGCGGTCTCGATCGTTTCGGTCCGGCCAATCGCCTCGATCGCGACGTGCACGCCGAGCCGCGCGATCTTGCGAAGTTCGCGCCTGACCTCGGAGCCGCCATCGAGCGTGTGCGTGGCCCCCAGCTCACGCGCGAGTTCGAGCTTCTCGGGCACCACGTCGATCGCCACGATCGTTTCGGCGCCGGCAATCCGCGCACCCTGGATCGCCGAGAGACCGACGCCCCCACATCCAATCACGGCCACGGCCATGCCGGGCTCGATTGCGGCGGTGTTGAGCGCCGCCCCGACCCCGGTCAATACCCCACAGCCGAGCAGACACGCACGCTCGAGCGGCACCTCGTCGGGCACCCGGATACAGGCCCGCGCACAGACGACGGCCTCCTCTGCGAACGAGGCGATCCCACACAACTGGTAGATCGAATCGGAGCCGTCCCGCAGTCGCGTGGTCCCGTCGAGCATGCTGGAGTTCATCACGCCCGGCGCCATCTGCACACACAGGTTCGGGCGTCCTTCGCGGCAGAAGAGACACTCGCCGCACTCCGGGGACAGCGACACGATCACACGGTCGCCCACGGCGAGTCCGTCTACGCCCGGCCCGGTTTCGAGCACCTCGCCGGCCGCCTCGTGGCCGAGAACCACCGGAAGGGGAGAGCGCAGGGTTCCGGTCGTGACGGAGAGATCGCTGCGACAAACCCCGCTCGCTGCGATCCGCAGACGCGCCTCGCCTTCGCGCGGCGGGTCGAGAGACAGTTCACGGATTTCGAGTGCCTTCCCAGGCTCGAAGAAGACTGCGGCACGCATCGCGTACTCCCTCCGTATCTCAGCCAGGTGGTTCGGGGCGCAATTCTATGCAGCCGGAGTCTCGCTGCCAACCGGCAACCGGACGATCCAGGGGACGCATGCCTTGGACCGCGTCCATCGGCGCGTGGCCCGCTGCGATGCGGAGAAACGTCGTGCTGCTCGCGCGCTCGCTGGTACTCCCACAGCCGGCGGCATATCATCTGGCCCGTGGTCCGGATCGAAGCGAGATGAAGGCGGTGATTCTGGCCGGAGGCCTGGGCGAGCGCCTTCGTCCCTTTACGCAGGCGATTCCCAAGGCCTTGCTCCCGATCGGCGAGCAGCCCTTGCTCGAGATCCAGATCTCGAATCTCGCGCGCCACGGCTTCGATGAGATCTTCATCGCGACCAACTACAAGTCCCAGTACATCGAGAACTTCATCGGCGACGGGTCACGGCTCGGCGTGCGGATCTCCTACAGCCGGGAAGAGAAGCGCCTCGGAACCTGTGGACCCCTGAGCCTGCTGCGCGGCGAACTGGACGAGCCGTTCGTCGTGATGAACGGAGACATCCTGACCGCGATTGACTTCGAGCGCTTTGCAGCCTACGCGCGCGAGCAGGGGGCGGACTTCTGCGTGGCGACCAAGAACATCGGCACCCCCTTCAACTTCGGAAGTGTCGAAACCGACGGGAATCGCATCGTGCGCATCGAGGAGAAGCCCGAGTTTCTGATCGAGATCCTTGCGGGGATCTACTGGGCGACGCCGAAGTTGCTCGCGTTGGTACCCGATGACACCTACTACGGAATGGATCAGCTGATCCATCGAATGCTCGACGAGGGGAAAACGATCACGCGCTACCTGATGCAGGAGTACTGGCTCGACATCGGCCGTCTCGAGGACTTCAGCGAAGCAGAGGAGGCCTACCACGACCACTTCGGCGGGGAGCGAGACTGAAGGGGTGTCGGCTCTCCCGGCCGTCTGTGTGCAGGGTCTGGGCTTCGTGGGAGCGGCCATGGCGCTTGCCGTGGCCTCTGCCCGGGACGCGGACGGCAGGCCCCGCTACCGTGTGATCGGGGTGGACCTCGACACCGATGCCGGGCGGCAACGGATCGAACAACTCAACCAGGGCAGGTTTCCGTTCCGGAGCCTGGACGGGGCCCTCACCGAGGCTGCGCTCCTCGCTCGCGATACCGGCAACCTGCGCGCCACCAGCGACCCTTCGACCTTCGCAGAGGCCGACGTCATCCTGATCGACGTCAACCTCGACCTACAGACCGGCGGCGCGAACCCCAGCGTCGATCTGGGCCCGTTCCGCCAAGCCGTGCGGAGTGTGGGGCAACAGATGCCCGTGGGGGCGCTCGTCGTGGTCGAAACCACCGTGCCGCCCGGGACCTGCGAGCGAGTGGTCGCGCCCGCGCTGCGGCAAGCCCTGCGCGAGCGCGGACTTTCCGAAAACGGCTTCCTGCTCGCCCATTCCTACGAGCGGGTCATGCCGGGCAACGAGTACCTGGCCTCGATCACCAATTTCTGGCGGGCCTACGCGGGACATACGGAGGAGGCCGCCGACGCCTGCGAACGATTTCTCTCCGCGGTGATCAACGTAGAATCCTATCCGCTGACCCGGCTCGGATCGACGACGGCCTCCGAAATCGCGAAGGTGATGGAGAACAGCTACCGCGCGACCAACATCGCGTTCATCGAAGAGTGGGCACGCTTCGCGGAAGCCGTCGGTGTCGACCTCTTCGAAATCATAGAGGCCATTCGGATTCGTCCCACACACACGAACATCCGGGAACCCGGCTTCGGCGTGGGAGGCTACTGCCTGACCAAGGACCCGCTGCTTGCGGGAATCGCAGCGCGAGAGCTCTTCCAAAACGACGACCTCGCCTTTCCCTTCTCGGAACTCGCGGTCGAGACCAATCGCGAGATGCCCCTCGCCGCGATCCGCAGGCTCGAAGAGATCCTGGGCAGCCTGGAAGGAAGGCACATCCTGTTGCTCGGGATCTCGTATCGGCCCGACGTCGGGGACACGCGCCACTCCCCGGCCGAGCGTTTCGTCCAGGAAGCGCGTACGCGCGGAGCCCAAGTCGTGGCGCGCGACCCGCTGGTGACGCACTGGAGCGAACTCGACCTGGAGATCCCGATGGAACTCCCGTCCGCGCACTCCATCGATGCGGCCGTCTTCGCAGTCCGCCACGGCGCCTACCGGGAGTTGGACCTCGGCGCATGGCGCGATGGCGCGAGCCCGGCGATTCTCGATGCCAGCGCGGTGCTGACGCGAAGTCAGCGCCAGACGATCAAGGAGGCGGGCTGTGTCTTCGCAGCGATCGGGGAGGGGTGAAGCCGGCACCGCCCTGATCACGGGCGGAGCCGGCTTCATCGGCGGCTTCCTGTGCCGAAAGCTCGTCGCTCGTGGCTTCCGGGTACACCTGCTCGACAACCTCTCACGCGGGCGGCGCGACGCATTTCTGCTCGAACGGCTCGCGTCAGACGGCGTGGAACTCCTGGAACAGGACCTCGGAGACCCGGAGTTCGGCGCCCGCGCAGGCGTCGACTACTCTCATATCTTCCACTTCGCCGCGATTCTGGGTGTGCAACAGGTACTGGAGCATCCCTACGCAACACTTCGAACCAACGTGGCATTGCTCGAGGCTGCACTCGACCTGGCCAGGCGTCAGAGAGCGCTTGAACGCTTCGTCTTCGCGTCGACCAGCGAGGTCTACGCGGGATCTCTGGAGCATCTGGACCTGCCGATCCCGACACCCGAGGAGGTCCCGCTCGCGCTTCCCGATCTGGGTCGGCCCCGGACGGCCTACATGCTGTCGAAGCTCTACGGCGAGGCGCTGGTCCGGCACTCCGAACTGCCGCAGACGATCGTCCGTCCTCACAATGTCTACGGCCCGCGCATGGGAAACGCGCACGTGATCCCACAGTTGCTCGAACGCGCACACCGGCTGGCACCCGGAGAAGCCCTCGAGGTGTTCTCGGTCGACCACAGCCGCTGCTTCTGTTTCGTGGAGGATGCGGTGGAGATGCTGGCGCGCGTGGCCCTCGAACCGCGGGGCCGTGGCCGGGTGCTCAACCTGGGAAGTCCGGGACCCGAAATCCGCATGGACGCGCTCGCGGAGTTGATCCTGCGCACCGTCGGGCGAACCGCCGTCATCGCGCCCCGTCCCGCTACGCCCGGCTCCCCCGCGCGGCGCTGCCCCGACATGCGCGAAATGGAGGCCGTGACGGGCTTCCGGGCAGCGACCCGGCTGGAGGAGGGCGTGCGCCGCACCTACGAGTGGTACCGGCCCGAATTCGAATCGCGCCCCGAAGCGACGGCCCCGTGATTCCGATCGCGGTTCCGAATCTCGCCGGCAACGAGGCGCGTTACCTGCAGGAGTGCGTGGACTCGAACTACGTGTCCTCCGTCGGTCCATTCGTCGACCGCTTCGAAGAGATGGTCGCAGCCGCGTCCGGCGCGCCGCACGCCGTCGCGACCTCTTCGGGCACGACAGGACTGCATGTCGCGCTGACGGCCCTCGGGGTCCAGCGAGACGACCTCGTGATCCTGCCTTCGCTGACCTTCATCGCCAGCGCCAACGCGATCTCCCAGTGCGGGGCGACGCCCTGGCTCTTCGACGTGAGCCGCGACTCGTGGACCCTCGATCCCGAGGCCGTCGCAGAAGCGCTCGCGCGGCAGACCGTACGGCGCGGCCGCGAACTCGTACACAAGCGGACCGGTCGGCGGGTGTCGGCCCTGATGCCGGTCCACACGCTCGGCACCCCGGCCGAGATGGATGCGCTCGCGGGGATCGCCCGGGAGTACGAACTTCCGGTCGTGACCGATGCTGCGGCCGCCCTGGGAGCCCGCTACCGGAGCCGGCCGGTCGGATCGCTCGGCGCGGAACTCGCGGTGTTCTCGTTCAACGGAAACAAGACCGTCACTGCGGGGGGCGGCGGTGCGGTGGTCGGACAGGACGAGGCACTGTGCGCGCGCGTGCGGCACCTCAGCACCACAGCGCGCGCAAAGGCCGCGTACGAGCACGACATGGTCGGCTTCAACTATCGCATGACGAATCTTCAGGCCGCAGTCGGCTGCGCCCAACTGGAACGGCTCGAGGACCTGGTAGAGGCGAAACGCCGCATCGCTCGCGCCTACGCCGAAGGGCTCGGCGACCTCCCCGGCATCGGCGTCTTTCCCGTACCCCCCTGGGCTGAGAGCGCCTGCTGGTACAGTGGCGTCACGCTCGGTCGACCCACGGTCAGCGAGGCGGTCTCCAGGCTGAGAGACAAAGAGATCAGCTCGAGTCCCTTCTGGAAACCCATTCACCTGCAGGCGCCGTACGCAGACGCGCCGCGCGAAGACACGCAGGTCACCGACGAGTTCTGGTCGAAGATCCTGGTGCTGCCCTGTTCCACACAGCTCGATTCCCGCGCGCTGGCGCTGGTGATCGAGGCGCTGCGTGACTGCGTCCTCTCCGCGTGACCCGCGTCGACGTACTCGTGGCGGTTCGCGACGAGGAAGCGAACATCCCCGTCTTCCTCGAACAGATCGATGCGCTCGAGCTTCCGCCCGAAGTTGCGCTCAGGGTGATCTTCATCGAAGATTCGAGCACCGACCGCACGCTGGCGCTCCTGCGAGGCATCGCGGCGACCAACCCCGCCGTCGGCTACTGCTCGCTAGCTCGCTCCTTCGGCCAGGGGGTGGCGCTTAGCTACGGGCTCTACCGCTCGCGCGCGGATGCCTCGATCATGATGGACGTCGACGGTAGCCACCCTCCCGGGGCGATCCCGGAAATGATCCGGCGCTTCTTGAACGGGGCCCGGGTGGTGCAGTGCATGCGCCGCACGCTCGCCAGCCGCAAGCGCTACCGCCGCCTGGGTGCGGGCCTCTTCCACGTGCTTTCGCGCGGCATCTTCGGAGTGGACCTCAGGACCCAGAACATCTTCTACCGCCTGATCTCGGCCGAGGTCGCACGACAATTCCTGGCAACACCACGCTACTGGCGCTACCTGCGCTTTCCCCTTCCCAAAACGCCGCCCAATGCCGTGCAACTGATACAGGTGGACACCGTCGAGCGTACGCGTGGCGAGAGCAAGTACGGCCCGCTGCGCCTGGCGGGTCTCGCGCTGGACGGCGTGCTCTCGATGGCGCGACCCGCACGCCTGGTCCTGCTCGGAACCCTGGCGGCCGTCCTCGCGGTAGGAGCGCTCGGGCTCGGCCTCTGGCCGGTCGCGCTGCTCGTCGCGCTCGGGCTGGCCGGTCTGGGCGGGCGCTACGCGGCGATGGGTGGCACGGGTCTGCTCGCGAGGATCGAGGTCCTGGCAGCCAGCGGGATGGAGCCTGGGGAGTCGTAATTGATGTTGCAACGGGACGCGATGATGACCGGAGTGGCGCGACAGGGGGTCCCGCTTGGCTGAGCGCCAGCCGACTTCGGGCGAACCGGTCCGGGTCATCCGCGGCCTCGGCGCCTTCGCCATCGTCGCGGGCTCGATGCTCGGGATCGGGATCTTCCTGTCGCCCGCGATCGTCGCCAAGAACACCTCGAGCGAGTTCGTCTTCTACCTGATCTGGCTCCTCGGAGGACTCACGGCACTCGCGGGCGGGGTCGCCTGCGCGGAACTTGGAAGCATGATGCCGCGGGCCGGCGGCGACTATGTGTACCAGTACGAGGCCTTCGGTCCGTCCGTCGCGTTCGCGAGCGGCTGGGTGCTCTTCGCCGCGATCTTCTGCGGTTCGATCGCGACGCTGGGCGTGGGGCTCTGCACCTATCAACTCCCTGTGCTGCTCGGCATCGATCTCGGCTGGACCGTCCTCGAACTTCCCTGGGGACGTGAGCTCTCGGCGGCCGAGGTCGCGGCACTGCTGGTGATCCCGGCGCTCACCGGGCTGAACGCGACCGGCGCACGGAGCAGCGTCCGGACGCAGACCTTGCTAACGCTGGTTCCGATCGTGCTTCTCGCGGGCATGGCGACCTACGCGATCCTGCACGGCGGAGAGGCCGAAAGCCTGGGCTTCGCGACGGCGCAAGCGGATGCGCGGGCGGACTCGCTGCAGGGCTTCGTCGTTGCCTACATGGCCGTCTACTTCGCGTATTCGGGCTGGATCAACATCATCTACGTCGCGGGCGAGGTTTCCGAGCCGCAGCGGAACATTCCCCGCTCCTTGATCTGGGGCACGCTCGGGGTCTGTGCGCTGTACCTGTTGATCTGCGTGGGCTTCCTCCGGGTGCTCGGGCTGGCCGGCTTGCGCGACGCCGGCGAGGCCGGCACCGCGACCGCGGGAATTCTCGCAGGGACCCCGGGCCAGATCGCGATCACGACCCTGATCGCGATCGCGCTGCTCGCGAGCCTGAACGGGACGGTTCTGGGCGGCGCGCGGGTGGCGTACGCGATGGCCCGGCGGGGCGCCATGTGGCCGCTCATGGGGACGGTCGATGAGGCCCACCACGTGCCGCAACGTGCGCTCTGGGTTCAGTGCCTGCTCGCGTGCCTGCTGGTTCTGAGCGGGAAGTTCGAGCAGCTCTACACCATGGTAAGCCTGGCCATGGTGGTGACCGGAACCCTCACCGTCGCATCTCTGTTTGTTCTGCGCCGAACCCGCCCCGACGCGCCACGGCCTTACCGCGCGAGCCTGTATCCGCTGCTGCCGGCGCTGTACATCGCGTCTTCGCTCGGCGTGGTCGCGATCATGGTCGGGAGCGCACTTTCCGGCGAGCGCGACGCGTGGTATCCGCTGCTCGGCCTCGGGCTGCTAATCCTGATCTTCGTGGGCCACGCCGGGCTGGCGCGCTCGCGCAGGGATCGTCCGCGGGCCTAGTAAGATCCGAAAGCCCACGGGCTCGGAGCCCACATCGACTCTGGCGGATCGCGGTATGCTCCGCTGCATGGAGTTCAGCCTGCGCGCGGCACGCGAAGACGAAGCCGCAGAGATCCAAGAGGTGCTCGGCCTCGGATTCGGTTTCGACCCGCAGCCCGAGGCCTTGCCGGCCTTCACGAAACTCAACGAGTTCGAGCGGACGCGCTGCGCGTACGAGGGATCGACGATGATCGGAAGCTGTGGCGCGTTCTCGCTCGACCTCACGGTTCCGGGCGCGGCGCTTCCCACAGGGGGCACCACGCTGATTTCGGTCCGGTCGACCCATCGACGTCGCGGCGTACTGCGCGCCATGATGGCCGCCCATTTCGAAGACGTGCGCGAACGCGAGGAACCGCTCGCGGGGCTCTGGGCATCGGAGAGTTCGATCTACGCCCGCTTCGGCTACGCGGTCGCCTCGCACAGCTGTACCTGCCGCATCGAGACCGCGCACGCCCAGTTTCGCGAACCGGCCCCGGGGGGCCAGATTCGGCTGCTCGACCCGGAACAGGCACGCAAGCTGCTCCCCGCGGTGTACGAGCGCATCTTTCGCGAGAGGCCCGGGCACTTCGCCCGCAGCCAGGGCTGGTGGGAGCACTGGAGCGAAGATCACCCCTGGGATCGCAGAGGCGGGTCGAAGTTCCGGTACGCGCTTTACGAAGAGTCGGGGGAAGCGCGCGGTTACCTGCAGTACCGGATTCTCCCCGGAAGGGACAACTCGAGCCGACCCCGCGTAGACACGCTGCAGTCGACGGTCTGGCTGAAGGAACTGCAGGGCGTCGACGCGGGTGCGCGGGCCGCGCTCTGGCGCTACGCACTCGACATCGATCTGGTGCGTACGCTGCAGGCCTGGAACCGGCCCGTCGACGACTCACTGCCCTGGCTGCTCCGGGATCCCAGACGACTGGAGCGCCTTCATAGTGATGGCCTGTGGCTTCGCGTGATGGATGTGGAGCGGGCGCTCGCGGGCCGCGCCTACGCCGCGGAGGGCGGAATTCGAATCGCCGTGCGCGATCCGGTCTGTCCCTGGAACGAGGGCGGCTTCGAACTCTCGGGGTCGCCGGACGGGGCGTCCTGCCGACGGACCACGCGCGAACCCGAACTCGAACTCGGCATCGAGGAACTCGGCGCCGTTTACCTCGGCGGGAACGGCTTCGGACCGCTTGCGCGTGCGGGCCGGATCCAGGGCAGCCCCGAGGCGCTCCGCCGCGCCGATGCGCTGTTCGCCTGGGATCCTGCGCCCTGGTGCCCGGAAGTCTTCTGAACCGGGCCGAAGCGGACGGAGCCGGGGTGGGAGCCGAAAGCCGTTGCCCGGAGATCGGGCAACGGCCGGGAACTGGTAGCGGGGGCAGGATTCGAACCTGCGACCTTCGGGTTATGAGCCCGACGAGCTACCGGACTGCTCCACCCCGCAACGGGAGCGCAAGATAAGCGTGCGCCCCGGCGAATGTCAATTCCAACTGCGGAGCGGAGAGTTGGAGGTCTCGCCTGCGCGCGCGGCCGCACGCAGGTCGACACCGAGCACGCCTGCGCCGCCACCCCCTGCGTGTAGAGATCCGTTCGAAACCGGGGGGATTCGATGAGACGCTTACTGCTGGTTCTCTCTTTCGCGGCGGCCTGGGGACCCGGGCTGGCCGCCGGCGACTTCTATCGCTACGAAACCGAAGCCGGGACCGTTTCCTACGCCGGCGAGGCCGATGCGATCCCGGCCCGGTACCGAGCCTCGGCGGAGCGCGTCTCCGGGCAGGCACTACGCAGCTACGCGCGCCTCACGCCGGCCGAGCCGGCGCGCGCGCCGCTGCCGGCACGGCTGGATCTCGGAGCCGGCGCAGTCCTCGAGTTGCCGGTGGCCCGGGGCACGATCGGCGTATCGCGCAAGGGCTTCTGGAAGGACGGCGTCTACCGTACCGCGTTGGTGCTGGAGCAACAGGGAGAGATCCTGGCCATGATCGAGCAGGACGGCAGCATCAGCGTTTCCGACGAACTCAGTCTCGACTAGAGACGTCGCCCCGGTAGCCGCTGAGGTCCGGATCCCGGAGGAACCACTGCTGCCGGTCCGCATCGAACGCCCAGTTCTGCGACTCGACCAGAAGCCGCTCCTCCATCCGCGGGGGCCGGTAGAGCCGGAAGGTCACGACGGCCACGCCGGTTGCTTCTTCCCGATCGGCCTCGACCGAGTCGACTTCGAACGACGTGAAGCGCACACGACCCTGGGTTTCCCGCATGAATCGCACGAAGGCCACCCGATCGTCCGGGTGCACCAACTGCGCCGCCTCCTGGACGCGCCCCCAGCGCAGGTTTTCCGCGTACCGCTCGATGCGTCCCTTGAGCAGCTGCGCCTGGCCTTCCGAGAGCCCGCTGCCGGATCCGAAACAGCCAACACAAACGGCGATCCCCAGAATCGCCGCGATCGATCTGGCAGACATGCGGTTCCCCCTGGATCAGAAGGTGCCTCGCCGCAAGGCTCGCGGCCAGCGCTATGCTTTCCAGACACAGAGAGGCTGGCGCGCGTGTCCACCCACGACCCGGAAGTTCTGCTCGGAATCGACATCGGAGGCACCAAGTGCGTGGTCGCGGCCGGCCGCCCCGGGGGCGAGATCCTGGCCGAGACACGCCTCGAGCGCTGGACCTCGGGCTCGCCCGAGCGCGACCTCGAGACCCTGGCCGAGACCACCCGGGAGGTGATGGCGGCGGCCTCGGTGACGGCGCCCGCGATTCGGGCGCTCGGACTCTCCGCGCCGGGCCCGCTCGATCCCGTCTCGGGCATCGTGCACGAAGCCCCCAACCTGCCCGGGTGGGTGGGCGTCCAGGTCTGTGAACGACTGGCGCGTGCGCTCGAGGTGCCGGTCCGGATCGAGAACGACGCCAACGCCGCGGCGCTCGCGGAGTGGCGCTTCGGGGCCGGGCGCGGGGCCTCCTCCATGCTCTTCCTCACGATGAGCACCGGCGTCGGGGCCGGACTCGTGCTCGACGGGGGGCTGCACCGCGGCCACCACTTCCTGGCGGGCGAGTTCGGACACATCCCGGTGGCACCCGGCGGGCGCGCCTGCAACTGCGGCCTCCGCGGGTGCCTGGAGGCTTACACCGGAGGCGCCGCGATCGCGACGCGCATCCGCGAGGACGTGGCGCAGGGAGAAGCCGCCGGGCTGCTCGAGCGCGCACACGGCGACCCGGCGCGGATCGACGCGAGGCTCTGGATCGAGGCCGTGCGCGAGAACGATGCCTACGCGGTCGGGATCTACACCGAGTTCCTCGACCAACTCGCCGAGGGACTGGCGATCCTGGTGCCACTGCTGGACCCGGAGCGGATCGTGCTCGGGACGATCGTGCAGCGCAATCCGGACCTGTTCCTCGACCCCCTGCGAGAACGGGTGCGGGAACGAATCTGGAAATTCTTCCCCGGCCTCCAGATCCTGGCGGGCGAACTCGGCCCGCGGCTTCCCGCGCTGGCTGCGCTGGCCGTCGCGGCCCTCGGAAAAGTGCCCGCTTCGCGCTCCTGAGCGCGGCGTTCAGCCCGACGAATGCTCCTGCGCCTCGCCGGCCCGGGTCGGCTTCGGCCAGGCACTTCGCCACTCCTCGAAGCGGTTCTCCAGAATCGCAGTACGCGCTTCCCGCAGCAGGCTCAGGTAGTGCGCCAGGTTGTGCCAGGACAACAGGCGCGGCGCGAGCAACTCGCCGGCGTCGAGCAGGTGCCGAAGGTACGCGCGCGAAAACCGGGCACAGACCGGGCACGCGCAGCTCGCATCGAGCGGGCCCGGGTCGTCGCGAAAGCGCGCGTTCCTCAGGTTCAGCGGTCCCTCGCGGGTAAACACCGAGCCGTGTCGGCCGTGGCGGGTCGGGATCACACAGTCGAAGAGGTCGACGCCGCGCGCGACCGCGTCGATCAGATCCTGCGGAAACCCGATTCCCATCAGGTAGCGGGGCGCCGGCTCCGGAAGCACGGCGACCACGCGTTCGACCAGGTCGCATCGGAGCAACTCCGACTCGCCCACACCGAGGCCCCCGATCGCGAACGCGTCGAAGCCGAGCGCGGCGGTTCGCTCCGCGCTCTCCGCGCGGAGATCCCCGAACCCGCCCCCCTGGACGATCCCGAACAGAAGTTGATCCGGTCGCGCGTGCGCATCGCGGCAGCGCTCGGCCCAGCGCAACGTCCGTTCCATCTGGTTCCGCACCTCGTGCGCCTCGGACGAATCCGTCGCCGTCCCGATCGGCTCGAACTCGTCGAGCGTTACGATCAGGTCGGCGCCGAGCGCGGCCTGGATCGCGATGCAGCTCTCCGGCGTGAGCCGGGCCAACGAGCCGTCGACCGGACTCCGAAAGCTGACGCCGTCCTCATCGCGTTTCGCGAAACGGTCGAGCGAGTAGACCTGGTACCCGCCCGAGTCCGTCAGGATCGGACCGTCCCAGCCCATGAAGCGGTGCAGGCCGCCGAGATCGGCCACGCGCTGCTCCCCGGGACGCAGGTGCAGGTGGTAGGTGTTCGTGAGCAGGCCCTGGGTACCCACCTCGATGAGATCCTGCGGTGTCAGCCCCCGGACCGAGCCGTAGGTCCCGACGGGCAGAAACGCCGGCGTGAGCAGTGCCCCATGAGAAGTTGCGAGCCGGCCGGCCCGTGCCGCTCCGCCCGCATCCCGGTGCTCCACCTCGAACCCGGGCGCAACCGCGCCTACACGATCCACATCGCATCCCCGTAGGAGTAGAAGCGGAAGCCGGCCGCGATCGCGTGGCGGTAGGCGCCCCGGACCGCGTCCCCCCCGAAAGCCAGGACCAGCGCCAGCAGCGTCGACCGGGGGAGGTGGAAGTTGGTGATCAGCGAGTCCACCACCCGGAAACGGTGGCCGGGAACGACGAAGAGATCGGTCTTGCCGCTTCCGACAGATCCTCCGGTCGTCTCCAGTACCCGCACCACGCTGGTGCCGACCGCGATCACGCGGCCGCCGCGTTCGCGCGCCGCCCGGATCTCGCGCGCGGTCTGCTCCGGGACCTCGAAGCTCTCGGGCTCAAGTACGTGGTCCTCCAGCCGCTCCGTGCGAAGCGGACGAAAGGTCCCGGGACCCACGTGCAGGGTCACCGTCGCAATCGGGAGCGCGGCTGCCAGCTCGCGTGTGAAGTGCAGCGACGCAGTCGGGGCGGCCACCGCGCCCGGGACGCGCGCGAACACACTCTGATAATCCTCGAGATCGGCGCGATCCGAGGCCGGGCGTTCGATGTACGGGGGCAGGGGGGCCTCGCCGATCCGCGCAAGCACCTGCTCGGCCGCATCATCTCCCGGACTCTCGAATCCGAGGACGCACGCGCCCCCATCGATCAGTTCGCGAACCTCTGCCTGCAGACCGTCGAAGCGGAATCGCACGCCCTCGCGCAGGCGCCCGCGGCAGCGCACCAGGGCGCGCCAGCGATCGGGCGCGTCCGCGCACCGCTCCAGCAGCAAGACCTCGGCGCGGCCCCCGGTTTCCTTGTGGCCGCGGAGCTTTGCGGGCACGACCTCGGTGTCGTTCACAATCAGCAGATCGTTCGCTCGGAGCCGTCCGGGAATGTCGCGAAAGCGACACTCCTCGAGGGCCTGCGTGCCCCGGTCGAGCACCAGGACGCGCGCGGCATCGCGGGGAGAAGCCGGGTGTTGAGCGATCCGCTCCGGGGGAAGCTCGTAGTCGAGGCCACGGGGGAGCGTCACGGCGCCGCGATCTCGTCGAGCGCCTCGGGCCGCTCGGCCAGCGCGTCGTAGGAGAACAGGGCGACGCCAGCCGGATCGGCTTCGGACGCAATCGCCACCTGTGCGGCGGCCCGTTCGGGGCGTTCCACGAAGAGCCAGGAACCGAGCCCCAGCCAAACCCGGTCCCCCCCGATCCCGCCCGTGAGCCCGTGGGACAGGTAGCGCAGCAGCCGGTCGTCGCGCGTGTAGGCCATCGCAACCACGAAGTCCAGCCAGCCTTCTTCGAGCCAGCCCCGCCAGTCCTGCATCGCCACGAGGTAAGCGCGCTCGGCCCACGGGAGTACCGCGGCCGACACCGTCCAGTGTTCGGGGACGCGCGCCGAGAGCCGCCGCACCGTCTCGTCGACCCGTTCGCGACGAAACGCATCCCATTGCTCCCCGCGCCGGAAGGCCCGGCCCGTCTCCTGCTCGAAGCGGGCCCGGCCGGGTTCTCCGTAACCGAATTCGAGGCCGACGTCGAAGCGCGAGCCCGGGACGATCGGGAGCACCAGGGGATGCCGGATAAAGTCGAGATGCAGGCCGTCGAGCTCGGGTGCTGCCGCGACCAGTTCATCCAGCGTCGACTCGAGGTGCTCGATCACGCCCGGCGTCGCGGGGTCCAGCCAGAGGCCTGGGCTTCCCATCCGCAAGTGAAGGCGGTCGGGAAGCGGGATCTCGAAACCCGGGTAGTCGGCCAGGCTGCGGCCCTCGCGATCGACCAGGACCGCGTCCGGGCCCACGGCCGCGAGCAGGGGCGCAGCCCGATTCTTCGCCACCCGGAGCACGTTGAACCACGCGTGGACCCGGATGCCGCGGGCGTGCGCGGCCTCGGCCAGGCGGGGGAGGGGCGCAGGCGCGCCCTGCTCGATGATCTCGCGGTAGGGGGCCGGGTCGGCGCTCTCGGACGGGAACCAGCTCCGGCCCCCGCGGTACACCTGCACGAACAGGTCCGTCACGCCGAGGCGCTCAGCATCCGCGACCAGCCGGTCGATCTTTCGAGGAGACTCGAGCGTTCGCCACGAGCCTTCCGCAAGCACCCACCAGGCCCGGCGCGGGCTCGCTTTGGGCGCACGGGCGTCCGGGCCCGGTCCGGCGCCTTCGTCGGCGCCGGGACAGGCAGTGAGGAAGAGGAGAACGAGGAGGGTGGCCCAGCTGCGCACAGTTGGCGCCCGAACGTAGCAGAGCCGCCCGCACGACGCGTAGGTCGGCGGGAAGGCGAGCGGAGAGGGGCTCGCGAGAGACCGAGGGATCGCTAAGTTTGAGACGCATGCGAAAGTTTTCCGAAGTGCTCTGGCTCCGCATCCCGGCCGCCTTCGCGGGGATCCTGGTACTCGGGCTGCTCGGATCGGATCCGCTGGCTCGCGGCTCCGTGCCCGAAGGCCGGGCGGTGCTCGCGCGGGCACAGCGGGCGCTCGCGGCAGGGAAGCCCGCCGAGGCCGCCGCTGCACTCGAGGCCCTGTTGGGCGGCAAGCTGGCCGACCACGCGGAGCTGTTGCGGGCGCGTTTCCTGGAGCAGAGCGGAGATCTCGACGGCGCCTTCGCGGCGACCCGATCGGCCCTGCGCTACGACCCGCCCTCGGAAGTCGCCGCCGGCGCACAGCATCGACTGGGGCTCCTCAGCCTAAGGCGCGACGACCTGCTCGGCGCGTATCGCGCCTTTCGCAGCGGCTGGGAAACCACGCGGGATCCCGGCCGGGCCGCGGGCCTGGCGCTCGAGGCGGCAAACGCGTTCGAGGAACGCGGGCTCCCGGGCGACGCGGTGGGACTCTATCGCCAGGTCTGGCAGAAGTGGCCGCGCTCCGCGGAGGGCAGGGCGGCGCTGCTCCGCGACCGGGAACTCACCAGCGGCACCGGGGCCGAGCCTCCGGCGCCCGACGCTCTCCTGGACCACGCGGGCGAACTCATTTCGATTAGGCGCTGTGCGGAGGCGCTCGAGATCTACGAAGGCCTGCTGGAGAATCCGAAGCTCGGCGAGGACCTGCGCCGGGCGGCCGAGCGCGGTCGCGCCGACTGCTTCTTCCGCACGCGGCGCTACTCGGAGGCGACGCGCGCCTACGCGCAGGTCGTGGCGCGGTATCCGGATGACGATGCGGCCGCGATCCAACTGGCCCGCGCGCACGCGCGCAACGGCAACTCACAACTCGCGATCGAGAAGCTCAGCGAGATCACCCGACACGCGGACGAACGCACCCGGGCCCGCGCCCGCTACCTGGTCGCGCTCCTGCTCGAGGACGACGAGCCCGAGACCGCGGCCCGGCTGTTTCGTCTGGTCGAGAAGAACCGGCGCTCGCCCGAGCTCGTGCGGCGGGCGCAGTGGCGGCTGGCGTGGAGGGACGTCCGGAAGGGCCGCCACCGCGCGGCCGAGCGCCGACTTCGAGCGCTCGCGCGCGGCAGCATCTGGGACGTGGAGGTGCAGCGGGCCCGCTACTGGCTGGCGCGCTCGCGAATCGAGCTGGACGAAAAGCCGGGAAACGCGGCGCTCGCGGAACTCGCCGAGCAGATCCCGCTGTCCTACTACGGGCTGCTGGCCGCGGAGCGGCTCGACATCCATCCGGAGATCGAACGCTCGCTGCTTCCCGAGCGGCAGCGGGTCATGGATCCTTCGCGGGAGCGCGCCCGACTGCTGCTCGATGCCGGCTTCGAGACGCCCGCGCGCGAAGAGGTCGAAAGCTGGGTCCGGCGCGCCGGGATCTCTCGCGAGGAGCGCGTGTCCGCGGCCGGACTGCTGCACGGACTCGGAGACCACGCGTACGCCGTGCGCGTCGTCGTCGACGGCTTCGGCGCGACCTTCGAGCAGGGCGTCGATCCCGCGTGGCGCGACGCCTGGGTACTCGCCTGGCCGAGACCCTTCGGCCCGGGCGTGATCGACGCGACCGACGAGTTCGCGTTCGATCCCTCGATGGTCTACGCCATCATGCGGGAGGAGAGTTCATACCGACCGGGCGTGCGGTCACGAGCGGATGCACGCGGACTGATGCAGATCGTGCCGCAGACCGCAGACCAGATTGCCTCGAAGCTCGGCATCTCGGATTTCGACGCGGCTTCGCTCTACACGCCGGCCGTCAACCTGCGCTTCGGGACCTTCTACCTGGATCAACTGATCGCGCGCTTCGGCGGCTCGAGACCGCTCGCGATCGCGGCCTACAACGCGGGCCCCGAGGTGGTCGAGCGCTGGCGGAACCGCAACGGCGAACTCCCACTCGATCTGTTCGTCGAGGGCGTCCCGTACGGCGAGACCCGCCGCTATCTCCGGCGCGTCCTGCGTTCCCGGCAGATGTATCGACTGCTGTATCCGCAGGCGGCTTCGGCCGGGGCCGACCGGGCTACCGGGCCGTCTCGACCCTGAAGCTCCCGGATGGGCCGCGCCGAGCGGGGCGCTAGTCGGCGTCGGTCGCGATGTCGTCCCCGAGTTGATGGCCCTTTAGTTCGATCGCCTCCTCGCGCGGTTCGGGCTCTTCGCCGAGCGCCGGCTGGGCTTTCGGCCGTTTCCGGGGCTTGGCCGCCTTCTTGGTCGCCTTCTTGCGCGTCGACTTCCGGGACTTCTTCTTGGGCGTCTCGGGTGTCAATTCGTCCTGCACCTGGCCGCACTTCGGGCAGGTCGTGGGCGTGCGATGCAGGTCGTAGAAACGCACCCCGCAGGCACCGCAGGTCCACTTGGTGCCCAGGCGGGCGCGCTCCTCTTCGGTCCGGACGGCGATCGGCATTACTGGCGCTCTCCTTTGATTCCTTCTGGTCCCGGGTGATATCCGACCCCGGCGATTCGGGCAAGCGTGCCAGCCTGGTCCGGCCGGGGAGCCTCGACGACCCGGGTTCTATTTAACAGAATGCTTCTTATCGGAAGTTACTGATCCTGGCCCCGGGCCGAGACCGGGCTGGCCTCCGCCTGGTTGTCACTCTCGTCGCTCGGCGCGGAGGCGGCGGGTTCCGCCAGCTGCACCTCCAGCGCCGCAATCCGATCTACCAGGCCCTCCTGCTCGGACAGGGACAGATCGGCGACCAGCGCCTGGTTGTAGGCCTCGATTGCGCGCTGCGGAAGCCCCGAGGCCGAAAATCCCCGGCCGGCCGCAATCCAGAGCGGCGCCGGATCCCGGTAGCCCTCGATCCCGGCGGCAGCCGCGTACGCCTCGGCGCCCGCGGCCAGGTCCCCCCCGTCGGTGCGCGCGGTCCCGAGCAGCCGGAGCGCGACGCCGCGAAGCGGATCGTCCTCGGCGAGCTCGGAGGTGAGTTCGTCCAGCCGCGCCACGACCGCATCGCCCCGGCCGAGGTCGAGCTCGATTTCGGCCGCACGGAGCGACGCCAGCTCGGCCGCCCGACTCCCCGCGCGCTGTTCGATCAGACCCTCGAGGCCCCCCAGCGCGGACTCACGGGCGCGCCGCCCCTGGTCGGGGTTGGCCGGCTCGACGAACACCAGCGCGCCCGGAGGGGCCCCCATCGCGCGCGCGAACTCCGACTCGATCCGGCCGAGCTCCTGCTGGCTCTCCAGTTGGGCGCCAAGCCAGAGTTCGTACCCGCCCGCGATCAGCGCGCCG
>SPKZ01013864.1_pt1 | contig 25495 bp, 37 predicted proteins | sample 2456571 | NCBI WGS metagenome assembly SPKZ01 (sample SAMN11192286, study PRJNA482655) | marine metagenome | biome: ENVO:00000447; feature: ENVO:00000244|ENVO:00000211|ENVO:00000569|ENVO:00002023; material: ENVO:00002151; isolation source: ocean water from marine abyssalpelagic zone ... | reverse complement strand
TAGATCCAGCAGAAGTGTTAGAGGTTGTTAGGCAGGATGGTACGGTAGTACCTATAAACGATAACGACACTTTATTTAACGAGTTAGCTGAGTATTTTTTTTTAGGGTAGTTCTGCCGTCTGATTTAGAGGACAGGGTAGAGGTACTTGAGAATAACATTTATGAAGTCACATACAAAGAAAATATTGACATTAGCTCGGGAACAGGAGGAAGTGTCTCTTTCCCTACTGGGTCAACGCTTGACGAAACAGAATTACCCGGAAACGCAGTCCTCACTGAGTTGGATGGATCGGGTGAAGCGGTTTTTAAGACTCCGGAAGTAGCAGGAACACCGGTAACTGTAAATCTAGATTCTGCTGGTAATTACACAGCTTCTCAGACTTTTCCTGATTTAGTAGGTATTATATTTAGGTTAAGGATATCTGGTAAGGATTACTCTAATTTAGATAGCAATAAGGTTATAGAGTTTTGGCTAAGTGAGGATATAACTGTAGCAGATTTACCAGCTCACGCAAATACTCATGAGGCTGGTGGTTCAGATGAGATACAGCATCAAAACTTATCAGGAGCAGGCACTAATACCCATGCGCAAATAGATTCTCATATAGCAAATAATTTAATTCATCAACCTGTTATACAAAGAATTGAGGGAGGTAGAGGAGCCGCTAACACTACAAATCAATATTTAAGAAGTGATGATAGAGTTCCTATGAACTTAAACGGACAAAGATTGAATTATGACACTACATTAATCTCTTTAATGGTTAGCACCAACGGTCCTGAAACTTGGAATGCCGAAGTTCGGAAGAATGGGGTTGCTACTCCAGTTTATACGGAGTCTGTTACAGCCAGTGACTATGAAATTAGCGTTCCTAATGTTGATTTCGATGCTGATGATGAGATTCAGTTCTATTGCAATGGTACAGCGATCAATCGACCAAAGATGATTGGCATATTTCAAAGGAGATAAATGGCGTTTATTGTAACAACAACCGGAACAACTTCAACAGTCACATTTGATGATTTAGGGGCTAGAGAAATATCTCACCCTACAACTATTGATCTACAGCAGGAGTATGATATTGAAGAGTTATTTAATAGTGATAGCATTCAGAACTCTTTAATTTCTGGTGAAATCTCTGTAGTACATAACGGTTTTTCTGTATCAAACTTAAATGATTATAGAGTAAGGATTAGTAGTAATACAATCAATAATATAAGTAACACAACAGGAACAAATACAGGTGACGAGACTACTTCGAGTATCCAGAGTAAAAGACCATTAAAAACACTTGATGGCCAAAGTTTAGAAGGTTCTGGTAATATAAATATTGCGTCAGGAGGAGTCCAGTCTGTAACTGGTGATGGTGTTGATAATACAGACCCAAACAATCCTGTTTTATCTTTCCCAGATGCTAGTCAGGTTGCAAACGCTTTTGATAAAACTAATGATGATGCTAGTGATATAAACATGGCTAGTAGTTCTCAAACCGTTCAAAACAAAATAGTCAACATTCAGAACGAAACAGATTTAAACACTGCTAAAAGGCATGACCCTGTGACAGTTGTGGATGGTGCTGGAATAAACTTATCTTTAGTTAATCAAGAAATAACCGCTAATTTAACTAACACAGGTGTAACAGCAGGCTCATACACATCCGCGAACGTGACGGTAAATAACAAAGGTAGAATTACTTCTATTAGTAACGGTAATACTGGAGGGATAACAACTCAAGAAAGGCAAATATTAAGAGGAGAGATAACATCTTTATCTACTGTTCCTGTATCTGTAAACAATCCTAATCCTCAGCAAACAGTTCCAATGACCGTTTTAGTTGGAGCTAATAATTTAGGATATTCAATAGGAGGCTCTTTTGGTGTAATAGTGCCTTTGACTGGTTATTATGAGATATCAGCATCTTTAAATTTTACATCTTCAGCAAATAATAGAACTAATCCTTTTATAGAAATTTTATCAAATGGAGTGCCTCTCTTGGGATTTAAAGGCTTTGCATACACTAGACAAAGTAGTATAAATGACGGCACATGCTCTATAACTTCTAGGGTTACTCAAAATCAATTAATTGCTTCAAGTGAAATAAATATGAGACTAACATACCAAGGTACGACAGGTGTTTCAGCTACATCTGTGCCATTAGAAACATATATAACATTAAGATACAAAGGGAATTAATATAAATCAATGGAAATAATATATAAATATAACAAACAAGATACTGAGCTTGGTGTTGTTAATGAACTTTCACTAAAACTAGAAATAAGAGCTAGTACTATTGATGATGTAATTGATGTCAAGCTAATAGGTATTGAGCAAATAGGTATAACGTTTGGTTATAGTCTTTCAGAAGAAGAACTAACTTTATTAACTGAAATAGTAAATAATCACCAAGGTAACCAAGCTTTAGTAGATGAAGTAAATGTCAACCAAAGAGAACAAAAAATTAGAGAGATGACTGAGATGGCTATACTTCATCCAAGTTTAAATGAAAATGATGCTGTAGAATATTTGACATCTATTGACAATTGGTTAAACGCTTGGAAAAGATGTGGTATTAACACTGCTTTGATTAATAAAATAACTTTAGATTCATCTGATTCATTGCATCCTTCATATCTCTTTTTAAATACTGTTCTTACTGTAGAAGGTTTAAAGACTTTTGAATTCCTTACAGAGTCTATTACAGAATGATTATAAATAAACTAAAAGACTTGGTTTAGTATTAACGGGGGAGACCCTTTAATTATATGTTTAACTTTTAAATTTTACAAAAATGGCTGCTTGCTGCGATTGCAACGGAACTTTAAGTAACACTGGGACTCCCTCATGTCAACCGATTATGGGGGTTGGTGTTAAGCTAATATTAGTGAATCTTATCGCTAATGATGGCACAAAAAATGTTATTGATATTTCTACTTACACTGGGTCTCAGGCTGAGTGGGATGCGAGATTGAATGACACTGATGGGTCTAAGAGATATTACCCGCTACCTGCCTTTAAGAATGTAGAGGACGTAAAAGGTGATACTATCTTTGAAACTTTTAACGATACGTCTAACTTATTGGTACAGGAAGGTACTAGAACTTACACAGGTGTAATGCCTAACGAGTCTCCTACTTTGCTTGGTAAAATGAAAGAGGCTAGATGTCAAAAGATTGGCGTTTATATCGTTGATGACTGCGGTAACTTAATTGGAAACATTTCAAGTGATGGAGCTTCTTTGGATCCGATTCCAGTTGATAACAACACTTGGAACCCTATTCTAGTTAAGGCTACTGATACTACTGTACAGAAGATTCAGTTATCTTTTGAGTACAGCAGATTAACTAAAGATGAAGACTTGAAAATGATTGCAGAGTCTGAGTCTGAAATTGATTTGTTAACTCTTAGAGGATTGTTAGATGTTAATGCTGCTATCTCTAACGAGACTACAGGAGATCCTTCGTCTTTCACTTCTACTATGGCTTTAGATTATGGTACTGCGAAAAATCCTATTAAAGTAGAGGGTCTTGTTCAAGCTGATTTCTCTTTGTTTAATGAGACTGATTCTGTAGCTGTTACTATTAACGGTGTAGTGGAAAGCTCTGCTGGAGTTTATGACTTTGATATTGCTGATAGCTCAGGTGACACATTGACTTTAAGCCTCTCTAAAGATGGTCTTGAAATGCCTGATACTACTGTAGTTATCCCTTAATGGTAATAGGTAATTTTTCATTTAACCCTAAATCTTACAAGGGCTGGACTAAAGAGAGGTTTATAGAACGGTACAAAGGTAAGATTAAGGCAGATATTAATGAAGTTTGGGATATTATCGAAAAGGAGAATCCAAAGCCAAAGCGTAAGCCAAAAGCTAAGGAGGAACCACAAGTAGAAGAACCTAAAGAAGAAGATAAAGGGGAGGAGGTTTAATCCTCCCTTTTTTGCTATATGTTCCTAGATGACTTGATAAATGGATTAAAAGAATTTAGGCAAGCTTTAGATATAAATGATATACTATTTAAGGTTTGGCAAGATCCTGTTATACAAGATTATATAATAGAACTTAACACTAACCAGCAGTTAAGATTAGGGCAGAAGTCTAATAATCAGTCGATGCCAGACTATGCCAGTTTAGATTATTTAGGAGCTAAGAGAAGTGCTGGGTTGAGAAAAATAGCAGGGGAAGAAACCGACTTGTTTGTGTCAGGGAATTTCTACGCCACATGGAACGTTATACCTTTAAGAGATGGCTTTGAAATAGAAGCGGATACAGATATCTACGGTAAGGATTTTATACGTATTTACGGGTTAGATATTTTAGGATTGAATGATAAAAATATGGCAAAGTTGGTAGACAGGTTGAAGGATGAAATTATTACGATTCTCAAAGAAAGAACGCAAAAAGCCTTTAATTCTATATAAGGGGATAGAGGATCTTCCTATATGGAATTGGATGAGATTGCACGAGACAAGTGATCTTACTTACTTAATAAAAGATGGTGAGTGTGATGATTTGGCTTTGTTAGGTGATTTGTGGTTAGATATTTATCAGGAGTACATAGACGAGTTTGGGCTAAACGAGAACTTTAGAAAGTATATAGATAAACAAAGGGCTTTAGGCTTGAAGATAGCTGAGTTAATAGCTACTGGTAACAGCTTTAAAAAGACAGAGGCAGAGATTATAAAAAGAGATATAGACATGCTCTTTGATGAGAAAGAGAGTCAGAAATTCGATGAAGTTGTATGGGGTTTAAGAAAGTTTGTAGGCTTTGATTTCGACCCTAAAGAAAAAACAGTTAAGGAATATTACGGATTAGTTGAGTACATGAAGAAAACTCTAAAGAATGGCCAAAAAGATAACCAATAAGCGATTAGTAGATGATAAATTATTTGCGCCTGCAAAAGAGAATACTGATGCGTGGATTAAATCTTTAGAGGTTCTTCAGAATCAATTAAAGGATATTGCTAAGATTCAGGGTAACATTCTAAAAGCTGCTAACGCTGCACAGGCTAAAGGAATTAGAGATATAACTAATACTACTAAAGACTTATTAAGAGTAGAGAAAGAAGTAGCGCAAGTTGCTCAGCAAAAGGAAAGATTAAAACAGCAAGAGCTTAGAACTCAACAACAAGTAGAGAGAACTAATCAGGCTCAAATAAGAACTACAGAGGCACAGGTTCGGCAGCAAAAAAGATTAGAAAGAGATAGCAAGCAGTTAAACAGTGTTTATGCTCAACAGTCTAAAAACCTTAACGACTTAAGAAGAAGATATAAAGACTTAGCTTTACAGAATAGAGAGAACACTAGAGAAGGTCAAAAACTTCTTAGAAACATTACCGTACTAGACGCTAGGTTAAAATCTATAGACAGAACTGTAGGACAGAATCAAAGAGAAGTAGGTAATTATTCTAGTGCATTTAGAAATCTAGGCGGTCAATTAGGTGGATTTATTGGAGTTGCTGGCGGTGTTACTGCTGCTATAGCTGCTGTAAGTGCAGGTATTAAAGCTGCTATTGGATTGTTTACTGAGTTTGGTTTGGCTATTGCAAAGGTTGCTGCGGTAAGTGGAGCTACAGAAGAACAATTAGCGAGCTTAACAGACTTAGCAAAAGACTTAGGGCAGTCTACACAGTTTACAGCTTCTCAGGTAGCTGGATTGCAGTTAGAGTTATCTAAATTAGGATTAGATCCATCTCAAATAGAAGATTCCACAGAAGCTATTCTAAATTTTGCTGTAGCTACTGATTCTGAATTATCTCAAGCTGGAGTAGTTGTTGCTAGTACTCTTAATGCTTTTAATTTAGAATTTAGTGAAGCGGCTAGGGTTGCTGACATTGCTGCTAAGGCATTTAGTTCTAGTGCATTAGATATAGGTAAGTTTGAAACAGCATTATCAATTGTTGGAGCGACTGCTAATACTGCTGGTGTTAGTATTGAAGAAACGACCGCTATATTAGGCGCTTTAGTTGACTCAGGTGTAGATGCTAGTAGTGCTGCTACAGGGCTTAGAAAAGTATTTTCTGTTGCTTCTAAAGAAAATCGAAATTATAGAGATTTATTAAGAGAAGTATTAAATGATACAAATCAATTATCTAAAGCTAATGAATTATTTGGTCTTACAGCACAATCTCAAGCGGTAATAATTGCAAATAATATAGGTAAAGTAGATGAATTAACTTCTTCTTTTGAAAATGCTGAAGGGGCTGCTGCCGCGGCCGCAGAGACTATCGGAGACACTTTAGATGGTGATATTAAAAAGCTTCAGTCAGCCGTAGAGGGGGCTGTTTTAAATGGAAGTAAATTTGAAGGCACATTTAGAAAAGTAGTACAATTCTTAACAAAGGCCTTACCTCCTGTAATTGATTTTTTAGGCGAAGTTTTCGGAATTATTATAGATTCTGTAAGCCCTGTGGTAGAGGGTATAGGGGAGGTATTTGAGGTATTTAGCGATCTATTTAAAGAGCTTGGTTTAGTTAGCGAAGAGTCTAATATATTTGTAGAAAGTATAAGATTTGCATTATTGCCATTAAAACTTTTAGGGCAGGCTCTTAAGGTAACTGTTGAAGGAATAAAGAGTTTAATAAAATTTGGTAAAGGAGCTGCTGAATTTCTTTCGACTGGATTTAAGAGAGGTATTAATATAGCAACTAATTTATTAAAAGGAGACTTTAGCGGAGCTTTAAATGAAGTTAAGTTAGGGTTTAATGACCTTAAAGACGCTGTTATAGGTGCTGAACAGAGTGTAACTGATTTCTTTAATAATGTAAGAAAGTTAGCTATAAGCTTTTTGCCAGAGCAAATAGAAAAAGCTAAAGAGGCTGTAACTGAATTTGGTAAAGAAGCTGAGAAAACAGGAAAGAATGTGTTTAATTTTCTTGTGTCACCTTTTACATCTTTAATTAAATTTGCAAGAGATAAAACGGCTGTTAAAAGTTTAGCTGAATTAAGAGCAGAGTTAAACAAGCTACAAAAAGTTAGAGAGGAATTAAATCCAACTGATTTAAAGGCAATAGAAAACACTAAAAATCAGATTTCAGCTTTAGAGGAGCAGATAGAAAAGCTAGAGATATTACTAGGTATAAGAAAAAAAGTATCTAAAGATAATGAAGAGCAAACAAAAGGAGAAAAAATATTAGCTGAATTAAGTAGGGAACAAGCTGAAGCTAGAATTGAAGCTCAAAGAGGAGTTTTTGAAGAGTTGTCTGAACTAAGGCGAGAAGACTTTGAGACTGAAGAGGACTTTCAAGAGGCTAGAAGTGAAATATTAGAAAGAGCTTCTAGAGAGAATAGAGCTATAGAAATAGAGTTTTTAAGAAGAAGAATAAAAGCCGCTAAAGATACCGGTGAAGATGTATTAGCTCTTACTGAGGAGTTAAATAATTTACTATTAGAGCAGAATAACGATTATAACGATAAGTTAGCTGAACAAAATAAGAAGGCTAGAGAAAAAGAAGAAGAGGCAGCTAAAAAATCATCTGAAAGATTACAAGAAATAGTACGAAAAGCGGCTGAATTTGCCGAGAAGGAAGCCAAGAAAAAAGAAGAACAAAAACAAAAAGAAATAGAAGATGTTGAGCAGGCTTTAGAGCTTACAGGTAACTTCATAGATGCTTTTAATAAAAAACGTTTAGCAGATTTAGACGAACAAGAGAAGCAAATAAACCAAAGACAAGAAGAGCTTAGAGCACGTTTTGAGGCCGGTAATGACGCTGCCGGTGATAGTTTAGCTGAATTAGATAAACGTCAAGCAGAGCTACGCAAAGAGCGTGAGAGAGAGTTAGAGAGACAGAAAAGAACGGAGTTAGGTTTAGCTGCTTTAAATGCTTATACGGCAAACTTGCAGCAAAACCCTGAGACCGCTTTACAGGATACTTTCAGAGATGTGTTAGCGCTATCTTCCTTTCTTACAGGACTTGAATTTGGTAATTTCCACGGTACGGATGACACGGGTAACACAGGTCCTTTTAAAGATCAATTTGGAGCCATTACAGGATATGTACATGAAAATGAACAGGTATGGTCAAAAAAAGACAGAAGTGCTGTAGGATGGAGGGATAGAGATGAGATTAAGTCAATTGTTCACGATTGGGAAAACATGAATATGACTGATTTTGACACTGTACCTATTCCTGTTTCTAGATCTAATGATAATAGAAAGATTATACAAAAGTTTGACGAGCTTAAAAACGAGGTGAGTAACCTTAAAAACCATATGCCTCAAACTAAATGGAGTTATGATGAAATGGGTAAGGCTGCTGTCGAGGAAATAAGAAGTAAGAGTAAGGTAGAGCGAAACCACTACAAAATAAAAGGTATTTGGGGAGGTAAATAAAAAAAGGGTAACGTTCTGACCCATTACCCTTTTATTGCTCTTGAGTCCGTTTTTCGGACATGAAGTAAATATAGTAAAAAAATGTCTAACGATTCAATAAGTTTTAAAATAAATCGAAAAGAATTAGAAGCTCCTATAGAGTGGGAGGATGTAAAGGTATTGGCTACGTTCGATAATGAGAACAATCAGGCCAATATTACCACAGACCGTTGGACTTTTATAGGGAATGCTAAAGATGAAATTATAAACTTTAGGAAAGCAAATGGAGTATTTCAAGGGCCCTGTTTTGATATTTTTGCTAGTGACGATGATGGTGCTTTTCAGTTATTTGAAGGTTTTTTAGACTACACTAAAGATTATGAAGAGATAGATTTTAAAAGCGCAAACTTTGAAGACCCTAACAAGGTCATGATAGGAGCACAAAAATTAGCTGGTTTAAATTCTTTAGATGATCTAATCAACGGCACTACCATAGGTAAGATGCTACAAGATAAAGTATTTACTGATTCTGATTATGTTGATATTGAATGGGTAGCAGAAAAGAAATTTGATTTCCTACAGTTTGCTATTGCTTCTGTTACTTTATACTTAATGGTAAAAGAAGGTTTAGAAGCTAGTTTTAGGTTAGCCGACCAAATAGCTTCTTTTATTGGGTTTGTCACGGGTGGAGGGTTAACAGGTCCTATAGGTGCTGTTGCTTACCAAGTAATAATATTAGGCGCACAGATAATATATACTGGATTAATAATAGCCCAAATAATTGCTTTAACTCAAGATCTTATAAATACATTAATAGCTCCTAAAAGAACACATAAAGGAATATACTTAAGAACCTTAATGGAAAAAGGTTTTGAGAGCTTTGGATATACATTTGTAAGCCCTATATCTGATCTAGATAAATATGCCTACTTGCCTACCTTACCATTAGCTGGTAGTGACTTTACAAATCCTATACTAAACAGGGTAAAAGTAATTACTGAGGGAGTTCCTTCTGTTAGAGATTACGGATACTTATACAGTGAATGTGTAGAGCTTTGTTTAAGCCTATTTAATGCACGTTTGTCGGTAGTTGATGGATTAGATGGTAAAGAGGTTCATTTAAGAACTATAGATGATCCTTGGTGGATTAAACAGTCTAATTTAGATATTATAGATGATAAGTTAATAGAAAGTGTAAAGCTTAACACAGAGGACTTATCTAAAAATGTATTTTTAAAATTTATAGATGATAGAGCTGATGATTGGACGGTAGATAATTATACTGGTACAAGTTATGAGGTTATCACTAACGTTGAAAGTATTAAGGACCCTAGAAAAGTTACTATCAAAGGTATAGATGAAGAAGTATTTCCTGTTGCGCTTGGTAACGATAAAGACGGTTTTAGTTTATTAGAAGAAACTTTATTAGCATTATTCAGTGCTATTGATGGCACTATAAATTTACTAGGCGGTAACTCTAACTTATCTTCTTTAATAACTAATAGATTAGGGTTGTTAAAAATATCTTCTGAGGTTCATACTGTTCCTAAGCTATTGTATTTAATAAACGGAAGAATACCAGAAGATCATAGAAATTTTTTAAGCGCTAAATATTTGTATAACAATTACCATAACGAAAAGTCTTTTATAGCTAATAATTTTAAAAAACAAAGGGTATTATTCAATTCTGAAAAAGTGCCTTTTAGGTTTAGAGATTTTAAACAATTAATTAATAATAACTATTTCATAACACCTAGTGGTATGAGTGGGAAAATAACTAAGTGCGAGTGGTCTATAGGGGCTGACTTTGCAGTAGTAGACGGATGGTTTCAAAAGATTTACGACACAAACTTAATAGAAACAACAAATGAGCCATAAACCACTTAACATATTAAAAGATCTGGATAAGACTATGAAGCCTTTGTTAAAGTCCTTAGAGGAACGGAAACAGGTTTTTGATAGTTTAATTAATAACATGCCAGAGGAAGAAATAATAGGAAAAGAGCTTAAAAAAGAGATAGATTTTTTGTTAAAAAATCTAACACCCCAAAACGCATTAAACGCATTACAAAGATTAAGAGAGATACAGGATGTCCACGAAGATAATAACAACTAGTATAGAGTATTTTAGTCAGTTAAAGAACGGTGACACATTCTCTTTGAACCCCTCTGATACTGCCAACCACCTATTAGGCAACTTAATGGCTAAGATGCAGTTAAAAACGACTGTTCAAATTAGTACTACGTTTTTATTAGGTAGGTACGAGGTAACAGGTGGAAATACTATTATATTATCTAATGGGCAATCTTTTTTAGATCAAGATTTTTATGCGGGCGGTCAAGCTAACCTCGTATTTATAAACGCTGGTAATTATAGTTTTGATATTAATACTATTAGCTCTGATGGGACTATAATGGTCGTTAGTAATGTGAATGAGATAGACAACGCTGGAGCAGTAATAGGGCCTTCTTCTTTGCCTAATGGATCTTATGGCACTGGCACTGATAACGACGTTATGCGCGACCTTTCACCTTCTGAAGGGTTGATATGTAAATTTAACTTTTTAGGCAATAACGCTGTAGATACATATATAAGTAGTATAGATCAAGTAGAGCAGGCGTATAAGTTTGCTGAGGTTAGATCTTCTGCTCCTTCTACCGTAACAGGGGAATGGAATAATGAAATTAAAGGCTCAGATACGGGAGGAATGACTGCTGAGTTTCTGGGTGATATAGTTGATAATGGCGTTAATAAAGGTAGTGGTGACGGTGGCGCTGGTTCATGTCCTTTACCTAGTATTCAAGAGTTTGAAATAGTACAAGATTTTATTATCAATCCTTACTACTTGCAGGGTGAATTTGATAATGTAGACACATCTATAGCCCCTGAGAGATTAGCTAATGATAGCCTTAGGCACATCTTAGAGTTTGAGTTTAGACAAAATTTATCTAATCCAAACACTTCTAAATTTGGCACTTACAATGGTGTTTTAGGTAATACTAATTACTTTGGAGGTACTTACATAGACGAGCCTCAACAGTATTCTATAAGTGATTTAGTTATAACGGACGTTGATACAGGGTTATCCGTAAAAGATATAGACTACACTCATACTACTAGATTTAATTTTAACGTCAATAGTGATAGCGGTACGTTTACAACTGCCCAGCCTGTAGTAGCATATCATTCTTATTTACCTAATTCTAGTGAGTACAGAAATCAAACAGACGTTTATCAAGATGTTTGGATATATGATTCTGTCAGAAATGAAGTAGACGCTGTTGCTGCTAGTGGTGGTGTTATAACAGACTTTGAGGCTACCCTTACAAGCGCTAACCAAATAGCTGTACAATATAATGTGGTTTATACGGTAGATCAACAGTTGAGATTACAAAATGGTCGCAGATGGATGACTTCTATTGAGGTTGGTGATGATACGTTAACTACTGTTATTAGCGATAAGACTAATTTAGTTGTAGAGGCTGCACAATATAATGCTAATACTGATGTAGCTGGTCTTGTTACTTTTGATCAAGTAGCGGATGGTAGCGAGCTAGGATTTTATACTCACCCAATGACTTATCCTAGTACTGGATTTAGTAGTCTTAATGCATGGAAACAAGACGCTATACTTTATAATTGGGCTTTTAGTTTAGATCTAGACGAGGGCGCATTTTTAGAGAGGTTAGATGTTAGATTAGTTGCTTTTAATACTGTTGATTTAACATATTTTAATTTAGATGTTGTAGAGTATGATTTGAGTGGTCAAGTTATCACAGACGGCCCTCCACAAGTACAAAATATAGAAATAGATACTACTAGGGGATTTCCTTTAGCTGCTGGTAGTCCGTTTAACTTAGTCCAGATGGAAACAGATACTTACTCTGCTCCTAACCAAAGATATACGGGTAGAACTGCATTTAGAGTTAATTTTCAAGAGTGGTTAGAGTTGCCTAATGCTGACACTGTATTCTATGACCCTTCAGAGCCTAACAATGGATTAAACCAAGACGCTAGTAGATATAGTTTACAAAATAACTATGAAATAAGAATATTACTAGATCTAGACGTTAGTAACGGAGAGGTAACAACTAATTATATCAACTCATCTGCTACATGTAATATATACGAATACAATGAGCAAGATGGTAGTCCTGTGACTTGGAATTGTATAGAGGAGACTTTTGATACTAACATGAATAACACTAATGGTGTTATACTTAAAAATGAAAATACAATTCTTCGAGCTACTTATGTTCCTACTCCGGCTTTCACCATTGACCCCGGTTTATATTGGGGTGTTGTTAGATTGCATGAATTTAATGTTCAGGGCAATACAGTCTATGAATTAAGTACTTTTAGGGATTCCGTAGATAATAACCCTTTGATTAGCCCTAATGGTACTGGTTTTGCTAAGTTAGATGCTGTTAGTGGAAATATAGAGCTTTGTGCTGAGGTAGACTATACTAGATTAGATCCTAATAAAGATTATGTAGTTACTTGGAGAATGGGATTAGACGACCAAAGCCCTCCGGTAGTTCCTGCTGTGAAAATTCAAATAGACGGAAATACTAGACAGGTAAATGGTGATTTCATTTCTTTTCAACAGACTGAAATTATGGCTAATTCTGTTTTAGTTGATCAATTGTTTAGTCTATCTGAAAATGCTGGTGGAGTTTTAGGTTGGAAATTTAGATTTGACGATAATATACCCGCTATTGCTTGGGACCCTTATAGTAAATCTGATTGGTACGCAAACACAATAGAGGAGCCAGACTTTAATAGTTTGGCCATTAAGCTTGCTAACAATAGTGGTGGATGGGTTTACGCTGAGGCTACAGATTCAAGTTTAATAGATGAAGGTTTGATTATTGAGTTTGATCGTCCGTCTATGAGTCAAAGTACTAGCAATTTAGTATTTACAATAGGCGCGGAGGACATAGACCTAGATAGAACTATTTATTTCGATCGAAAAATAACGCTTAACTCAATAACACCAAGCGGATTAGCCCCACAGACTCAATTGTATGTAGAAGTAGTTACGGGCGGACCTAGCACTGTAGATTGGACTACAATGGAGCAGTTAACAGGCAATAACATTACAACAGATTTACCAACAATTCAGGGGTTAATTGATGCTATACCTGATGGTGATAAATATGCTTTAAGGTTTCTTCAACAAAATTCTAACGATCTAACACAAACAGTAACTATTAATTTTGATTATGACAGCGCACAATTAGCCGAGAAACCACAAAGCATCGCGCAAATGGATATAAATACAGAATACAGGCCTTTTGGACAGGCTGCCTTTTTCGGGCCTTGGCCAAACTCTGATAATATCTACACTAATACAGATCCTACTGATGCAGGATTGTTGAGCTTGCTTGATACAAGTACCTCAAACCCTTATACGATTGTATTCTGGGGGAAACCTAATAACAATGTTGGAATTTCTTCTGATCGAGACGCTATTTTTGGCCCAAATAATCCTACAAGCGGAAACGGTGCAGGGATTAGTTTTACACTTTCGAGATTAAATAATCAATATGAAATCGTATTAAGAGGTAGCAACGCAGGGCGAAAAGTTTTTCAATGGCAGCCAAGATATTCGACTAATAGAATCGGAATGTTTGTAGTTAGCAATGACGGAACTCAAACAATTAACGGAATAAAATGTTATTATAATGGTCTGCAAATGAAATCGAATGAGCGTGTTATTCTTGAAGATGTAGCAATAAGCGGGACGGGACAACCTAGTAATGGCCGTTATTATCACGGACTTTACATATCAAGAACAAATGGACGTTCAAACGTTGGCACCAGTGAAAGAATTCAAATATTTGACAAGGAATTAACAAGCGCAGAGGTTAGGAACTTGTTTAACGATCCAGAAGCCGGAAGAACTGGAAGAATTTCAAACCTTTTTAGGGATTGGGACTTTGCAAACTTTGCGGGTGGTTTAATTCCTGAAAATGTAGCTAATCAAGATATGACAATTGTAACAGGTGGTTCGCAACCTACTAGCGTAAGTTTTTATTAATATGGCAATACTAACTACACAAGGCGATCCTACGCCAATGACATTTACGGAAATGAGTTGCAACTTGTCTACAGGAAGCGCATCCTTACCACAAGAAATACCTAATATAGATTTTTGTTTTTGCGACTATGAATGTGATTTTATTGAAGAAGTGTTTGCACAGGTAGGCGCTACTTCTTACGAGAATGATATAAGTAGTTTTTTGTTTGATGTTCCAGATACTGCTACTGGTTCTTTTGATCTTGTATTGATTCAGTCAGATGGAACGCAGATAAACCTAACAGATAATACCTATGGTATATATTACGGTTTAGGTACTTTATCACAATCCACAAAAGGAGGTTATAGAGTAGAATGGGAAAAGGTAGCGGATTTGTTAGGGTTTGGTTCTTATACTTTTAGGTTATCAGAGACAAACTATAATAACACAGTTTCCACTACTAGCCATTGTTATAAACTATTACCATACGATCCTGTGTTATGTGATAGAACGGTTAAGATTCAGACCGTACACAATGGGTGTATATTGGGCGGGTTTGATTACACAGGTTTAGACTGGTTAAAAAGTGTTAGAATACCTGCTGATTTCGGTGATAAGACCCCAAGGTTAGAAACAGATAATTACATAAACACTCAATACAAGAAAAAGCAGATTAGAGACGAGGTAATTAACGAGTATACATTAAGCACAGAGAGGCTGCCTAGTTATATTTTAAACCCTTTAATTAATGATCAGTTGTTAGCTAACGAGGTGTTTATAACTACTTACAATCTATTTTCTTTTGAGGATTTAAGAGACTTGGAAGTATACTTTACTGAGGTCAGTGAGGTTAACTATGCTGGTAATACTAGTAAAAAGGCTACTTATAGCATGAAGTTTGAAGAGAAAACACAAAATATTATAAAGAGAAATTAATGGATTCTATTATTGCTGATACCGCAGAAGTATTCGGATTAGGCGGTGCTACTGTATATTCTTTTTTTGAAAATCAGTTTATGGGCTTGGCGGTAGGTGTTGGTACATTGATATACCTATTTTTTAAAACTAGAGAGAGAATAAGAAAGTCTCAACAGGCTAAGTATGAAATGGAGTTAGCTAAGGAGCAATTAAAGAAGTGGAAGGAATTAACAAAGAAAGAAGATGGAGTATCCTAAGATGTTGAGTACATATATGAGTTTTGAAGAGGCTACTAGAAGCCCTACAGCTACTAGGTTAGGCATTGATAACTATCCTGATGAGCACCAATTAAGGAGAATGGAGTTCGTCTCTAATAATGTTTTTGATTGTATTAGGGAGGAGTTCGGATATCCTTTAACTTGTTCGTCATTCTTGCGAGTTCCAAAATTAAATAAGGCGGTAGGCTCTGGTCCTATGTCTTTTCACACGTTTGGAGCTGCTATAGATTTAAAAAAACTAACTCAAAATGTAACTTATAAAGATATATTTGAGTATATTAGAGAGTGTTTAATGTTCTCGGAATTAATCTGGGAGTATGGGACAGACGAGGAACCCGATTGGGTTCACGTGGCATACATTGAAGATGACGAAAGAAAAATGGTTAAGAGGGCTGTTAGGGAAAATGGTAGAACTAAAATAATTAGACTTTCTTAAATGGGATTTGTATTATTAGTAACCTTACTACTCTTAATTACATCTAAATTATTATTAAAACACAGAGGAAATGAAAAAGATGATTTTGATAATGATGATATCTGGCATAGCTAATGTAGCCGGCATTATCTCAGGACTGTACTTACTATCTATATTATGATTTTTGCGCTTAAAAACCGGAAGAAATTAACACCTAAAAAATGGAAGAAGCTAGGTAATGCTTTAATGGGTTTGGGCGCTGGATTTGCGGGATTTAGCGTTTACAATAATCATGAGTATATTGCTATTGCTTCTGCTGTTATTGGTTTAATAGGTAAATTCATAACAGAATTAACATGCGAAGAGTAATAACACTTATTTTAATAGCTTTTGCGATTAGTTCATGCTCACAAAAGGCAAAGGTTAGGAGGGCTGAGAAAAAGGTTGTAAAGTTAACTAAAAAGTATCCTGAGTTATTACAGAAAGATACACTTAAGATAGTTGACACCGTAGTAATTAAAAGCATTACACATGACACGGTAGCTAAGATAGTATACCATGATTCTGTTACTGTAGTAGATAATGAAAGGGTGTATTTAAAATATTTTTATGACACGGTTAGGAAAGAGATTTATCACGAGGTTGAGTGTAAGTCTGACACTGTTATACGAGAGCATGAAGTTGTTTATGACAAGGTGGTAGTTAGAGAGAAACCTAATTACTGGATACTATTCCTAGTTGTTGTGGTTTGCTTGATTGTTTACAGGCTTGTCAATACTATCAAAAGCTTGGATAATAAATCTTAATTACCTATCTTTTAGTCCTTAACAAATAAAACTATGGGTAATAAGAAAACGTTAAGGCCTAGAGTCACGCCTGAAGAATGGGAAATAATTAAAAAGTTTAGAAAAGATCATTCTGCACTTAAAGAAGAATGTGAGGTTATTGGCATACCATTAGATCAAGTTACCAATTATTGGTATAAAAATGAGAGTTTTAGCATCAATGTAAGACCTAAGGCACTTGAGGAAACTGACTTTAGGCAACAACTACTAGACGAGGTTAAAAAACACAAATACAAATTCCCTAAACACATCAAACCTAAAGGAAGTCATTTATTAGTAGTAGACCCGGCAGATGTGCATATAGGCAAGTTAGCTAGTGCTTTTGAAACAGGTGAGGAGTATAACTCTAATATAGCTGTTAATAGAGTTAAAGAAGGTGTTAACGGTATTATTGACAAATCAAAAGGATTTGATATAGAGAGGGTGCTATATATTTCTGGTAACGATAGAAACCACATAGATACACCTAAGAGAACCACTACAAGCGGAACGCCACAGGATACAGATGGAATGTGGTATGAGAACTTTACTAGAGCCTTTAAATTAGAAGTAGATGTTATCCATAGACTGTTAGATGTTGCGCCTGTGCATTACGTTTATAACCCGTCTAATCATGATTATATGACTGGTTTTATGCTTGCTCAAGCTATAGAGGCTAGATTTCACGGATGTATAAATATTACTTTTGATGTGTCGATGAGGCATAGAAAGTATTACGCTTATGGTACTAACTTAATTGGTAGTACTCACGGTGATGGTGCTAAACATTCGGACTTACCTTTACTTATGGCTAATGAGTCTAAAGATTGGGGTAATTGCAAACACAAATACATTTACACGCACCATCTACATCACAAGACATCGAAAGACTACATAGGAGTTACTGTAGAGACGTTAAGGAGTCCTAGCGCCTCTGATTCATGGCATCATAGGCAAGGATATCAACACGCACCAAAGGCTATAGAAGGTTTTGTACATCACATAGAACACGGTCAAGTAGCAAGAATCACCCACTTATTTTAAAGCAGATTAATTTCTGCTTTTTTTATTTGTTTAGTGTAACCATTATGATTACATTGCGTACAATTAATCATGACATATATATTAATAAATGAGTTTTATAAAACCGTTATAATAATGGTATTAATTTTAACAGCGTTTTCACTTTACAATTATGGCAAAAAAATTTATAGACGATTTATTCGTAGGATCAATAGTTAAATTTAACGGAGAGGTAAAAGAATTGACTATAGATGATATTACTTATATTTACTTTTATGAAGGAGATATTTGTAAGAGATTACCTATTAACTACAAGACTCTTCACATGTTAGGATTTGAAGTAGAGGTGCTTTATAATTCGCCTTTTGAAATGTATAATATGAGCACTAAAAAAGGAGATATAGAGGTTCATATTAACAAGTCTAATAAGGAGATTGTATGTTACATAGAGGGTGATTATTCTCAATTAAAGAGAACTGATATTAAGTATATTGATCAGCTACAGTTAGCGATTAAAGGCGTTAACAATGTTAAACTAAAATTAAAAGTATGCAATTAAGCAGAGAACAGAGAAAAGCGTGGTTATTGGTCACTGGTTTGTGTATTAAGGTGTTATTAGTACTTCACTACACACATGAAGTTAGTTGGTTATGGGTGTTTTCTCCTATTTGGTTGGAGTCGCTTATGTTAGCTAAAAAATCAATTGAAAATAAAGTTAAACGTAGATTGTTGAGAAATGCCAAATAATAGGGGTGTAAATAAAAAAGAAAGAGAAAAAATTAAATTAATTATAAAACAAAATATGAAATTTAAAGGCTATACAAGTAGGGATATTTCAGATATATGCGATAAAAGTTACGGACATGTTAGAAATACTTTGAGTACTAAAGAATGTTTGCCTTTATGGTTGTTAGATTTTGCTAAAGAAAAAGGGTTATTAAATTAACGAACCTTGTATGATGTGTAGCCAACATCTAAAAGTGGCTATGGAAATAAATGTTTAATTGGCTATACATTATAGATCATGTTATAGCCCGTAAATTTTAATGAAATGAAAATAAAAATTAGATGGGAAGTAGAAGACGGTTACGTTGGTAAAAGCAGACCTCAAAAGACTGTTTTTAATACGAATGACTATATGAATGATGAAGATTGGGAAGACCTTGATCAAAGTGAAAAAGAACAAATGATAGAAGATGCGGTTCAGAAAGATTTTTGTCAGAAGATTACTTTTTGTATTGAAGATTATGGACTATAACGTATGCATATAAAACGTTTAAATGTTTGATGTTATGCAGTGTCATCTTAGGACATGTAACCAAATTTAATTACATTCGTATAACAAAAAATGGGAAGACAAAAAGAAAAACTAATTGAGGAAATGGATTACATGATGCAGGCTAGGCCAGCGTTATACCTCACAACATTACAGTATCAAGAATTATTAAATCAAGTTAAATATGAGCAACAGAAGAAACGCCTTTAAGGATGGTGTAAAAAATCCAGCTAAGTACTTTCTATCTTGGAAGTCAGCAAACAAAGCATTTTCATTCTATGATAAAGACAAGAAGGAAAATGTACTAAGACCATTACCATTTAAGTTTTTAACACTATTTGAGTGTTCAACTATTAAAGGATGGAACGACAAAGAAGGCGGTAGTATTTTCTCTAATGAGGTTAAGTCAATGTCTCAAGAATTAAATGTTAGAGTATTTTCTAAAGATGGAAAAGTAAAAGAAATTGCTAAAGGAATTTACAAGGAGATCAAAGACAAAATTGTAGCTGCTGGTGGTCGTTATCATAAGTCTATTTACGTGATGACTGAAAAGGGTGATATCTTAAACCTTCAATTAAAAGGAGCGTCAGTTCAGCAGTGGGGAGAGTTTACCCAAAAAACTAGAAGTCGTTTAGCTGATGAATGGGTAACGGTAACAGACGTTATAGAAGGTCAAAAAGGATCGGTGACGTACTTTACTCCTAAATTTGAGTTTACAGGATCTTTAAACCCTGATGATGCTAGTGTAGCTGACTCTGCTTTCGACACTCTAGAGGCTTATTTAAATACGTATTTCAGTAATGACGGAGTAGATGAAGAGGCTAGTGATGATTTCCCTACCGCTTCTGATGAGCCTGCTTTTGCAGTTGGTGATGAGATTAACAATAGTGATGATCTGCCATTTTAGTATAGTATTATGCACAACTTATTCATAGACATAGAAACAAGGAAGTCAGACGAATGTCCTGATTATATAATCGAGGCCCCTAAGAATTATTCAAACCCTAAAACGATAGCTAATTACATAGCTAACAAAAGGGCTGAGATGTGGGGTAAGACTGCTTTAGATGAAATGCATGGAGAGATCTGCTCAATAGCTTGGGCATTTGACGACATGGAGCCTTTAGCAGTGTCAGGGGAGAATGAGGAGGCTTTGATTAGACACTTTTGGAAATATGCTAGAGAGTACTTTAAGGATAACAGAACTGGGGAAGTACTTAAAAGTAAAGTCCAATGGGTTACTCATAATGGGATTGAGTTTGATATTCCTTGGCTATGGATAAGATGTGTTAAATACGGGATTGATCTTAAAAAAGTAATGCCTGATAAGAGAGACGTGTATGACACTATGAAAAAGTGGAACCCTTACAAATGGAAGGTTTACTATAAGCAATCAGACATTATAGAAGCATTAGGAGGAGATAAGAGCTACGAAGATGGTAGTATGGTTCAGGGTTGGTATGATGCAGGTGATTTGCGTAAGATCATGGATTACAATAAAAAAGATATAGAAGAATTGAGAACGATTTATAATAAACTACAATGAGCGATTATAAAAGATTAGTATGAGTTTTACAGTTGTATATGAGGGTAAATGGGTTAGTGCTAATCAGCTAAGGAATAACCATTGGAGGAAGAATCAACAATTGAAAGAGAAGTATAGAAAGGAGTTGGGTTGGTTGATACTTGAGCAAAATCCTAAGAAGATGATTGAGTACACCGTTGACCTCGTATACAACAGTAGACTAGATCCTGATAACGTTACATTTAAATACTTTTTAGATTCAATGAAAGATGTAGGTGTAATAATAGATGATAAGAAGAAATATAATAAAGGGATTAGCACAAAGCCGGATGAAACTTTAGGGATGGATACATATATTTTTACAGTAACTAAATTAAAATGAGAACATTAATTATTTATTTTACTACGCTAGCACTTGCTTTAGCGTTGTTTTCATGCGCAGACCCTTTGCGTAATAAAGATGTGTATGTGCAGACGGTAGAATCACCTTATGTTATTACCTATTTACATTATAAAGGAGAAAAGGATTCTTACTTAGTTGTAGATGATAATGATCAGTTGGTAAGAGTGGTTTTTGTGGACCTCAAAAGCAACAACACAGTAGACTACGCACAGCTTATGAGACCTTTAGGAGATGGACGTTATGAGGTTGTGAAAAAGGAATACAGAAAAGGGAATGACCACGACTGGGAATTAGCTGATCAGTATTTAGTATTAGGAAGGGAGTATAGCGAAAAGATTTATGGAGGCAGGTGATTTTTATATAAGCCCTTCAATACCTAAAGATTATCACGATGGGTGTTATGAGGCTTTTAGCGACTTAATAAACGAGTCTCCATTTTTGCTTAAGCATATTATGTATTGTTTTCTTTATTTGGGTAAGATACAATTTGAGGTGATTAATGAGAGTTTTTTGGAAGAGGTGGGGGGTGATAGGTTGTTGACTATGGAGATAATATGCCATATGAGGGAAGCTGGTTTAGACATTAGTAATATAGATGATTATGAAAAACTATTATGAAATTTGTAAAAGACTTAACTGTAGACGAATTTGTTATTATAATAGAACAAGCGGTTGATGCTGCATTAATTAAAAAGCGAGTAAAGAAAGATAAGTACTGGCAAAGATGGACTAGAGAAGAGTTTGTAGAGGAGATTAAAACAGCTTTCCAATATCATAAACTGCCTTTGACAGAAGAAAATAAACAGATGTATAACCGCTTTTATTATTATTGGTTCGAAGAGGAGATAGGCAAGGGTGTAACTAGACTTATGGAGATTAATTCTTGGAACACTAAAGCTAGGGTTAAAACATTTATAGATAGAAGGAATGGAAAAAATTAATGTAATATCTACTTTAGATAACACTATTTTAGTGCAAATCAATAAACAAGATGGATTCAAATTACGTAAGCTATCTATAGAGATTGATTTAGACGAAGCTGATGACCTTGTGGACGACTTATTAGATGCTATAAACGAATTAAAGTACTATGATTAGTAAGGATGTTTTTAACGGTTATATTGAAAAGCGAAACAAGGTTAAGACTCTTATAGATGAAAACTTTCACGATATATTTAGTGATAAAACAAAGATACAAGCTGATTACGCTTTAAGCACTGGTGATTACATCGAGTATACCGATAGAATGATTGAGTTTTATGAGGATAGGTTTAAGGGTTTTAAAGCTGTAGCATTTGATATGTTCGTACATATTAAGAGCTTACAAAAAATACTAGAATCTAGTGAAGAAATGGCTGTATTTAATGAAGATAAGTCGAGAAAGTGGTTTGTAAATGCTATTATAATGTGGAAGATACAGGGGTGGGAGTTTGACGGATTTAAATTTACAAGAGATAAAGAAGTTAAATATAAACACGAAATACTAAAATAATGTACCCATATCACAATAAAATAAAACAGAGAATAAATAGAGGTGAATTAGTTAAGTACGAATACTTAGATAAGTATAAGAATATATCCCCATGTTTATTACTACACTTTAACACTGAGCCTAAGATTAGACCTATTAGAGAGCATAAATTTGAAGAGTATAGTTATATACTTGACAATATCGCATATCGCGATTAACGATAATTCATAAAATAGCGACTTATGAGTATAACGGATAATATTAAAAAACAATTAGAGCAGTCTAAACAGAAACTAGACCAAGAGCAAAGAAGATTATTATTTCATACACCGGATAGCATTGCTGAACCTTGGGCTGAAATGATAGATCTAAGTTTTAAGCATCCACTATCAATAGGTTTCCCTAGTCATGATGAAGTATTAGAACACAGTTTAAGATGTAAAGTAGGAGCACATATAGGTTATGGAGGAACAAAGAAAAGTTTGGCGGTGGCTCAACAGAGCTTTATTAATTCTGAAACTCACGGTGCTACTTGCTTCTTATCAAGTATGGAGATGGCTAAGGAGTTGTTATTTGAAAGGCAGGTTAATTATGCTTTTGAGCCGCGTGAGTCTTTACATGGCTTTGAAAAACAATCTGCTTCAAAATATTGGAAAGAGCAAGTAAGGTTAAGAGGGTGGAGAGAAGTAGCTGCTGAATTATCTGAAGGAGTTAAAAGGTTTTTTGGAGATAAGATTCGTATTAGTGACACATCAAGAATGACCGTAGAAGAATATGACAAAGTAATAGAGAAATATAAAGAGGAGGGTTTAAAAATAGACATGCTTGCCGTAGATGGTCTTAGCCGTATGGGAGGTAGTAAAGACGGAGAGACCGCACAATACTCTTATAACGTAGGAGAGTTAAAAGACCTTGCCAACACTCATAAGATATACATTCCTTTAATCTGTCATTGCTCTAAAGGAGCTACTAAGCACACTAGAAATATAGCATCTTATGTTAGAGGGTCAGAAAAGATTATAGATGACTGTGACTTTCAAATGATGTTTAGCCTATGTCAAGACCAAATGAATCCAGAGTTATACCTTAGTGATGTAGGATATGTAAGGTTGTTTGATAAACGTGGTACAGGTATGACAAAGGATATTATATATGACTTTGATGTTTATACTTTAAGAATGACTGAAAGATTACAAGACGACCCTAGCAAATATGAGTTAACTGATAATGCTAAGTGGTAAACAGCCTTAAACTATAAGTGAATGATTCGTGTTTTGTAGGATATGGATCATTACGATAGAAACCCCTTGATAAAATTTTTAATATTAATAGACAGATTTGGCAACTGGTTATCTGGAGGTCGATTTGAACATACTATAAGCGCTAGGATAGGTAGATATTCCAACGACAATAAAGAATACTTCCCTTTATGGGAATTATTAGAAGCGATTGTGAACTTGGCTTTTTTCCCTGTAGACGGTCCTCACCATTGCCAACAGGCATACGAGAAGGAAAAGAAAGATGATAACCAAGACGACTTTAAGAAAGGATCTAAACCTATGCAGTTTTTATTAGCTGTAATTGTTATGTTAGCATGTATTCCTATCTCTATTGTTTTGTGGTTGTATAAGGTTGTAAGGAACTTGAAATAGGTCTATTTTTGTTATTGATGTATAGTATGAGTAAATTGTATTATGCATAAGATAAAGGCACATCCACAGGACGACCCTATTAAGTACATTAGTTATATTGAAAGTAAGGATGCTCCTAACATGTATAAGTACTTAGATGCTGAATGCTATAATGATGGTGATAAGGGTTGCGGTGATTGGATGTCTCTAACATGGGTTCAAGCCTGTAAAATATTTTTTGAGGAGATTCCACACGATGACTACGAGTCTTTAAATTTTATAGCTAGTATTATCGACTACCTAGATAAGAACACAATGGATAAAATAGTAAATATCCAGTTTAAATAGCTTTTATTTTTCCTCTGTTTTTCCCTAGCCCCGTAAGGCTGGGGTTTTTTATTTAAAAAAATGTAACCATTTCAAATATGTTTCGTATATTGGGGTGTAGATAATGTTGAATGTAAAAAGAGTTTTATTTAAAAGAAGCGTTAGACAAACTATTAGTTAATGTTAACAGTTGAATTTAAACACTGTTTTAAACTAATATAATTATGGAAAAGTAAACAGGTATTACAATAAGAAATATTAAATAAAACCAATAAAATATAATGTTGAAGGTAAATTTTACTCGCATTAAATCAACAAGGGTAATAAGTAATGACAACAGACAAAGAACATTTACAGTGGATACACAACAGAATAGTTGAGGTGTATGGAGAAAGTGAAAACGTGGACTTTCTTCACAGAATGAGGAAGATAATAGATAAGCAAGACACCGAGTTGAATTTACATAGTGTTAGCCACCAAAGGGAACTGCTTATCAAATATCAAAACTGGTACTGGAAAGAGGTTCAAGGAAAGCCATACCAAACGACTGCAAATGATATTGTAGATTCATTTGATGAGTAGTCGCTAACGCTTTTGTATGCTCTGTATGGAGCAAAGCGGAATGTGGAGTATGACACGTTGTTATCTACTCACGATATTATTAAACAATAAACTTAAATATAAATGGCAAAATTTAGAAAAAAACCTGTTGAGATTGAAGCAGTAAAATGGGAAAACGGTAGAATTTCAGAAGTAACACCTTGGATAAGTGAAGCATTAAACAAGCATCCAAACACCGAAGGAGCTATAATGAGATTGGGTGAAAGTGTGGTGGTATTTACCTTAGAAGGGGAAATGACAGCTAGTGATGGTGATTACATTATTAGAGGTGTAGAAGGAGAAATATATCCTTGTAAGTTTGACATCTTCAAAAAAACTTACGATGCAGTGTTGTAGATAACGCTAAGTATAAGAAACGAAAAATTTACGAATTATGGATAGAATAGTAATGATATGCGAATGCCACTCGCTTGAACACCAAGTAATTTTTTGGTATGATGAAGAAGATG
>SPKZ01013064.1_pt1 | contig 25520 bp, 16 predicted proteins | sample 2456571 | NCBI WGS metagenome assembly SPKZ01 (sample SAMN11192286, study PRJNA482655) | marine metagenome | biome: ENVO:00000447; feature: ENVO:00000244|ENVO:00000211|ENVO:00000569|ENVO:00002023; material: ENVO:00002151; isolation source: ocean water from marine abyssalpelagic zone ... | reverse complement strand
TTGGAGAAGGCGGTTTGTTTTCGGCTAAACGAATAGCGACGCAACCATTTAATGGTTATGGCGATCAGGTAGCAAATTTGTATCAAGGGTTAGATTTAACTAAATACTTTTAGGAGCGTTGATGAAGATAACAAGAAGAAATATTTTTTGGTTAAAAGTAGCGATGCATTTAGTGGCGCTGACACCAATTATCTATTTGGTGTTACTGGTGTTATCGGAAAGTGCCGGTGGCGATCCTGTGCAATATATTATTCATTACACTGGTATCGGCGCGCTAAATACCTTAGTGATGATGTTGTTGATTTCACCGATCGCACGACGGTTCAAACTGGGACCAATAGTGCAAACTCGGCGCTTAGTTGGCTTGTACGTGTTTGCTTATGCCAGTCTGCATTTAATGGCATTTATCAGTCTTGATTTGTTGTTTGAATGGAGCCTGTTATGGCAAGAAACCATTAAACGACCTTATATTTTAATCGGGATGTTCAGTTATATTATTTTATTCGCCTTGGCGATTACATCTATTCCTGCGCTGAGACATAAAATGGGCCGGCAATGGCAAACTCTTCATCGGTTAGTGTATTTAGCAACGGCGTTAATCCCAATTCATTTTTATTGGTCAGTCAAATCAGAAATTATTGAACCGAGTATTTATATTGCCATTGCTGTTATTTTGTTGCTGATTAGAGCACCGCTTAAACGTTTATTGAGCAAAAACATTTTGATGTAATCGTAATTGTTGATCGATTAATACCACGCCAATGTTCGAGATGATCTCTAAACTGGGATCGAGCATTAGCGCGGTTGAATAAACTCCGCTGGTCATGACAGAGTCGGTGATCACTGTGGCCGACAATATGGTTTGTCCCATCTCAGTAGGTTGCCCGATGATATGGGAATATTGCTGACCATCGACCATATCACTGCGCTCATAATGAGCAGAAGTCGTTAACCCTTGATCCGTCAGTTGGATTAAGGCGATATTTTCAGTCGGATTCTTAGGGTTTTTAATTGCGACCGTGAAAGGGCTGTTATCTGGCTTAATGCCATTAACGTAAATATCACCACCAAAATTAATCAACGCAGGCATGTTGGCATTACGGGCAATGATAGCTGCTTGATCTACCGCATATTCTTTAATCACGCCACCGAGATCGAGCTTAACCTTATCGTTAGCAAAGCACAGTCGATTACCACTAATTGACCAGCTATCAGGACCAATAAATTGGCTTAAGTCACTACGACAGGCTTCAATGTCGGTGGCACTGCTTAAATTTGAACATTGTTTTAAGGTGCCAACACTAATATCAAATTGGCCATTGGTATCAAGTGATAACTGTTTAATATTGAGTAACACCTCTTTGGTCTCATTATCAATCATAAAATCGCTCGGTCCTTGTGGCGAGCGGTTATTGAGGTGTGATAAAAAAGAGTCGGCACAGAAAAAATTATATTTTGTCTCTAAACGCCGAGTATTTTGTTCTATTTTGGCGGCAATATGGCCAGCCTGAGACTTTGTTTTTGCATACAAAATAATCTCACAAGGTGTGGTCATACAAACAAAGTTAAAGGTAAATTTTTTTGGTATTGCCACAGTGTTATCTCAATTAAGGTTAATGTTTACAAAAACAGTTTATTTAGATGGTCAATGAAGGCATCTGCAGCCATAAAACCAACCACCCGATAGCCTTTTTGTTCCCCTTTAGAAGGTGCAAAGAATAATACCGCTGGCGGCCCTAACAAATCAAACTGTTTTAACAGTACCTGATCTAAGTCGTCATTGTTGGTGACATCGGCTTGCAATACCACGACGTTACTCAAGTGTTGTTTGACCTGTTGATCGCTAAAGGTCAATGCGCCCATCTCTTTGCATGAAATACACCAATCGGCATAGAAATCGAGCATTACATATTGATCATTATCGCTCGCCTTGGCCAGTTCCTGCTCAAGATCAGCGAGGGACTTTATTCGCTTGAAACTGATTTCTTGATTGTGACCATTTTGGAGCTTGCCGCTACTGATGTTGGCTAACGGGCTAAGTAAATTAGCGCGCCCGGTGGCAGCGCCAATCATTAGTAATGTGCCATAGATTAATAATAAAATTCCCATCGCCTTAAAAAAGGTTTGCCATGGTGTCGTGTTATTATCCTGTTGCTTTAAAGCGCCTAAATATATCGCACTGCCAATAATGAGGATAGCGCACAGTAGTTGAGTGGCGACGTCACTGATAATTCGACTCAATAACCAAATGGCTACCGCGAGCATTAACACCCCAAATAATGATTTGATGCCAACCATCCATTGACCCGATTTCGGCAATAATTTGCCCGCTGAAGCGCCAATGATAACCAGAGGGACGCCCATGCCTAAACTCATGGCAAATAATGCGCTGCCACCGAGTAGGGCATCACCCGTTTGACCAATATAAATGAGTGCGCCAATCAAGGGTGCAGTGACACAAGGGCCGACTATTAGCGCAGATAAAAATCCCATTATCGCGGCACTAATCATTGAACCGCTTTGTTGATTGTTACTGACATTATTGAGTTTCTGTTGGATAGCAGCGGGCATTTGCAGCTCATAAAAACCAAACATCGAGAATGAAAGCAATACAAAAATGGCGGCAAAACTACTCAGGATCCACGGGTTTTGAAACCAAACTTGTAAGTTAGTGCCAAATAAACCCGCTAAAATCCCGACGCCAGTATAGGCAGATGCCATGGCTAACACATAAACAATCGATAAGCTTAAGGCTTTCTTAGTCGAAATCGCGCTGCCCTGACCAATAATAATCCCTGACAAAATCGGAATCATCGGAAACACACAGGGGGTGAATGATAATAACAGACCAAAACCAAAAAATGATATCAGGGTCATCAACATATTATCACCGTCAAGGCTTGCGGCGATGCTATCTTGTTGCGAAATTACTGGCGTTGCCACAATGGTTTGAGTCGGTGTACTAATAATAGCGAGGTTATTAAGGCTTAACTTCTTTTTGATCGGCATATAACAAAGCCCAGCATCGGCACAGCCTTGATACCTTAATTTAAGCATTGTTTTTGGGTGCTGATCAATGTTATCCGTTAAGGTGATAGCGACTTGAATATTGCCCCGAAATACCTGCATTGTACCAAAACTTTGGTCGGTTAATGTCTCGCTATTCGGAAATGAGATATCAGAAATTTTGAGCTTGTTAGAATCAATTAAGCTCGCTTTTATTTTTTTTTGATAAAGATAATAACCATCGGCGATATCCCAATTAAGATAAAGAGTGTTACTTTCATCACGACTTAGGCTAAATTTAAAAGCCTGCTCAGGCTTTAATAAATCTTCAATATCAAGTGCGTGGCTATAGCTGCTGAATAGCAAGGTGAGTGTATAAATCAGGGTCAATAAAGGTTTTAACATAAACTACTTCTTGGTTTGATGGCGGATATGCTCCATTAGCGAAAATGGAGCATTGGTAAAATTAACTCTATTTTCGGTGGCTGTTAAACCAATTGAGTTTGTCTTCGTCACTCCAGTTTGAGACTTCACGGGTGACGACCGTTAAGGTTTGAATGGCATTTTTAAGAGCGATTAATGCGCGATCTGCGCCATTAAATTTAACCGTTTTAATCACCTGACTATTACCATCGCTGTCTTTATTGGTGGTTAGTGATTGTAATAAAGTTGCCGGTGATGCCAATGAATATAACTCTAAGCGGCCTAATGTCAGGGCAATCAGTACCTTGCTGCCATCGGGGGAAACACTAAAGGCTTTGATGTTATCACTGGCGGTAATGGTGGTTATTAAGCTTGGCTCAGCGGTGGTGCTAACATCATAAATTGATAATAGATTAGAGCTTGAGCGTTGCACGATGAGCTTGCTGTCTTGGCTAAATAACTCCAGATGATCGGGATAAAGAGTCGTGTCAATAAATGCCAGTTTTTGATCGGTGGCTAAGTCAAATATCGCGACACCTTTTTTACTGCCAAACACCCCAACGAAACCAATGTTTGCACTGTTATCAAGGGCAATAGCACGGGCTTTATCGGTGACGTTAATGACTTTTTTAAGGCTTAAATCACTGGTGTTAAGCAAGGTTAGTTTACGATCATCACCGACTAATGCCGTCACTAATCCATCGGCTGAAATAGCAATATCTTTGAGTTTGGCAGCCGAGTAATACTGACTATTATTATCGGCGCTGGCAAATGCTAGTGAGGGGATATTGTGATAATCACTGAGGTTAGCGCGATAAATGCCGACTCCTAAATTGTCACTTTCCTTGGCATATTTTTCAACGGCAACAATTAAACTGAGATTATCAGGGGTTATTCTAATCTCAGTTAATGTTTGCTCGGTTGCTCCTGTGACCGCATCAACTTGGTCCCGTTTACCGTTGACTTGGGCAAACACCTTTGAGGATAACCAACTTGGTTGTACCGTGTTCGTATCTAAAATCGTAATGCTATTATGATATTTAGCCCCGATAATTGCGATGCCATCACTGCTGGTTAAAGCCACATTCTCTTCATCGTCGTGGTTTTTAGTCCAGCTGGTGCTCTCTTGCGATAGGCTAGCTGAAATAGTAGCGGTTAGTGAATTCTGCTTGGCAATATCACTTTGGTTAATCGTGACATCAAGCTGACTACTTTGATAGATTTTATCGACCATGGCCGCCGTGGTTAAGTAATGGGTCTCTGCTAGACCTTGAGCTTGCGCTAAACTGGCGGCAATTTTTGTGACTTGGGCACTATTATTTGGCGCAATAAGGTAATTTAGACCTTGTAGTAAGGTATCGCTGCCGATGATCATTGTACCCGTTGATAGCGCAGTAATTGCCGTCGTTTTATTCGCCAACGTATATGGGTTATAGCTCATTTCATTGACCACTAGGGTCGTAAACAGCGTGATATTAGTCTCGTTATCAGGATCACGAGTTGCGCTAGCCGGTGTGGGTGCATAAAGCGCTTTTACGTTACCATCCGGAGCAATGTTTACCGCCAGTAAGTTTGCTGTTTGTGCCACACTAGCCTTAACAGCCGCGGCACTAAAACTAAATTTACCTTCGTTAAAAGTCGAGGTTACCGGTTCTGATTTTTTATCACAGCGCCCATTGCCATTGAGATCGAAACAGACCTGCGCTTGTTCCCAATATTGCGCGGCCAAAACGCGACCGGTAACACCGTCTTTTTCTTGATAAGTATCAGTTGGTGTTGGGTCGGGTGTTGGCGTGGCACAATTAACCGCCGAACTTTTGTTATTTTCGAGACAACTTATTGCCTGATATTCTTCGTTTTCACAGCCAAACAACAAAAGTGCTACACAAAGAGCAGTGGTGTTAGCGGCTAATGTTTTTGTTATATTCATCATATATCTCATTAATATTTATATTGAACACCAAAGTGAAGCCATTTCATGGTTAAACCGCTCGACTGGGTTTGACGCCCAAGCAAAATATTCCATGTGGTGGCTTGGCTCGCTAAATATTCAAGACCTAATTGGGTGGTCCAAGAATGATAAGCGCCGAGTCGATGGTCGGCTGTTGCAAACCCTGTTTGGTCAAAAATGTAGTCTTTGGCGTCATGAGCCTTAAAGAAATTGGCGGCACTTTGATGGTAATAGCGCAGCGCTGGATTAATCCGGAATTTGTCGCCAAGATGATGATAGCTCTTGATATCCGCGGTGTGAGAATTAACACCCCAACTGTCTTGATAGTAGCGATATGACACTTGGGCCGCATTGTCATGGTTAAATGATTTTGAGGCTTGCATTGCCACGCCACCTGCTTTTCGTGTGTCGGGCCGTGAGTCGCGGGCAATATAGTATTTAAAATAGAGCGGTTGATCTGCTTGGGCGACATTGAGTTTTCTAATGACATTAAAATATGGATTAGAAAGATGGCCTTTTTCAAGCATTGTGTACAGGCTAAACTTGGCTACCAGCGTTGGATTAAATACTTGAGTGATGCCAATTTGCATATTACTTAGATCAAAATTATTCCATTTTTTGTCTAAATAATCATAGACCTCATTTTTCATGTAAGAGGCACCAAAGGTGATAGAACGGTTTTTGGTACTATCGGTGTTCCATAAATATTCGGCGGACACACCACTATTAATAAAGTCATCTTCTTTAGAGTAGCTTAGGCCTAGATTTAATTCATCTCGGGCGTTCGGTGTTCTAAAGGTATAAAGCGCAGATAATGAGTTTCTAAAGTCTTCAAGAGCCACATTACGATAAACTAACTCGTTGAGATCCTTATGACCATCACCAACAATGCCGTCAATTTTTCGAGTATCACGGCATAATTGATAGTATTTACCATCTTCATCGACACATTGCGAGGGTCCTGATACGGCATCTGATTCCACGGTGCTTGACGCGCCAGTGGTTGAATCCCAAGTTGGTGAAGCCCCCGTCACAGAGTCCCAGTTGTATTCTAGATTTAAAGTATGATCAGCGCCAAAATCGTGTTCAAAAATGACTTTGCCATCTTTTATTTTAATTCGTTGCTCATTTTCGCTATAGGTTTGCGCCTGAATGATAACTTTATCTTCTGCTAGCGCTGTTAAGGGTAAAACGGCAGAGGCGACTGATGACAGCGCTATTAACGTTAATACCGGTTTGTTTTTATTCATTATTTTGCCTTAAATCTATTAATTACAACCGCAGCCACCACCAGAAACACCGCCACCACCTTTAGTGCCTTCTTTGGAGGTGTAAATGTGTTCCTCAAATTTTTTGATCATCGGATTAGGACCACCAAATTTGACAATGTCTTGGGCTAAAGTGCCTTTTTGCCACGGTTTGACTGGCACAATGGTGCAACTGCTCAATGCAAATGATAGGACGACGGCCATCACCGTTGCTTTTTTGATGCGATATAACATTATTGTGGCCCTGCTAAAGATTTCAGATCTTGTTTAATGACCTGTTTAATTTGATCGACAGCGCCAATACGCTTACCAATCACTTTATTGTTTTTAATGTAATAGAGTGCAGGCATTCCTAATGGGTTAAAATATTCGATAATTTGTTGGTTCGTGTCATTATGAACAGGGAAAGCAATGGATAATTTTTGTTGATAAGCGATGCCAATCGATAATTCTTCATCAACCCCGATGCCAATCATTTCAGCATTTTGATTATCTTGTTGCTCGTGAAACTGGTTTAAATCCGGAATTTCTTTTGAGCACGATGCACACCACGATGCAAAAAAATCAACCACGGCGACTTTATTTGGGGTTAAATTTAACTTGGCGGCAATTTCAGGCGAAATAGTATCGCCAATTTCAATCGCATGGACAGTTAATGGGTTGATGAGAGTGATTAGGGTAAGAGTGATAATGATGATATTTTTCATGATGAAACCTCATGGTAAGCCAAATACTCAACCTTTGAGTATTTGGCTTAATTGACTACAGGACCAGATTACTTAATCGGTTTAAGTAATCTTACTTCGTTGGTTGAACGCGAAACATATTGCGCCGCAAAGACCCATGAACCATCGCTGCTAACGCCAGCACGACGTTGACGGTGATGAGCAAAGAATTGCAACTCTTTAGCATTTTCTAAATCGATTATTGCCACGCCTTTACCCCAAAGTGATGCATAAGCTTTGTCGCCAATCACGTCTAAGGTTTGTAAGCGGGCGGAGTAACCGGTATAAAATGGCTTAATATCGCTGTCGCTTAAGTCGCTGGTATTAAAGGCGAAAATAATTGCAGGACCACTACTGGTACCAACAAATAATGTGTCATTATCGGTGCCGCCGATGGCGAATGAACGGGCTGAAAATCCTGAAATATCGGCTTTGATGGTATTGACAGGAGTACCGTCGCCTACAACGGTGTATTTACCAACCACATTGGCAGCTACAGTAAAGACAGCGCTAGCATCATCATTAACTTCGACTAAATAAGCATCATCAGACACTTTAATCTCGCTGCCTGATTGGGTAATGTTACTTGGGTTACTCACATCAATAATGACGGCTTTGCGTGATGTCGTTTCATCGACCGTTACTTCAACCACAATGGCGATATGGTTGTTAACGACATGACTGATACTCAAGATCTTGCCACCAAATTGGTCTGTGCTAATGAGATCGGCATTTTTATCGCTAATCGCATCGTTATCGACTTTATAAACCAGTAGGGCACCGTCAAAGCTATCACCGGCTTTATTTTTAGCATTTGGCGCAGCAACGACCACATAATCATTATTTAAAAATCTAGCACCCGTTAAGCGAGTTTCATTAATCACTGTAGTTTTATCGCCAACAGTTTCAGATAAATACGCGTAAGGTACTGGTAAAATCTGACCTGTCACTGCTGTGTCATCGCTCGTGCCAATGGCAAATTCAGGGCTATGATCTGCTTTGGTATGCGTGATGACGTTAAAGGTTCCTTGACCACGGAAAGTGATCACCGAACGAGAACCGTCGGGGCTAACTGTTACATAGTTGGCATAACCATGAGCTAAAGAACCACTGGCTAATGTAGTACCTTGTGCTGGTAAATCAGCTGGCGCTTGACGTACCGAGGTGTCAAACTTTACGCTGGCTGTTTTGTGAATGTCACGGAAGTCATAGCTAAGATTAGCCGTTAAGTGACCCGTTGAATCTTTATCAGCATGGCGAGTAACAGCACCTAAAGCTTGTGTTTCACTAACGGTAACGTTAATTGCACTATTATCAGTTGCCCAATTAACATTGGGTCCTGACACACCTGGTACTGTGGTGAATAACGCCAGATCTGAGGTAACGACGGTTAATGGTAACCCCCCATTAATGCTGTCTTTGGTGATATAAGCTTTACTCATAGCCAACGCTTGGTCTGGGGTAATAACATCGCCGACCGTCATTTTCTCAACACCAATGTAGCCCGCTTTATTGCCAACGATTAGTTGTCCATCGCCAGAAACTGCGATTGCTCGTGCATTATCAGAGAGGTTGACCAATTTATCCATTGAAACTTCAGGAGCGTTTAGGTCGAAGATCCATAACTGATTTTTATCATGACCGCTGATAATTGCATGTGAACCATTTGAAGTAACGACGGCACTGCGTAAGCTTTGATCGGCTTGCTCGCTTAATGGTAATTGCTGCTTAGCGGTCATTGCTTTCAGATCGATCACTTGGGCGTAAAAATTTTCTTCGAAGGCCAGAGCATTTTTACCATCATTATAAAAGGCTAACCCATCTAAACTGCCACTAATATTTAATGTGACATTAGCGACAACTTTACCGGTAGCTGTGTCGACTTTATGGAGGGTGGATTTAACCACTGGCTCGGCGTTGCTATCGCCAGTACTTAACACATAGTAGCTGGTTGCGTCGGGCGAAAAATAGACAGAGGCAATATCTAACTCGCTGGGTAGCGCTACGCGATTACCGGTTTCGGTTAAATCAGCGTTTAAAATAATGAAATCTTCTTGTTCACTGTCTTCAACAAACACTTTGCCATCGGCCGCAATAAAGAATGCACCAATTTTTTTATGAATATAACGCTTGGTATTTGGTGCATCATGGGCGTCGGCAACGCCAGTGTCGCTGATTGCAACGCGGAATAAGCCATATTTAGTGTCTAGTTCATTACCAATTTCACCCTTCGGCACGACAGCAACATAGACATGTTGACCATCTGGTGATGATTTGACACTGCGTAGCGCGTGTTCACTGGCACCAGAGCTTGCGTCTTTGGTGTAGCGCGGTGCGTCAATGGCTGCGAACAGATTTTTAGATTTAATGGTCGACTTCTCACCAGCGGTATCAATAACGATAAGCCCATTATGGTAATAAGTACCAGCCACTGACATGTTACGACCGGGTAATATCGTAATCTCCCTGATCCCTTCATCGTGATCCGTTTTCTCATATGCTAGCTGCTGACTCGCTAACGTAATATCGTGTTTGACAAAATTCTGTTGTTTAATCTCATCGCTAGTCGCAGTCACATCAAATTTTGATTTATCGCTGATTAACTGATTAACAACACTAGCAATTGCTTTATAAGGGTGAGCGTTCTCCGCTACTTTTACCGCTTCGGTCAGTGACTTTAATAATAATGCTTCATTGGTTTTCACTAATGCTTGGGTAATACCTGCTTGTTCAAGGTAAGCCTTTGCTTTCGCGGCAGAACCATTTACGGTCGGGTTTAGTAGCATTTCGTTATAAATAAGTGTGCTATAGGCCGAAATACTTTCGCTACCCGGTGCTGCGACATAAAAGCCACCAGTTTTTGGTAGAAAGACATTAGAAAATTGAGCTGATTGTAATTCTTTGGGTAGCATATTATTAGTCAAGTTACTAGCACTTGGCTCACCCGTATCACAGCTTAGATTAGCGTTTTGGTCTTGGCAAAGTGTTCCGTTAACAACAATATCAGCAGGGGGAGCGTCTTTTTTTACCACGGGTGCTTTGGTGTCAGAACTACCACCACAACCGGTTAGGACACCGCCAGAAAAAATTAAGGCCAGACTTAGATATAAATGCTTCTTTTTCATACTACTAGTTCCCATAAATCAAGTGAATTTAGCGCAGTATACGACCAAATTAAACTTAATGCAAATGAGATCTATTCGTATTCCTTATTATTTTTGTGGTTATCTAGTACAAAAAAAGCCAACTAATATTAAGTTGGCTTTGGAGGTAGATAATAACTAACCTGAGGTTTGGATAATAGTTTTGTAACGTATTGAAATTAAAAAATACAGACAAACTCGTTATCCGCAACTCAGGTTAACTAGTGTGCTACTTTTTACTGGTCACTCGGTTTGCAAAACCATTAGCATGGCCAAAACCAACACTGGTATTACGGGCTAATTTAGTCAGGATCAAATAACACCAAGGCACTAAATATAAGCTGGTAATGGTTGAGAATGTTAAGCCGCCAATAATCGCGATGGCTAATGGTGAGTAAGACGGACCATCGCCGGCGAGCTGAGTTGAACCCAGCGCTAATGGGATCATGCCTAGCACAGTGGTTGATACGGTCATCAGCACTGGACGTAATCGGGTGGAGCAAATCTCAGTGATCACGGTTTCTAATTCCGATATTTTGGGCTTCATTTGATTAATTTGATCAATCAGTACAATGCCATTATTCACCACAATCCCCATTAAAATTAATATCCCAATCATTCCCATGACCGACATATTGGTGCCAGTGGCCAAGAAAAACCAAAATACCCCGACAATGGAATAAATGATTGAGGTGATAATCGCGGCGGGCAATAGTAACGATTCAAACAGGGCCGCCATCACAATATAGATCATCGCTAATGCCAGCAGCATGTTAACTAACATGATATTTTGTTCTTCTTGCTGACGATCAAACCCTTGGCCTAATTTCCATTGATAACCGACAGGGATGTTTAAGGTCGCCATGGCTTTAGTGATACGCTCTTTGGCTTCTTCCATGGTTATTTCATCGAGATTTCCCCCGATAGTTAATGCTGTTTGACGGTTTTCACGATAGATCGATGTTAGGCGAGGGCGAACTTTAAATTGTGCAATGGTTTCTAATGCAATAACTTGGCCATTAATTTCGGTCAGTGGCAGCTTTTTGAGTTGGGCTAGTGAATATTTTAAACGTTCATCATAAAGCAGCATAATTTTCACTTCGCCATTAGGATCATGACGGAAGCTTTTTAATTCTAAACCACGTAATGCGGTACCAACAATGCGAGCGACTTGTTGTGAATCTAGGCCTATTTGACTGGCTTTAACGCGATCGATAATTAAGACCATTTCTTTTTGATGTTGGGATATTTCACTGCGGATGTCGGTTAAGCCATCGACACTGGCAAGCACCGGGATGATTTGATCAGACAACATTAATAACTTGTCGGTCGAAGGACCCGTTAACGTCACGCTAACGCCGCCACTTTTAGCACTGCGCCAACCAAAGTCAGGTTTAGCCGCCGCGAAATGAGGGAGGTCTTTTTTGATCCGTTTTTTGAGCTCATCCATCGAAATATCACGGTTTTCTTTGAGCAGTAATGTTGTTTGTGCACGCTCGCCACTGTAGTAACTGTAAACAGAATCAAACTGGAATTCTTCTTGGTGTTGATACAGATACTCTTCCAGCCGATTAACCATTGCCTCAACTTGTGCGAGTGGAAATTGCCCCTCGATATGATAGCGCATGAACAGGCGGGTACCGTCTTCGTTGTTGTTATTATCAGAGGTCACAATGCTGGCAGGTATCGCAATACTGCCTAAAATAAGTAAGGCAACGACGCCAGTTCGTTTCGGACGGTCTAAAATCCAGCGCAGGCTTTTTTTGTAACCGGTACTAAGGCGACTCGGTTGTGCAGTGGTTGATTTCTCTTGTAACGAGTCCAAAGAAATTCGACTGAGTAATAACGGTAATAACGTCTTGGCAATTAATAGCGATGCCGCCAGAGAAATACAAATGGCGATGGCAACATGCTCTAAAAATATCGTCAATTCGACTTTTTCACCAATGATGTTGGGTAAAAATACAATCATCGTGGTTAGGGTTCCCGCCATTACCGCTAATGATACTTTATCAACCCCTTGTAAAATGTTTTTTATCTTGTCTTGCTTGGGGGTTTTATGATGTTGCGCCGCGATTGATTCTGTGATCACCACGGAATTATCCACTAACATTCCAACCGCCAATAACAGCCCCATCATTGATAAGACATTGAGAGAATAGCCCAGTAAAAACATCACGGCTAAGGTAATACAAATTGAGAAAGGCACCGATGCAACAACGAGCAGGGTCGCAGTGGTGTTTCGCATAAATAAATACAACACTGAAAAAGACAGTAGGGCACCAATGCCGCCAGCAGTTAACAGATCGGCCAGTGAGTCGGTGACGCCTTTGGCTTGATCTTCCATAATATAGATATTAACGCCATTAAATTGTGGGCTCTCGCTGATGCCATTAACTAACTTAACTACGCGTCCAGCCACTTCAACTAAGTTGGCGCTTGATTCTTTAAATACGTTAACCCCAATCGCATAATTACGATCGAGATGACGCCCGTCGATCAATTCCGGTTGTTCAAACTCAATGTTGGCTATATCGCCGAGATAAACATTAGGCTGCACCTTTAAGGCGCGGATATCATTTAATGAACGATACTCACCTTGCGGGCTTACTCGGATATTTTGGCGGTCTGATTTTAGCGAACCGGCATTAATGGTAAAATTATGCTGACGTAACATCATTGTCAATTGGCTAATATCAATGCCATGACTTGCGACACGATTGCTGTCTAGTCTGATGGTTATTTGACGTGGATCGACGCCATAAAGCTCTACTTTTGAGATGCCACTGAGACGTTCCAGCGGCTTTTTCAGATAATTATTGAGTAACTGGTAGCTATTTTTTAGCTCGCGGTCACTGGATATTCTTAAGGTTAACACCGGCATATCGGCGGTGGAAAACTGATAGACAAAAATACGTTGTAAATCCTCAGGCAGTAAATGACGAATAGCATCAATTTTTTCCCGGGCTTCAATCGCCTTGCCTGTTAAGCTGTCACTCCATTCTAGTTCCAGCCCAATCTCGGCGCCATGTTCAGTGGAATTTGATCGTAATTGCTTAATACCACCCATGGTTGCTAAGGCTTCTTCAAGCGGTTTGGTGACTAACCGTTCAACTTCTGCGGGTGTTGACCCTTGATAAGGCGCGTTGATCACCATTTCTGGAATATCGATGCCAGGCCATTTCTCCAATGGCAACAATTGTGAACCTGCAATACCCATCAACAGCATGGTTAAACACAGCATTAGGGTGGTGACTGGTTTTTTAATCGCCAATGCAGTGAGGTTAAACGACTTATGAGACATGGTTAGCCTCCTGAGCGTCATCATTTAACGTATCGGTAGTGGTGACAAATGATTTATTATCAAATAGGTGGTAAAGCAAAGGTAGAATGATCAATGTTAAGAAGGTTGAACAAAGTAGGCCACTGATCACCGTGATTGCCATGGGCGCGCGAAGTTCGCTTCCTTCACCTAGCCCGACGGCCATTGGTATTAAACCAAGCGTTGTGGTGAGTGTCGTCATAATGATTGGGCGTAGTCTTGAGCTGGCGGCCTGTTTAATGGCTGTTAATTTTTCTAGTCCCTGTGTTCTGAGTTGATTAATACGGTCGACTAACACAATGGCATTATTGACCACTATTCCGGCGAGCATAATTAAACCGATAAACACGATGACACTGATGTTGGTGCCGGTAATAAACAATCCATAAATTGAGCCGACAGCCGCTAATGGTACACTGAATAAAATCAGCAGTGGGTGGAGCAATGATTCAAATTGAGAAGCCATCACTAAATAGACTAAAAAGACCGCTAACACTAATGCCATGAGCATCGAGTTAAAGGATTGTTCCATTTCTTCGCTTTGACCGCCAAAGGTGGCTACCACCGATAACGGTAGCTTAAGTTGGTTGATCAATGCTTGAGCATGTTCTACCGCTGATTTTTGGTCGCCAACGGCAATATTGGCACTAATAATCGCGACCCGTTGTTGATTGACCCGGTTGATTTGAGCCGGACCAACGGTTTCCACTATTTCACTGATGCTAGCCAAGGTAATTGGATAATCACTGCCGGGGTTAACAATCAGTTCTTGCAAGTCGCTTAGTGAGTTACGATCTTCAAGGTTATTACGGACTAAAATATCAATTTTACGATCGAATAGAGTGTATTTACTGGCGATGGTACCGCCAATTTTTATCGCTAGCAGTTGGGCTATTTTTGGTGAACTTAATCCCAGTTGGGCTATTTTTTGTTGATTAAAATGAATCGCTAATTCTGGCTGACCAGGGCGCTGGCTATTGGCGACATCAGCAAAATGTTGATCCTGTTCCATCAATTGTGCCAGTTGCTGGCTATATTGCTTTAATTTTTCTAGATCATAAGCTGCAAGCTCAATACTAATGGGTTTACTAAAGGTAAATAACTCCGGTCGAGATAAAGCCGTGGTTGCCCCCATTAATCGCTTAGCCTGTTGACGGATATCCCGCATGACGGCCGCTTCATCATCACTATTATGTAAAATAACTTGCAACCTTGCTTGATGTTCGCCCCCTTTACTGGCAGTGCTAGTCATTAAGCTGCCGCGACCCGTCAACGAATAAGTACTCTTAACCCGCTTATCGCTCTGTAATTGTAAGGCAATGGTGTTAATAGTGTTGTCGGTAGTGGCTAATGGCGTGCCTGGTCTGAGTTCAACGTCGAAATAGAATTCCCCTTGCGAGAGTGGTGGTAATAATTCCACGCCAATTTTCGGTAAAATTAATAGGGTAGAGCAAGCAAACAATATACTGGCAAATAAAGTCTTTAGGCGATGATTTAGCGCCAGATTAAGCAGGGTTTGATAGACTTTCTCTAACAGATCGAAACTAAGATTAAAGCCTTTAGTTAAGGGGCGCATGACCACGCCAAGTAGTTTACTTATGCTATGAAAAATCACCAAAAATACGCGAGAAACCAACATAGGTAACCAAACAAAGATCAGTTTTAGTGGCAAAAATAACACCGTTGTTATTTTTTGCCCTAAGGTTAATTGGCCAAAAGGTAGCTTGGTGACCGTTGGTTGTTCAATGACCTGCTTTTTTTCTCTTGATGACAGCATGGGAATAAGAGTCAGTGCCACAATCAATGAAGCAATGAGGGCAAAAGCGACGGTCATCGCTTGATCGCTAAACAGTTGACCAGCAACGCCTTCGATAAAAATTAATGGGATGAAAACGGCGAGGGTGGTTAACGTTGAGGCGATAATCGCACCGCTTACTTCTTTGGTCCCTTTAGCCGCGGCTTCAATAGCCCCTACCCCCTGATTTTTATAGCGTGAAATGTTCTCTAATACCACAATAGCGTTATCAACTAATAAGCCGGTCGCTAAAGCAATGCCACCTAACGACATAATGTTAAGGCTTATGTCGTTAGCATACATCATGTTAAATGTTGCAATGACCGATACCGGAATCGACAGTGAAATAATGAGGGTTGGAATAATCGAGCGTAAGAAAAAATAGAGTACCAGCATCGCTAATAAGCCGCCAATAATCCCAGCTGACTTCACTTCATTGATTGCGTTACTGATAAAAGTCGATTGATCATAAACCACGGTTAATTGATAACGATCGCCTGAGAATTTACGAATGGCATCGAGTTTTCTATTAATCAGTTTCGCTACTTGTACTGTGTTAGCATCGCCTTCTTTATAGATGGCTAATTCAACGGCTTCGGCGGCATTGATACGAGTGACATCGGTTCGTTCTTTATAACCATCGGTGATGGTAGCAATATCATGAAGGTAAATGATTCGGTCGTCCTGGCGATAAACCACCAACTGACCAATTTGACTAATGTCGGTAAACTGATTGAGAGTACGTACTAGATATTGGGTATTGCCATCAATGAGTTTACCCGCAGAGACATTGATATTTTCAGCATTTATGCGTTCAACAATTTGTTGGCTACTTAAATTAAGCTGAGCCAGTTTATGTTGGTCGATACTGACTTGATATTCTTGCTCTAATCCGCCTCCTAATTTAACCGATGCCACCCCAATTAACGATTCCAGTTGGCGCTTAATGTCATATTCCGCAAAGGTTCGTAATTTAGTCAGTCCGGCAATGGAATTATCACTGCTTTGCAGCCCCAATCGAATAATTGGATCTAGCGATGGATTAAATTTTAAAATCAGTGGTTTTTGAACATCAAGGGGGAGGCTGATTAAATCGAGTTTTTCACGGACCTCTAGACTGGTGATGTCCATTGGAGCATCCCATTCGAATTCGAGCAATACATCAGACTGTCCTGCTTTAGAAATCGAACTGATTTTACGTAACCCTTTAACAACCCCGACAGCTTCTTCAATCGGTTTGGTAATTAACTGTTCAATTTCACCGGGAGCTGCGCCAGTATAAGTGGTTCTAACCGTCAGGGTTGGATATGACAAGTCCGGCAACAAATTGACAGACAAGCGTGACAATCCAACTAAACCAAATAGCATCACAGCGAAAGTGAACATCCATACCGTGACTGGACGTTTGATGGCGGTATCAATTAAGCTCATAATATTTCCTATCCGAAGTGGCTGTTAGTGGGCTTTAACTAATGAAGTATCATCTTGATTTAAGATATCAACTAACGCATCGGCTTTTAAGTTATGCTGACCACTGACCACAATTTTGTCACCGACTGCAAGCTGACCAAATATCTCGGTGTTACTCTCTTGAATAAATCCTTTGGTGATACTAATTTCAACCGCTTTGTTTTCTTTAATCACAAATATCTTGCTGTTGTTATCTAAGGTAATAATTGCGTCGCTTGGCACCGTGAGGGCATCATGATGAGTCTCAAAGGTTAACGCAAGTTGGGCAAACATTCCCGGTTTAAGCTCTAGCTGTTGATTGTCTAGCGATAAAATAACTTTAAAAGTCCCAGTTCTACTGTCAATCACCGGCGATATTGAACGCACTTGTGCTGGATAGACTTTGTGCTGACGGGCGCTAAACTTTAGCTGGGCTTGCTGGGCGATTTTAATATTACTTAATTGATGTTCTGGTAAATAGACAATCGCTTGTAAGTTCGTTTGATCGACCACATGAAATAGCTTTTGGTAACCTTGAGTAAAATGACCAGGCTTGACGAAACGTTGTGAAATATAGCCAGTGATTGGCGCGATAATTTGACTATCTTGGAGGTCTAATGCCGCGAGATCTCTCGCAGCTATAGCGGCTTGATATTGAAATTTAAGCTTAGCGGCACTTTGTTCACTCACTAGCTTCTTTTGAACCATTGAATTAAAGCGTTGCAGTTCTTGCTTAATCCCAGCAAGTTCGGCATTGGCTTTATTTAACGCTAATTGATAACGGCGCGGGTCTATTTTTGCTAATAGTTGACCTTTCTTTACAAAATCACCTTCTTCGACCGTTAATTGTTCAATGATACCGGTGACGCGAGAAATAATATCAGCTTCGTTACGAGCTTCTAATGTGGTGGTGGTGTGAAAATTTGATGAGATAGCCTGGCGAGAAATTTCATTGACGGTGACAGGAATGGCGAAGACTTCTTTTTCTTTCGCTTGATCCTTTTCATCGGGACCACCACAGGCAACTAATAAAGATGAAGAAAGAATGATTGCTGTAATCAGAAAGTTATTTTTGAACGTGAGCATTATGTTATGCCTCTATTAAGAAAATTTAATGATTGAATTATTTTTAAGTTAGCACAGGGCATGCCAATAATTGATAAGTGATATGTAACAATACGTTACAAAGGTAATAACTATTAGATTGATTGTGTATTGGTTAATTTAACAAGTGATGTGGTTAATTTGATTAATATCAGGTTTATATATACCCGTGCCACTTGAAAATTCAGGTTTCAGAATGACTCAGGTGAGTAAGCATAAGGCACATCATTTTAGGAAGGCTTATTGCCTTTCAAACTGATGTAACGCAGTGATTACTTACCTGAGCAATTCCCGTAGGGCGGTTTTTAAATGCTCAATTGCCGCGTTATTTATTTTGATAAGGGCATAAACCATTGTCTTCAATAAATGCCTTGCTCTTGAGCATTTAAACTCCCGCTGAAATCACGAATTTTCAGGTAGCACGGGTATGGCTAAAAACAAAAAGCCAGTGAATAGTCACTGGCTTTTTCCATTGATTTTATTGAAAAATCTTATTTTGCATCAGACTTGAAGTCACGATGTGCTTCGCCCGTATATAGTTGACGAGGACGACCAATTTTGTGACCAGGTTGACTTAACATTTCTTTCCAATGTGAAACCCAACCAACAGTACGTGATAATGCAAAGATTACCGTAAACATTGACGTTGGAATACCCATAGCACGCATCACGATACCTGAATAGAAATCGACGTTAGGGTAAAGTTTCTTCTCGATGAAGTATGGGTCTTCAAGCGCAATACGCTCAAGTTCCATCGCAACATCTAACAGTGGATCTTTAACATTAAGTTCTTTTAACACTTCATGACAAGTTTCGCGCATTACCGTGGCACGAGGATCGTGGTTTTTATAAACACGATGACCAAAGCCCATTAAACGGAACGGGTCTGATTTATCTTTCGCTTTAGCCACGTACTCTTCGATGCGATCAACACTGCCAATTTCTTCAAGCATTGCTAAACACGCTTCGTTAGCACCACCGTGAGCCGGTCCCCAAAGTGAGGCGATACCGGCAGCGATACAAGCGAATGGGTTAGCACCCGATGAACCCGCTAAACGAACCGTAGAGGTTGACGCATTTTGTTCGTGATCCGCATGAAGCGTAAAGATACGATCCATCGCACGAGCGACAATCGGGTTAACCACGTATTCTTCAGTTGGCACAGAAAACATCATGTGTAAGAAGTTTTCGGCATATGTTAATTCATTTTTAGGAAAAACGAATGGTTGGCCAATGCTGTATTTGTAGCTCATTGCCGCCAATGTTGGCATTTTTGAAATTAAACGGAATGCCGCAATTTCACGATGGCGTGGATTGTTAATATCTAATGAGTCATGGTAGAACGATGATAATGCACCAACAACACCACATAGGATCGCCATTGGGTGAGCATCACGACGGAAACCTTTAAAGAAATGCATTAGCTGATCGTGAACCATAGTATGGTTTTTCACGATAGCAACGAATTCTTCATATTGGGCTTTAGTGGGTTTATCACCATAAAGGAGAATATAACAAACTTCTAAGTAATCAGCATTTTTGGCTAATTGATCGATTGGGTAACCGCGGTGTAATAAAATACCTTTATTGCCATCAATGTAAGTAATTTCTGACTCACAAGATGCAGTGGCCATAAAGCCTGGGTCAAAGGTGAAATATCCGGTGCCACCTAGTTTACTGATGTCTATTACATCATGGCCTTCAGTGCCTGAACTAATTGGTAAATCAATTAAATCGTTACCGTCGACCGTTAGGGTGGCGTGACGTTGTGTCATAATATTTGCTCCTCTGTTATTTTAGTAATTTATTCAGCTTTTATTCACAGCAGATAAATAATTGCCCGTATTTAACCTAAAAAGTGACTATCTTGTCAATTTAAATGAATGTTTAACTTATTTTAGCTGAATAATTGTACGTTTTAAGCTGGCAATTTGGTCATTTAACCGTATTTAACCACAAATTGTATACAATTGGTGGTTTGGATAATATTTTCGACCAACAAAAATGATAGTTTCAAATGTGTTTTTCGATGATTTAGCCTCTTACAATAATTGTATTTGCGACCTAGTCCCAGTATACTTTCGTCGTGTTTATTGGATGCGACAGATTTGTCACAATCTAATAGCGCAACAAAAAGAGATTAAAAGATAAGTGATTATCCAACATATTCTTGCCGAGGCCCGGAAGATTATCTCTTTTATAACAATAAAGGGCTTCAATTTTAGAGCTAAGTGAGCACAATCGTGAAAAAGCAAAGACCTGTAAACCTTGACTTACAGACCATTAGCTTTCCATTAACCGCAATTGCATCAATCTTACACCGAGTAAGTGGCGTTATCATGTTCTTCGCTACCGGTATTTTGATGTGGTTCCTTGCTGAATCGTTATCGTCGCCAATGGGCTTCGCACACGTGCAGGAATTAATGGGTAGTTATCTGGCTAAGTTTATCTTCTGGGGTATTTTAACCGCATTAGCCTACCACCTAATTATCGGAATACGACATATAGTGATGGATATGGGCTACGGCGAAGAGTTTGATACCGCCACCAAGTCAGCACAAATCACTATGGGTGCATCAGTGATTTTATCAGTATTAGCAGGAGTATGGGTATGGTAGCCAACGCGGCAACACTTGGGCGCAGTGGCGTTCATGATTATATAATCATTCGTGTCGCGGGAATTAATCTGGCGCTATATGCAATGTTCTTATTAGGATTCTTCCTGACCAATGATGTTAATTATCTATCTTGGAAATCATTATTTTCTAATTTAGGGATGCAGGTCTTTACGATACTCACGTTATTGTCATTACTAGCCCATGTTTGGATTGGTTTATGGCAGGTATTAACAGATTACATTAAGCCTGTTGGTCTTCGTTTTATGCTCCAGCTCATTTTAAACGTCATTGCGTTTAGTTATGTGATTGCTGGCGTTGTTATTTTGTTGGAGGTCTAAAAGTGGCTATTCCTGTATTAGAATTTGACGCTGTTGTTATTGGCGCTGGTGGCGCAGGTATGCGCGCGGCATTACAAATCACGCAAGAAGGTAAAACCTGTGCGTTGATCTCTAAAGTATTCCCAACTCGTTCTCACACTGTATCTGCTCAAGGCGGTATCACCGTTGCCTTAGGCAACACCCATGATGATGATTGGCAGTGGCATATGTACGATACCGTTAAGGGTTCCGATTTTATCGGTGATCAGGACGCGATCGAATTTATGTGTGAGGCGGGTCCGGAAGCTGTTATTGAACTTGAAACCATGGGACTACCATTTTCACGTTTAGAGAATGGCAAAATTTACCAACGTCCGTTTGGCGGCCAATCGAAATCTTTTGGTGGCGAGCAAGCAGCTCGTACGGCGGCTGCGGCCGATCGTACTGGTCATGCACTGTTACATTTGCTTTATCAGCAGAATGTTAAAAACGAAACTAACATTTTCAGCGAATGGTATGCACTGGATCTCGTTAAGAACGAAGATGGTACTATCGTTGGTTGTACTGCAATGAACATTGAAACTGGCGAAGTGGTTTACTTCAAAGGTCGTGCCACGGTATTAGCTACTGGCGGCGCAGGTCGTATTTATGCTTCAACCACTAATGCTCATATTAACACCGGTGACGGTGTTGGTATGGCGATTCGTGCTGGTTGTAGCATGCAGGACATGGAAATGTGGCAGTTCCACCCAACAGGTATTGCGGGTTCGGGCGTATTAGTGACTGAAGGTTGTCGTGGTGAGGGTGGTTACTTACTCAATAAAGACGGCGAACGTTTCATGGAACGTTATGCACCAAACGCCAAAGATTTAGCATCTCGTGATGTAGTTGCTCGTTCAATGATGAGCGAAATTCGTGACGGTCGTGGTCTTGATGGTCCATTAGGTCCACATCTACTGCTAAAACTTGATCATTTAGGTAAAGAAACCCTTGAGTCTCGTTTGCCGGGTGTTTGTGATTTATCACGTACTTTTGCTCACGTCGATCCAGTTGAAGCGCCAATTCCAGTATTGCCGACTTGTCATTATATGATGGGTGGTGTGTTAGCTAATATTCATGGTCAAGCATTACTGCGTAACCATGATGGCACTGACAGTGTGATTGAGGGATTATTTGCCGTTGGTGAAATCGCTTGTGTATCTGTTCACGGTGCTAACCGCTTAGGTGGTAACTCATTACTTGATTTAGTGGTATTTGGCCGTAGCGCTGGGCAATTCTTGGGTAAGTATTTAACCGATGAATTAAGCCATAAAGATGCGACTGAGGCACATGTTGATGCTGCACTTGAACGTCTTAACCGTTGGGAAAACAATAAAGACGGTGAAGATCCGGTGCAAATTAAGAAAGACATGCAGTTATGTATGCAGCTTAATTTCTCGGTATTCCGCGAAGGCGAATCGATGGCTAAAGGTTTGAAAGAACTAAAAGCAATCCGTAAACGTTTAAATAACGCTAAATTGTCTGACAACTCAGCAGAATTTAATACTCAGCGTATTGAATGTTTAGAGTTGGACAACTTAATGGAAACCGCTTTTGCGACTGCTGTCGCGGCTAATTTCCGTGAAGAAAGTCGTGGTGCACACTCCCGTGAAGATTTCCCGGATCGTGATGATGTTAATTGGCTATGTCACAGTGTTTATCACCCTGATACTGAAACCATGAGTAAGCGTGATGTAAACTTTGCGCCGCATAAGCGTGAAGCTTTCCCACCTAAAGCTCGTACTTACTAAGGAGAACGTGATGAAAAAAATATTCTCAATTTATCGCTACAATCCTGATGTTGATAGCAAGCCTTACATGAAGGATTACACGTTAGAAATCGAAGACGGTTCTGACATGATGGTTCTTGATGCCTTAATCCTGCTAAAAGAGCAAGATCCAAGCTTATCATTCCGCCGTTCTTGCCGTGAAGGTGTTTGTGGTAGTGATGGCCTTAATATGAATGGTAAGAATGGCTTAGCGTGTATTACACCGTTGTCAGATCTTAAGGGTAGTAAAATAATTTTACGTCCGTTACCTGGATTACCCGTTATTCGTGATTTGATTATTGACATGAGTCAATTTTACATTCAATATGAAAAAGTTAAGCCATATTTAATCAACGATGGCAAGAATCCACCGGCCCGTGAGCACTTACAAACAGTCGAACAACGCGACAAGCTTGATGGTTTGTACGAGTGTATTTTATGTGCCTGTTGTTCAACGTCTTGTCCGTCATTCTGGTGGAATCCTGATAAATTTATCGGACCTGCTGGTTTGCTTCACGCCTACCGTTTCTTGATCGATAGTCGTGATACAGCAACTGAAGAACGTTTAAGTCAATTAGACGACGCTTTCAGTGTGTTCCGTTGTCATGGAATCATGAACTGCGTCAGTGTTTGTCCAAAAGGATTAAACCCGACTAAAGCGATTGGTCATATTAAATCGATGTTGTTAAATCGGGCCGTGTAACATGGACCCACAACAGCGTTTAATAAAATAAAAATTGATAATAGTCATGCTCTCGCAAGAGGTATGACTATTTTTGTATTAGCAATACTTTATGTTTAATTTTTGATAGTGTTATGTTGCTAGTATGTAAAAGTTTCAAGTGTGTTTGGGTAATTTAAGGTGCAGAAGTACTTTAAGTTACAACTATTTAGTAGCGTTTTTACAAAAAAGGGCAAAAAATGCATGAAGGCATAATGAAGACGTGGTTAGAGTCGTCTCATCTGGCTGGTGCTAATGCAAGCTATATAGAAGGTATGTATGAATCATATCTGGAAGATCCTACGGCTGTTTCTGATGAATGGCGCGCTGTGTTTGAGCAGTTAGCGACTGATTCTGAGCAAGCGGATGTTCCTGATGTTAATCATACTAAAATCCGCGATTATTTTCGTCGTGCAGCAAAAGAGGTCCGTGGGGGCCCGGCGAGCGAAATTGATCCGCAAACTGCTTCTAAGCAAGTAAAAGTACTTCAGATGATCAACGCCTACCGTTTCCGCGGTCATCAACACGCAAACTTAGATCCATTGGGTCTGTGGGAGCGCGAAAAGGTTGCTGAGCTTAATCCAGCATTTCACACGTTAGATAAAGATGACATGGACACCGAGTTTAATGTTGGTTCTTTTGCGGTTGGCAAAGAATCACTTAAATTACGTGATCTCCATGCCGCATTAGAGAAAACCTATTGTGGCAGTGTTGGTGTAGAGTATATGCACATTAACGACACGGATGAAAAGCGTTGGATCCAGCAACAACTTGAATCAGTTCAAAGTACGCCAAATTATAGTAAAGAAGAAAAACTTCGTTTGTTATCGGGCTTAACGGCTGCCGAAGGTATTGAGAAATACATTGGTGCAAAATTTCCCGGTGCCAAACGTTTTTCTCTTGAAGGGGGTGGTGCTTTAATCCCTATGCTGCGTGAAGTTCTTTACAAGGCTGGTGAACACGGTACTAAAGAAATCGTACTGGGCATGGCTCACCGTGGTCGGTTGAACGTATTAGTTAATTTACTCGGTAAAAAGCCATCGGAGTTATTCGATGAATTTGCGGGTAATCATGACGAAGTGCATGGTTCTGGTGATGTTAAATATCATCAAGGTTTCTCGGCAGATTTCGAAACACCACACGGTGCATTACATGTTGCGATGGCATTTAACCCATCACATTTAGAAATTGTTAACCCGGTGGTTATTGGTAGCGTACGCGCTCGTCAAGATCGTTTGGAATGTAAAGACGGTAGTTTAGTGATGCCAATCACCATTCATGGTGATAGTGCCATTGCGGGTCAAGGCGTGGTGCAAGAGACATTTAATATGTCACAAACCCGTGGCTTTAAGGTTGGCGGTACTATTCGTATCGTGATCAACAACCAAGTGGGCTTTACCACCAGTAATCCTGAAGACATTCGTTCAACAATGTACTGTACCGATATTGCTAAAATGGTTCAGGCACCAATCTTCCATGTTAATGGCGATGACCCAGAAGCAGTTGCTTTTGTCTCACGTATTGCAGTGGACTATCGGAACAAGTTTAAACGTGATGTCGTGATTGATCTGGTTTGTTATCGCCGTCATGGCCATAACGAAGCCGATGAGCCAAGTGCAACACAACCATTGATGTACCAAAAAATTAAGCGTCATCCAACGCCACGTAAGATTTATGCTGATAAATTGTTGGCGGCGAACTTGGTTGAGCAAGCTGATTTGTCTGGCATGATTAATGAATATCGTGACCGCCTAGATCATGGTGATTGTGTGGTTGATGAATGGCGTCCTATGACTCTTCATTCAACGGATTGGTCTCCTTATATCGGTCATGACTGGGATATTCCCTATGATGCAACGTTGTCACTTGA
>SPKZ01024446.1_pt1 | contig 25576 bp, 39 predicted proteins | sample 2456571 | NCBI WGS metagenome assembly SPKZ01 (sample SAMN11192286, study PRJNA482655) | marine metagenome | biome: ENVO:00000447; feature: ENVO:00000244|ENVO:00000211|ENVO:00000569|ENVO:00002023; material: ENVO:00002151; isolation source: ocean water from marine abyssalpelagic zone ... | reverse complement strand
TAAGTTATATAATTATATAACTTACGGTTTTAATATAAAATATTTAAAAAATAACGGTTTTATTTTAATTATTTATGTAAAAGTTATTCACATAACGGTTATAATAACTGTTTTTAAGATATTAAAACCGTGAGTTATTCACATAGAAAAAATCAGTTATTAAAATATCAATTTTGTTTTAAGCTTTTTTATGTTAAAATTCATTTGCAAAAGGGTTTCTTTCTCATTTGCATTAAAGAGGGTAACGAATTTGTTATATAATTAATACCCATAGTATTATAAGAATATATAAACAGATAAAGCCTTATCTTAGCTTTTAAAGAATTACTATATTTCTATATTAATATGTATAGTATTATATTAAATTAAGTTTTCTTTTTGTATACTTTCATAACTTAAAAAATTAAAGGGGTTACAAATGACACATACAGCAGCGCTAAGCAAACTTTTTAAAGGAAGTGAACTAAGATCTACAAAATGGGAAAAAGACAGATTTATCCACTTAAATAAAGAGGGGCAGATAGTAGATAATAAAGGTAAAACATTTAATATGATGACTTCTAAAGAGAAAACTTGGGAATTATATAAAAAATCTGTTACAACTTCTAATGTAGACAATGATGAGGTTATGAATGCTATTAAAGAGCTTTCTTTAAAATTTGATACTCTTGCAGATACTGTATACAATTTAGATCAGATAGATGCTTCTGACATTGCACATACTGTTCAAGATTCTTTAAATGCTAACATTGAAGAAACAATTAAAAATAATCTTCCTTTAGAAGAAAAAAAGCATGAAGAAACTGTAAAACTATTTTATGGTGTAGAAACTCATAAAGAAGTAAGAGAAGCTTTTAAGCAAGAGCTAGGCGATGCAGAGGACAAACTAGCCACAATGAAAGTTATAACTAAATATATTCCGTTTTGCGCAATGGGAGGTCGAAAAGTAAATACTATAATTCGTTTTTATACAGATATGCGAAACATTATTAAAGAAGTTGGAGGAGATTTACAAGATCTATCTTTAGATCTGTTTAGTGTGGATCAAGAAGTATATGATCGCAGAAATGAAATTTCAGCTACTGAAACAATTAAGAAACTAGCAAATACAGATAAATTTGAGATAAAAGAAGTAAAAGATCTAATTTCCAATTTAAAAGAAACTGTAAAAACAATAATGAATAAAGGCGATAAGCTAACACTTGCAGACTTTGAAAAGCATAATTTACCTATTGCAAAACAGCAAACAGCAGCACAAGCCAGAGGACACATTTTAAGTACATATTTAGCGTTTGTTACAGGTCGAAGATTTACTGAAATTATGAAAACATTATCTATTTATCAAAATCACAATGTTTGGATGTATAAAGGGCTACTTAAGAAAGGTGCGCAGAATATAGAATTAAAAGCAATTTCTTTAGATAATGATTTTGAATTTATTTCTAAACTACTTACACAAATAAGATCTGATTTTGATGGAACAATTTTTACAAATGGAGAAGTAAACAATAAATGGGGAAATATTTTCAATAGAGCATTTAAAAGAATTACAGGAACTTCTTTTACATTTCATAATGCAAGAGAAATATACGCAGAAATCGCTTACATTGAAAATGCACAAGACAACGGATCTGATAGAGAAGAACAAGATTACAAGGCTTCTATCTTAGGACATCAGATAGATTTGAATAGATTGATTTCTACGGACCATTATAGAACGTTAAAGGGTAAATAATGAAAGCAGCATTTGTAACACACGATGGAGGGACAGGCAAGACTGCCATGTCTTTAGCAGTAGCTTTAGAACTAGACTACTATCTTTTTTCTAATGACGATTCCGTGATTGAACAAGCCTATCCAGATGGTGCGAAAATTATGAAAAATCCACCGGTAATGAATGATTCTATATATGATTTCGGAGGTTTTGCAGAATCTGGAGTAATTGATATTATAAAAGAGTGTGATATTGTTATCGTTCCCTGCATAAATGATCTGAATAGCACGATGAAAGCAATCAAAACGATTAAAGAGCTAGAACCTTACGCTAAAAAATTTTTAGTTATAGCTACAAGGCTAGAAAGTGATAAAGACTATAAAGAAGTTAAAACAGTTATAAGATCTGTATTTAAAGAAATTGAAGTATTACCTTTAAGAAAAACAAAAATGCTTAAGAATTGTTTAGAATTAGGAACAAGTCCCTTAGACTTAGTTTCCGAATCTAAAAAAGTAAAATATGATGGAAGAAAATTTATTCCAGAATATCTCGAAGTATTAAAATTTATTATTGATGATGATAAAAAATATAATGATCTTATAGGAAAAAAGGGTAAATAATGGCAACAAAAAGATTAGATATAAATGCAGTTTTAGGAAAAAGCAGTTTAAATAGTTTTGCAGCTGCAGACAAAAAAGAAGAAGAACATAAAATATTAAAAGAGATTGTTTTAAATGATAACAAAGGTAAATCTGGGCGACCTGTTAGGGGTAAAAGTAAAGCAACTAATAAAATTGCTTTTGTTGTCGATGATGAACAATTAGCTTATTTGAAAAGTTTAATAAATTATGATAATAAAATTTTATCTCCCAATGCAGCTGCAAAAAAATTGTTTTTAGCAGCTTATGAAATTCATAAAGATACTTAGATGAAGAATTATTTAAAACCTGTACATTTTGAGACAGAAGAATTAATTATATTTGCTAGAATGAACTTAAAAAAGAGTATGAAGAAAAAGATGTAAAGTTCGATTTATTAAAATACAAGTCTAAATAATCCATATATACTGGATTATTTAAGCTATACTTAATCTTACATATGAGATAATCTCTTATCTAAACATATAAAGGATTTAAAATGCCACTCAATAAAGAAGATGAAAATTTAATTTTTATCAATTCAAATGCTGTTCCAATTCCAATAACAAAAGAAGATAGAAGATTCAAAACAGTAACACAAAAAGATCTTGCTATTTATTTAGGTGTAGGTCCTACTACAATATCTGAATATAAAAAAACTTTTATAGGTCGTAAAAAAGTAGAGATAATGTTAAAAGGTTTACAAAAAATAAATGAAGACAAAAGAGATGATACTAAAATGAATATCGAAAAAATGATAAAAGAAATTGAGGAAAAATTTAAAAAAAATGAAAACATTTTTAATGAAGAAGAACTTTTATTTATTTGTGGATTAGCTACTAGAAAAATTAAAGATTTTGTTTTTAAGTTACAGAAAATGGAAAAAAAAAGAATAGGTGCAGAGTTAGTTAATAATTTTAATTTTGGAACTAGTGAAATAAAATACTTCCAATTAAAGAAGAAAATAAAAAATTTATTTTTAAAATATAGTTATGCAATTCCTTTAGAAGAAGGGAATCTTAAAAAATATATATCTACAATTATAAATGAAGATAATAACTTTATTATTAAAAATGAAGCGTTCATGGTTGGATATTGCTATGAATAATATTAAAAAAGATTTAAAGACATATTTATCTAAAAAAGGATTGAATGTTGATTTTCGAAGAGATAAATATATAGAAAATAATTATAACTTATCTCCTGTTATGAAATATTCTAGAGCTGTGAGAATACTGAGATTGTCACAAGATTTTCTAAAGCTAAAAAGTTTTATCAATTTCAACACGCAAATGGAGATTGATAAACTGAGAAGTTCTACATTAAAAGATGTATTAGAAAACTATATAAATATAGTAAAACAAAGGCTTTCAAATGAAAATTAATGAAAATAAAAAAAATGCTAGATAAAAAGATTGGTAAAAAAACAATGTTTAAAATCTTGCAAAGTGGGGGATTGGTTCCTAGTTTATATTGTGAAAAAGAAAATTTAAAAGTAACACCAAGAACAAGAAAAGAATTTATTGCATTAATTACAAAAAATTTTAACGAGGAAAAAGGTCTAAATCTACATTTCGGAGAAATGATTTGAAACTAACTAATAAATTACAACTGTTTAAAATAGATTGGGATTGTGCGGAGGGTGTATTTACAAAAAATCTTACAATTATTAAAGCAATAGGCGAAATTACTAAAGAACAAGCGAGACAGGCCATTGAACAGATGGGAACAGGAAGCGTTTATATTAATGATATTAAGAAAGTACAAGAAATTGATATAAGAAACTTTAGATGTGATTTTTATTTAGTTAAAAATGAATAAGAATAAATATCTTATAGAAAGAAAATTGTACAGGTGCTTAGTAATAAGCTAACCCATACGGAAATTAAAAAACTTGGTCGGCTTTTGAATTTCCGTATTATAGCACAAAGGCTTTGATATGAGAAAAATAATAAAAAAAACTAATAATATATTAATAAAAATTGATAATTGGTTATTTAAAATGGGGGAAAAAGTATTATGAATAATATTAAGAATTTTGAGAAAGATATTAATTTCATCTGGCAAATGAATGAAACAGAAAGTGATGTTTATACAGTTATGTGTTGTTTCGCTAATTCTAATTTACTTATAAAAAAAGAAGTATTTGATAAATATGGATCTATTGATTTTGAAACAACTAACTTTAAAATGAAGAATTTACTAAACCCAGAAGATGATGAACACTTTTACGCATTAATAAGTTTTAATCCAAAATTTGCAAAACATCATTTACATTTAGCTTTTGATAATCTTTTAGAAATTGGAGATTTTTTATATTATTTCAGAAAACTTTTTGAGGAAGAAGAACTAAAAACTATAATAAAGAAGTGTGGGGGATTTATAGAAGAAGATTATAATTTCCACCTACAAGTAAAAACGGATTGATCCGTTTTTACTAATAATTCATAATGAATAGCTCTATTACTTTTTTATTTCGTTTATGTACATTTTTCCCTAAAGTATACTCAAAAGATTCACTCTCAATTATTTTAAAATCTTTATATAAATCACGCACAAAGGCACAATCATTATAAGATAGTAGGAATTTACCTTTTACGGAAGACAATTGATTATATAGCCTAGTATGGTCTTCTAAATCAAAGGTTTTAGAATTTTTATAATAGTTCTCCGTTCCAACATAAGGAGGATCAATATAAAAGAATGATTCTTCTCTATCATAGTTATTTATAAGCTTTTCAAAATCCAAATTTTCAATAGTTACCATTTTTAATCGCTCGGACCATTTTGTAAATTCTTTATAAATGTTTTTAGGTTTTCTACTTTTTGCACACATCGCAAAATTATCCCCTTTACTACCGAATGACATCTGTAGCTGATAGAAATAAAATGCTGCTTTTTCTACATTATCGCGAGGTTTTAAAGTTTTAGATTTTATATCTGTAAAAATTTCTCTACTGATCAATAAATCATTTAAATATTTGTGAAGTTTTACAGCGTTTGTTCGAATGCACCTGTGCAAATTAATAAGATCAGAATTAAAATCATTTGCAACTTCTCTATATTTTCCATGAGTGGGTAATTCTTTTTTATATAATACATTTAATGCACCTCCGAAAACTTCTACATATAAGTTATGTTCTGGAATTAAAGAAACAATTTGTGCTGCTAATTTTGATTTTCCACCTACCCAACCGTGTGGTGGTCTTAGTTTTGTTATTTTAATAGTATTATCCTCCTGCTTTATGTATAATTTAATTATACATTCGCTATTATTCCAATGCTAAACAGGGGGAGGTCAAAGTATCCCTGCTTAGTTTTGTTATTTAATAAGTGTATTGCACTTAATAACCATGACTTCTTCAGTTCCGTCCGAATTGAATAAGTCCTCTTCATATTTTTCTATATCTGCAAATGTAGAGAAACTTTTATTATAAAGATCATCAGCTCTATAAATTGCTTCCTGTACAGCTTCTTCACGAGAATTATGTAATGTAATGCTAATTGTTTCCATATAACCAACAAATATTAAAGCACATATAAGGCTACTCATGGCTTTTATCTTCATCTTTATAGTATTTACTAACCATATACAAGTAATGCGATTCTGTGCCTTTTCCGGCTTCTGTATTGTAATGTTTCTTCCAATATGAAGCACGACCTTTTAAAGTTCCTGGAATTTCTCCATTTACAGGTAAATAGAATAATCTACAAAATAATAAACTTAAAAAAGTGTTATATCGTAGATGCTGCCATTCAACTAAATTTAAATCTATATCTAAATCTTTTAAAATTTTATCTCTATATTTTAAAGACCGTTTTTTAATATCATCGAAAGGATGATAAGGAAGACAATTATCTATTTGACAAATTCCCATACCTGCTTTGATTGTTCTATCTTTTATTTTTCCTGCTCCAGATTCTGCACAAGCAGTTTCTTTTAGAAGAAAATGAGCTTTATCATTCTTTCCATAACCAAGACAATCGCATATTAATTTAGATTGTTCTTCAATATTTCCAAGAAAACCATAATTTGAGTTTTTCATTTTTTACCACCTACATTTTAATATTTCTGTATAACTGTTAAAGTACCAACATTCTATTTTTTTTTAATTATTTTTTCTTTTACTGCAGTTCTAACTACATCATAAGTAACGATAACTTTATCAAGATTTTTTAATTTATTTGATTTATTGTCTAACTCAGTATATACAGACTTTGCACCTGTATAAACAACTTTTCCAGACTGATAAGCCTTATCTGATAAACAACCATTTAGACCTATAACAACAATACAACCTGCTAATAAATTTTTTAACATTTTAATAATCCTTATTTATTATTTCTGTGCTTATTCCAAGCTTTTCGACCACCCATTCTTAAACCTAATCTAACTGATTTTCTTCTCCACCACCAAACACCTAGACTTAACATTGCTTCATCTAAAATATTATCTGCTTCTTTTCTAGTGAACATTCCAGACTTATAAAGATAATCGTGTAAAATGTATGCATACAGTGCATCTCCATCTTTTGGGAAAATTCCCTGTAAGAATTGGGGAATGCTTCCAAAGTCTGTTTTAAATCCAATAGGCACTAAGATAAGACATTTCTTGATCGCACAATAATAAGTAAGCTCTGACTTTAAAATTCTTATTTTCCCTTTTTTATTAACTGATAAATCTAAATCATTTTCTAAAAATCCAATTTCCATTTTTCCTCCTTTCATTTAATTTTCTACTTCTATGCTAACATTCCATCCTGTGGAATCTGAATAAGTATGATTACAAGTTAAAACAGAAAATACTCCGTTATCTTCATCTTTATACGTTTCTATAAGTTTTACTTTTGTACCTGCATAAATGGCTTCCCCTCGCGTAGAAAAAGAACCTTTTATAATTCCTTTGTTTGTATCTAATAACTTTGCTTTTGCTTTTAGTTCTGCTTCTTGTTTTGTTTTATATGCACCTTTTATTTTTAGTACAGGAGTTCCTGCAAAAACTGAAACAGTAATTGTTTTTGCTAAATCTTTATCATGCCAACTTGCGATGCAAGATTTATAATAAGTTTTAGAACTGTGCTTAATTGTTGAAGTTGAGCAAGTTGCAACATTTACAATATTTTCTGGTAAATCTTTATTATCTTTATTTACAAAATAAATTACATCATTTTTAATACTAAATAAGCAGTTGTAATCTTTTGCCAATCTTTCTAAAAAGTTTAGATCAGTTTCATTTGTTTGGTTTAGAGATTTAATATCTAAATCATCTGTTTTAAATTTAAGCGCATGATCTAATCTTTTAGCTACTACTTTTAAAATATTTGATAGTTTTGTTTCTTTATAATGAAAAGAAACTTTTTCTTTTTGTTTTGCACTAAATTCAACACCTGTTGCTGTAATAGATAAATGTTTATTATTAGTTCTAGTAACAGTTTGAACATGAAATAAACCTGCATCTAATTTTGTGATTAGTTCATCATTTTTATATCTTTTGAAAATAAGTTCTACTTTAGCTGCAGGTTTTGGTTTTGGAAAATCTGGTCGAACTTTTAAAGTTAATTTATCCGATTTTACACCTGCAGCATCTGCAAAAGAAATATGTAAAATATTTATATTTTCAATTTCTTTTCCATCTATTTTTAAAGTATAAGTTTCAATTACCATAAAGGGCCTCTTTTAGAAAAAGAATCTTCTTTTGTTTTATTTTCCATACAAACAGGTAATTTTATAACAGTTCCAGATTTAAGATTTAAACTCATTTTAAAAAGATGTGGATTTGCAGATATAACAAGATTTAAATTTGTTATATCTCCATAATGATTTTTTACAATTAAGTCTATTCTGTCATTTTCTAAACAAGTATATTTATTGGATTTCGTCATAGACCACCTCTAGTTGCAGATTATAAGAAGCAACTGTATGCTCCCCAGAATCTGTAAAATATTCTTTTACTGTATTTATAGAATTAATAACTACTTCTATATCATCTTGTACAGTTGTAAATCTTAATACTTTTCTTGCTTTTACCATGTCTTTTAATGTTTCTAACTGGTCTAAAGGCTGTACGATTAAAACACCATTTAATGATAGTTTTTCTTCATATCCACCAGAATCAGTTAAAACTTTTTGCCCTTTTATAGGCTTAAAGCTTCCAAAACTTGCTGTGATCGTAGAAGAAATCTTTTTATAAGCATTTTTATCCATATAAAAAGAGTAATCTCCTATTTTTCCCATATTAAGCCCAGAAACAATTACTTCTATTTTCATAATCTTTTAAAAATACCTCTATGATTAATATTTGCATCTCTACTTAGATCCAACAAATAAGCTTTTCTTTGTTTTGAAATTTGATTATTTGGGTAGTATGTCGCCCATCCCATACGAACCAGGGCAAAATTTAAACCATCTATCCAAACTAAAGTTCTTCCATATTTATCTACACCATAAGAATGAAATCTAATTATCTTATTTTTATATCTTTTAGAAACAAATTCTTTTGCTTTAAATCCTAAACTAAGCACTTTTTTAACTGTATATATATATTTATCTTTATGCTTAGGACCATTTGGATGAATATTTTTTAATATCTCCATCTGCTTGAAAACTCTATGATTAAATTTTGTTTCAAAAGTATCTAGAGCTATCAAGCGAACTTTAAATCTCTTTTTATTATCTTGTTTTAGTATTAGAGTATCTCCATCTACTACTCTCACTATTTTGGCATTTTGCCACCCATCGCCAAACAATTCTCTATCTGTTGCCATACTTGCTTCCTCTACTGCTTTATTTATAATTAATTCGAACTTCTCCCAATTAACTGAACCAAAAACACCACTTACCAACATTATTAATAATAATAATTTTTTCATTTTTTTCCTTTTTTTTGTTTGAAATTACGAAGCATCTGCTATATTAATATCTTCATTGTCTGCATCTATTCTTTTTTGAACTCTTGCCATTTTTATGTATAAATCTTCTTCATCTATTTCCCCATCAACTGCATTTACAATAATTTTATTATTAATAACTTGACTAGCTGTCTTATTATTATTGTTGTTCTGAATCTGCATTTGTTTTTGTAGAATTGCAGAATCTGATAAAGCTGATACACTTTCTAAAGATACTTTTTTAGCAGGTATTTCTGTTAGAGAGATAGAATTTTTATTTAAAGTTTTAAAAGTTGCATTATTAGCAGGACTTTTAAAATTATTTAATAATAAAGATTTCTCTTTCTTATCGGATCCCCAGAACTTATACCAAGGTTTCGAATTTTCTTTTTTTTCATCTTCTTTTTTATCTGCTCCAAAAACACCACCCACGATTTTGTAGGCTTTTGCAGATAATCTTATTATCTTACTAATTGCAGAAATTAAAAGTTTTGCAGGACTCAAAGCAAAAGAAAAAGCTTTTCCAATAACCGTTCCGATACCTTTTGAAGCTCCAGATATACCCGTCAATTTTTTAAATAATTTTCCTAATAATTCAAATAAAGGACTTATTTCTGTGTAAATCATTCCAAAACTTTCAAAAATTGAGGAAAAAGCAGTTTTAAACTCTGTTAATGTCGGACTTATAGCCTCTCTTATTCCTAAAAAAACTCCAGATATTCCAACTCTAACACTTTCAAAATTATTATATAAATACACTCCTGCAACAGTTAAAGCTGTTATTCCTGCAATTACTGCAAGAACAGGTAAAGAAATAAAACCAATAGCGGCACCAACACCTGAGGCCACAAAACCGAATGCAGCTAAACCTACAGATCCAACAACAAAAGCAGCACCTAAGCCAAACACCCAAGAACTTAATTGTGGAAACTTAGTAGAAAAAGATTCAAGTATTCCAGACAGAGATCTAATCCCTCGAGTTATAAAATTAACTGCAGGTAATAGTCTTGTAGTTCCTGTAATAGATAAAGATTCTAATGCAGATCCTAAAAGTTTAAATTCTCCTGCCGTAGTTGCAAGTTTAATTTTTTGTATTCCTGCAGTAGTTCCTGTACTATTTTCTAATGTCTTTTTATAATCTAGTAAACCTTTTTTTCCTACTTTCATAAGTGCAATTCCACTTGATAAAGCAGTCATTCCAAAAATATGTTTTAATTTTGTAGTTTTATCTTTATCAGATAAATTACTCATTGAAGAATTTAATTCGCCAATAATTGATGGCATACCTTTGAATTTACCCTCTGCATTAAAAATTGAAATACCTAAAGAATCTAAAGCATTTTGTGCCTCTTTTGGTGGCGCAGATAATCGTGTATACATTTGTCTTAAAGAAGTTCCTGCCATAGATCCTTGAATTCCGACATCGCCTAATTTACCTGCTAAAGCAGATACTTCTGTAAGACCAACACCCAAACCTGCAGCAATAGGTGCTGTATATTTCATTGTTTCGCCAAGCATCATAAGATCAGTATTTGAAGTAGTGAAAGTTTTTGCTAAAATATCCGAAACTTTCCCCATTTTGTGCGCTTCAATTCCAAAACCTGATAAAATATTAGATGCAATATCTGAACTAACACCGAGTTCTACATTTCCTGCTGTAGCAAGTCCTAAAACACCACTCATTGCGCCTAATTGTTGTTTAGTATCAAATCCTGCTTTAGCTAAATAAGTCATCCCTGTTGCAGCTTGTGTAGCACTCCATTCTGTTGAAGCACCTAAAAATCTTGCTTGAGCTGATAGAAGAAGAAAATCATCATTTGTTATATTTTTTGTAAGTGCTTTTACATCTGCCATTGTAGACTCAAAGTCTATCGAAGCTTTAAAAGGTAAAGCCATAATTCCAACTGCAGAAGCTGCACCAACCATAGACCCACCAGAAATTGATTTTCTTCTAGTATTTGCAACTCTTTGCGCTCTTGCACCAGATCTTAAATTTTCTGCAGATTTTTTAGTAAAAAAAGCTGTTTGTTTTGCATCGTGCTGAATTGCTGTCATATCTTTTCGTGCTTCACTTAAAGAATTACGACTTGTTTTAATATCTAGTTTTATAGGATTTGCTGAAATTTTTGCAGTAGTAGATCTTATCTTTCCTAAATGACCTGTTAAGCTTTTTAAATTTCTATTTAATAATGGAAATTTTGTACTTTGCAATAAATTAGCTTTTGTAACTTTTTGCGCATAAGTATGTATTCCTTTTACAGAAGCCTGTAAAAAGCTAGATCCTTTAATGGCAGGATTCCAAACCATGTTCAATGAAACTGATCCCATTCCTGACATAATAAACCTTTAAATATTTTTTTTAAAAATCTACAATTAGACTTTTAAGAAAGATATTTAAATAGTAAGAATAAGAATTCTTACTATTTATATTTATATTTATTAATTTACTGGATTCATTTTTTCAATAAAAATATCTGATTCAATAAAAGTTGCTCTATTATGAGCAGGAGTGATTCCCTCGTGAAATGCACCTGTTGGAAGCCCATTTTCTAACACTGGAGTTTTAAATGCTTTTTCTTTATGAAAAGAAGGGGCAATAGTTCCAAAACCTTGGTATTTGATTGATTTTCCGCTTGTTAAAGCATCTATTGCTACATCTGTTGCTGCATCTAAAACATCATCAACAATTTTTTTAGTACATTTAATACCTTTTGCAGTTAATCTAGCATGTACTGCATCTCTTACTTCTTTTTCATTTAACGATTTTTCTTTTGCCATTATATTTTCTCTCTTTTCATTTTTTTTTATTTTTTACAGCTTTGCAAACCCATTTTTTATAAAATAGGAAATATTTTAAGAATGGTTTAATTTCATCCATTCTAATTTTTCTTTATGCTTTTTAATTGCCACTTCGTAATACTCTAACCATTCACGAATTGGTAATTTTTTTTGTTTCTTTACTGATAGAAAAAAAAACTGTGTAACTAAACTATAAACTTCTAGTTTTGTTCTTTTATCTACATTAAGAACGACTATAAGTTTTGCAAAACTGCCGAAATTTTCTTACTATCTTTAGAAGCTAACATTAAAGATTCATCATATGTAAGCCCTGCAGATACAGAAATTGCTACATAACCATCTAATTTATCTGTATTTGCTACAGCTTTAGTAATTACTTCTTCATCTTTCCCATTAATTTCATTGACAGTTAAAACAGTTACTTCTATTTCCTCTTTAGTCAAAGGATCAATAACTTTTTTAGTTTCTCCGAAAGGATATTTTCTACTTAATTCAACTTCTTCTTTTAAATATTCTACTTTTGCCATAACTATCTCCTAGATATTTTCATTAAAATTTGGTGCTTTAACAACACCGGCCAAGATACAAACATAAGGATGTCTTACATATTCAATTGTTGGGACATTATCAACTACTTCACTATACATGTTCAGTGAAAGTTCAAACGATCGAGATGTTTTATCTCCCTCTTTTAATTCTGTCCCCATTTGTGTTAAAGAACCTTGTGCCGTAATTAAATAAGATGTACTTACTCCATCTTCTTCAATATTTCCTTTTAACACAAACGGTAAATTTGCAGCCATATGGGCTATATATTCTGCGCCCAGATTATTAACTTCTAAAGTCATTTTTGGTCTTTTTACAATCCCAGTGGGCTCATCGTCAATAGTATTAAATTCAAATGTTGGAACTTTTGTTTTCTCTCCCGTTTGCCCAAAAGTATTTTTTCCACCAATCAAAATACTAAGTCCTAAAAGGGCTTGATTTGCCTTACCTAATCCTGATTTTGTCATTTTATCCCTTTATATCTATTGTGTAATATTCAGATGTTGCGTAAGATTGTAATACTATAGTCCTGATTCCTACGTTGTTACCTGCTTTACAATCTAAATATAAAATTCCTGCAGAAATATCTGTTTTACTATTTCTATCAGACCACCAAACCTCTGCTCCAACTGCTGCACCAGACTTTTTTGTTTTTATTAAAAAGTCATTTATATCTGCCTTTCCAAGGTCCAGAACTTCCGTAAGAGGTCTATGTTTATGTTTTACTAAAGATTTTTGCGATTCTTCATTTATCAGATCAAAAAATCTTTTTGTTTCTAATTTATTGAATCTGGAATCATTTGATGGCGTTTCGAAATTATATAGAACATTTCCCATAACATCGTCTTTAATGCATAAACTTCCACCTTCATTAACAATAATATTAACATCGCAATCATCTTCCCCTTCTTGATAGAAAAGAGGTACTACACAATCTCCCATATTAAAAATAGGACGGTTGGCGTGACTAAAACAAGGACCAAATTCTCCGTGGATTGCATCCCATTTTGCGATATGACCTGCTGTTATTGCCGAATATGGTTTTTCAATATATTTATCTTCAAAAATTGACCAAACTTTTCGGTAGAAAGGATTAGCTAAATATCTCTCTGACGCGAGAGGTTTTAACCACATCAAAGCAGCTCCTACACTTCTAGAATTACCATTTGAAACTGAAAAAGTTTTTGTACCGGTGCAATAACTATTTACTGCATCTAATACTGTATCATCGTGTGTAAACCATCCAACAATTGGAATTCTTACTTTAGTTGCTAAAACAGTCTTTGCCATCTTCAGATTAGATAAAGCCTTAATAATTTTAGTTTTAATTGAATCTTCCCCATAAAAATCTAAATGACATTTTTTTGATTGAGATTCAGTTATTTCTACTAAAGAAATAACTACAGGACTTTCTACATTTTGTATAAGAATGTCATAAAGATCTTCTCTTAAAGTTCCGGCAGATTCTTTAAATACTTTTAAAGCTTCTTTTGCATTAGAAAATCTTAATAAACCGGCTTTACTCTTATCTTTTAATTTTTCTTTTATAGAATCATCTACATTATTTAAAAATGCAGTTCCTACAATTCCTATAACAGTAGTACTTGTAATTACTATTGCTGTTGCACTCATATTTTTTACTTCTAATGTTTTTATTCCTGGCATAATTGACCTTTCTATTTAAATTCTGGGAAATACAGGATAATCTGCATCCGTATTATTTTTAGTAGCTTCTGCTGATGCTAAAATACAATTGTAAGCCCACTCATTACGAACTGCAACTTTTATAAGCTTTTCATACATTAATACTAAATCATTATCAATATTAATTAAAATATCGTTTAGTGATTTTCCCTTATAAAAAGAAGCTGTAAAACCTACGATTTGATTATCAAGATTTTTAATCCCTATTGCATATAATTTTGTAGTAAAATTATGACTCCATGCGGTATCTTGTTGCTGTTTAAGCGCAGGATAAAAACAATAAATATGCTCCTCTAATTGCAATTCTTTTGTTCGGTTCTCTCTTCGCATTAATTCTTCAATCGGTAATTTTTCAATTTCCAATATTTCTTGTTCTTGTTCTTGTTCTTGTGTTTTTATATCATCCATCAAATAACCTTTCTTTATTTATTTATTTATAACTTCTGCCATATTATTAGCACTAGAATATGCGTAAGGAACTACCCATTCCGAGTAATTGTAAGGTGTATTATTATAAAAGTTAACAGGAACAGAAGAAAATTTAGGATTCATCTTCATACCCTTGCAAGTACCTTTGTAAAGTAGTCCACCTCTCAAATACATCCCACTATAAATAGATGATGAAGATAGAGGTAATCCCTCAACTTCTTCAAAAATAGTTGAGTCATATTTTTGTTTATGCATTTTCATACCAAAAGATGCATTTTGAATAGTATGCATATAAGTAATTCTGTACATTTCTATTATATGTGAGTGCCAACCTGCCCCACTCCAAGGGTAATCACAACCTTTAGCAATAAATGATAATCCTGCAATATGAGTTGAAGATTTATTATCAGAGAAAGGAGAAATTGCTTTCGCATTCCATGAATATTGTCTACTTATATTAACTTCGGCCCAAGATGATTGTTCATGGACACCTGAGCCATATCTCCACCAAACGGGGTACATTGTATTAGCATCTAGTTCTGATAGATCAAGAGTGAACTTACATATCTTTTCAACATCGTTTCTATTTTTCCAATCTTCCATTCTTTTTATTTGTTCTTCAACTGTATATTGCCAATCGTTAGCCTGATTTTTTACAGTTGTTAATAATGCACTTGCTGTTAGACTTAATCTTGCCAATTGTTCTTTAATTGTCATTTTTCACTTCCTTAAATTTATCTTTTATCATTTCATGCGCTATTACAAAAGTAAACTCTAAATTTGCAATTTCTACTCCCAGTAAGATTTCATCTGCTTCATTCATAGTCAAATAATCTGTAGCTTTAAAATTCATCTGTCCAGGTTCCCCACTTATTCCAAGCTTCACAACTTGACTACCGCCTATACCTTTTAAGAGTTGGATTTTAGGAGTTGGAATAGTTGCAAGAATTTCATTTTCTTTTGTTGCAACTACTACTGCATAATTAAAGTCTTTAAAATTATTTTCAGTGGGAATAATTAAATTAAATGTTAATATTCCATCATTGTCAAAATAACTACTTTCAATCTCATTTTTATAATATATATACTCCGCTATTTGATTATAAGTAAGATTAGAACTTCCATCAATTAACTTATTTAATTTAACATCATCATGATTGTGTGTACCTATTAAAAAATAGATTACTGCTTTATCTTTTAACTCGTTTTTTAAAATATTTATTGCACTTTCATTAGGAATACCGATTAAACCATCCACACAACACCACCTTTTATTTTTAAATTTGCAGTGGCTATCATTTCAAATTTGCCTCTTAGTTTTGCGCCGAAAACCCCACCACAAAAATTATTAAATTTTAAACTTGCATCGGGCAACGATAAATTAATAGATTTTAATTTACTTCTTACATTTTTTGAATTATTTAGTAATCTATTAGAAACAGAAAATAATCGTTCATCATAAATTGCATTTTTATCAGCCTTAATATTTACATTTATCCTAAACATTCCCCTGTCTAAATCATCAACTTCAAACCATTCAATTAATTTTGCATCTTGAAAACAGACGTTAACTACATCTTTAACTGCTCCAACTGTTCCTGTATTCGATGGGTCAAAAGTATTAATATAAGCTCGCGCTTCTGTTTCTAACATTCCATCTATATTTACCCCTGCAATTAATGCCAAGTGTGGTAAATACGAAGATTCGCAAGTCAATGGACTAATTTGTAGATCAAAATAATTAACAGTAGATTTAGCATCTAATAAATTCGCAAAATCGTGGTTTTTTTTACTGTCAGAAGGTGATAAAATCATAATCGCGCCTCCAAATAATTAAATTGAATACTTTTAATTTTTATAATTTCTTTTGCATTAGCAGCTATATCTGTAAAATCAGAAACAACTTTATAAACTCCATTAATATGGCATTTTCTTATAAAATCTGAATTCACAAAATCCTGCCCAATGAAAAAAGAATTATTTAAATTTGCTTTTATTTCTTCATCAATTTTCGACTGATCTAATAAATTAAATAATTGGATATCTGCTGTCAAATTTACATTTATTTCTTTAGCTGCATATACGTTTAGATTGTCGCCTAGAGGGCGTACATACTCTGCAGAACAAGACTCATAAACATCTTTTATCATTTCATTGTTTACACCTGTGAAAGATGAAATGTAAATATCTACATCCAAGGGTTTATTATCTAAAGGAATAGAAACATCATTCACTTGACTATTAGCTGCATAAGTATAAAACGTATATGCTTCTATACTTCCTGCCGTTGAATATCTATCTTTAGATGCAATTAATCTTAATCTATATCGATGATCGTTTTCTGCTATTGCACCATTTTTAAAAATTGTTAATTGTTTAATTTTTAATGCAAAAGTTAAATCTGTTAATAACTTCTCTGTTTTAAGAGAAGATTCTTTTATATAAACTTCTAATTCTGCTCTTACAGTAACGTCTAAAGAGCCGGCAGAAATAACTACAGCTGTTGTAGTAATCGCTTTTAAATCATCATCTTCTGTATTTAAAATCATTCCTGCAGGAATATTAATATCTCTATTAGAAATAGAATTTATGCTTAGTTTAAAATCTGCGTAAGGATATTCTCCTGGATCTCTAAATAGTTTTAAACCTGTACCTATGTGATCTAAATCTATTCCTGTTGCAGTTGTAAGAAGAGATCCTAAAATTGTAAGATTGTTACCGGCTTGATTATGTAGTTGTCGTAGAGCTAAAACTCTTAGATTCTTCATGTAAGGATCAGCTTCCAACGGCATCCACTCAACTTCAGCAGTTGATAAAATACTTTTAGCTTCGTTTACTGCTTCATCGATAAAATTTTCTAAAGTTTTGTTATGTATTCCAGTAGGATCTTTTAAATTTAAAAGTTGTTTTTCTATTTTTCTATACATTTAAAAATCCCTTTATTTGATAGATTCCCAGATTTACAATAAAGTTTAAAATCCCTGCAGAAACTTGACTTTCATCAACTTGTACACCTGTAAATTTTAATCTTTTATCAAATTTACAAGCATCTTTACAACATCTTTTAAAATCAATTAAGAACTCACTTCCGTAAGATCTATGCTTTAACTTATAAGCATCTGTTCCATATCTATAATGACCTATTACACTATTTTTTTTAGTTGTAAAGGCGTGTAAGAAGCTATCTACTGCAGGAACTGCGTAGCCTTCTAAATCCAGAGGTAAATTTGTAGTTTCAATAATCATTGCGCGACTAACTTATGTGATCCACTAGAAGATCCACTAGAAACAGAAGCTTTAACATCTTCATTTAAATATTTCTTAACTGCTGCAGAAATTGCTTTAATTAATAATTGATTCATTTCAGTTTCTTTAAATCCAACTGCAGAAAATTCTTCTCTTAAACGTTGTTCTAAAGTCATTTAGTAGCCTTTACAGTTGTAGATCCGTTATTACAAGGTAAACCTGTTAAATTACAAGGACTTAAATTAGTTTGAACACCTGTACCACCTAATCCAAGATCAATATTTTTAGAATCAATATCTACTTTATCTGCTGTTACAAGTGCTTTAGTACAAGTTACATTTATATTTTCTGCTGTTAATTTTATATCTTTAGAAGTTGTAATATTAATTACACAAGGAGTATCTAAAGTAATTTCTTTTGTTTTAGTATTGTGTATATAAGAAGTACCATCTATAAAAACTTTTATATATGTATTTGCATCTGCAAATTTTGGTAATGGAGTTTCTACATAAGGAATACTTCTAGTAATGTAACCATCCTCATTGTTTCCGTCTGGATTGATAACAATAACTTGTTCATCAATTGCAACAGGTAAATGTTCTATTAGAAAAGAATTAGCATTTGTCTGAACAGGTAGAAAATTAGTAACTCTATCGTCTACCTTTACTTTTGCAACAAGTTTTACACCTGTGCCTAAAGGAACATATTCAAATTCTGTAATTAATCCGTATTGCGCATTCATTAGCTTGCTTTTCTTAATTGAAATTCAATATCTTGATTATGTAGTATTTTGTCAATTTTTGACATAACTTGACTATAACAAGCTTTAGTATTAGATCTTTCTATCTCTAAAGTTTCTCGAAGTACTGTAACAATTTCTTTATGCTGTTTTTGGGATTCGCTGTACATAAGTACAAAATTTTCTTGATTATCTGCCATTTTTTTAATTGCATTACCGATTATTTGATCTTGAGTTTTATCTTTCAGGATGTGCCATACTAATAGAGCTGTAACAATAAGCAAAACAACTATAGTAATACCTAGAACACCATATTCTAAGTATGCTTCAGTTGCTTGTCTTATCGGTAGATTTGGCATTTTTTTTCCTTTTCTTTTTGTTAATCTTGATATAATGGATTATAGTTTTTTTACGTAAGGTTAATCAATATACTTTTTGTAAAAGTCTGTAAAAAATAAAAAAAAAGGTTTATTTAAATGAAAGTAATATTTTTAATACTAGGGTTTTTAGGGTTTTCTTTTGCAGCTGTAGGATCAAATACTAAAGTTATTTTAAAAGGATATATTGCTGCTTGGCAACCAGTATCTATAAATATTGATAAAGGAACTCTTATAATTCCTTTAAATCAAAGTAAAATTACAAAAGATATTTTTTTAAGTATTTTAAGAAATGGAATTTGCCTGGCTACTATTGTAGACGATCATAAATGGTTAGAAATTAAACAAATTGTAATTACTAACAAATATGCGAAGCAAGGTTATATATTCGACGGTGGCTATAATAAATGCAAGGAATCTACTAATTTAACAGGGGAAAAAGTGGATCTGTTTTTATTGGGAAATTCAAGAGTACTTTAACTTTTAAGTACTCGTCCTACTACAATTCCCACAATATCTATTACTTCCTGACTATCGACAGATCTTATTATTTCATCTGTGTAAGCTTTATTTTCACTCGAAATAATAATATCTCCATTTGCGTGAAAAGATAAATTTTTGATCTGCGTACCGGCAAGTGTAGTAATAACATATTTCCCATCAGATAGATAATTTCTATCTTTTAGAGAAGAAAATAATATAATATCAGAACAATTAACATAAGGATGCATACTATCACCAATTACCGTTAATCCCTTTATTTCTGTATTCCTATAAGCTTTTTTGATCATAAAATTATCTACATATAAATAATCAAAATCGCTTAAATATTCGATTTCTGAGGCACTTCCTGCACCTATATAAGAATCGTACAATTTAACTTTTTTTGTATTTTCTATACAAGTTCTAAAATTCGGCACTTCTTTATTAATAATTAAACTTATTTTATGGTCCGAATCATCGAACAGATATTGTTCAGCAATTCCTAAAATATCTGCAATAGCTGTTATTACTTCTAATTTGGGATTCGTATTTTTTTCCCATTTTCCTACATTATCTTTTGTAAATTCTGTGCTTAATAAACTATTTATATTAATTGCTAATTCTTCCTGCGTAAAATGCGCTAATTTTCTATATTTTTTTAAATTTATACTAAACATAATAATCCTTTAAATTCTTTTTATATGTATAATTATATTATACATATAAATAATTATATTCCGTTTTTGTTTTAAAAGAGATTTTAATATGTAATAAAGTAGAATTAGATTATACTACTGCCATGAAAAACAAGCACGATTATCCAGAAAAATATCTTTTAATTGTTAACATGTCACCCCAAAAAATAATGAAGACAGCAAAAATAACTAGAGCGCAGGCTCAACATTACAAGAGTAGCTTTACATTGCCTCCCCTCGAAAAAGCATTTTCTATGGAAAAGGAAATCTCTATTCCGGCAATCCTTTGGATAGAGATAAAAGAGTATCGGATAGAAAATGCATTATTATAGTATTGCAGATCTATGCATATTCTTAGGAGTAGAGCGCGAGCGAATACATTATTATATTCGTAAAGGTTTTTTAATAGCAAAGCTAGAAAAAAATAAATATCAAATTAGTCAAGCGGATTACGGATCTTTTAGAGAAGAATATTATGACACGAATAAAAGATCTTCTAGTCGAGGAATTGCTAGAAAAATAGACTCTAATCAGATGGAAATATTCTCTAATATTGTAAGAGATATTGAAAATGATCTAATTGATTACTTTCAATTTGTTGAACTCTATGCAGATAAAGTAGATCTAGTTCAACAAGTAAAAGAATTTATTTTATACAAAAGAGATAAATCTATTCAATACGACAATATACATAAAAAATATAAACATAAATATTTATCAGAATTATATAACTTGCAAATAGTTACTATAAAAGAGATTTGTAATTTAAATAAAATAAGGAGAGATTATTAATTAAATTTTCTAGCTGTAATACGATTTGTAAGATTGTATTACTTTTAATAATACTATAAGGTTAAAAGTAATACAATTTCTTACAACAATAAAGGATTCTATTATGAATGATGAATTAGATTACAAAGTGCCGACAGATAAAAGTTTATTTCCAAAAGAATATAAAAAGAATAAAATTACTTTTACTATAAGTGAAAAAGTGATAAAAGATCTGGATGCACTATGCAAGAGGGAAAGATTAAATAAATCTTTAACAATTCAAACTCTTTTAGAATTCTTTATTGAGAATAATAAAAAATAGGCATAAAAAAAGGTAGATATTATCTACCTTGTAATAGCTATAAGCCGTTTGTCGTTATTCGTATTATAGCTGTTATTAAATTAAAGAAGAATTAATTAATTAACAAGGTATTAATATGAGTACAGAAATTACAATTAAAGAGTTAAAAGACAAGCTAGATATTGTCGAAGTTGCTGCCATGTATGGGGAACTTATCAAGACAGGTGCAAATTATAAATACAAAGATGATAATAGTATTGTAATTTCTCCATCTAAACAAATTTATTCAGATTTTAATGGAGACATTACTGGTGCAACTGTCTATGATTTAGTAAAAACAAAAGAAAATCTTACAGATGCAGAAACTGTAAATAGATTAAAAGAATTAAACGATATAGAAGTTTATGAAATTAATCAAGAACTACAAATAAAAAGAAAAAATAAAGAAGAATCTAAAAAAAATATAGATTTTGAAAAACTCTCATATATTGGATCTAAAGAACTTGAAGCAGTTGGAATTAAAGCACCTATTCAATGTTTAGATAATAATAATAACTTAACTCACTTTATTGTTTCAGATGAATATATTAAACTTTTTGAAACTGCAATTATTTATCCAAAAGCAAAAGCTAATTTAAATTACTTATTTCAAAATATAATTGGATGGAATAATTTTTTTAAATGTCCTAGTATTATCATTAGAAATTTAGATCATAAAATCGTGGATATTATCTCTTATAGACCTGTTAAACCTACAAATTTTAAAACTTGGACTGATCCTAAATATATTTATAAAAACTCTCATAATAGAGGGGCTGACTTCTTATTCCCTTTTAGAAAAGAATTTGAATCAATTTTAGATAAACAGCAGCAAGACAAATATTTTATTGTAGGAGAAGGTATAAAAAATGGATTAAATGCGCTAGTTTATTCAGTTCCTTTTTTAACTCTAGAATCATCTTCAAATACGTTAACAGATGATTTAATAAATTATATTAGAAGTTACCATGAAAAAGGTTTTAATCTTATTTGTTTCTTCGATGGAGATAAAGCAGGAATGAAAGCTTTTTTAGATTTTAAAGATCAAATAAAAATACCTGTGCAAAACTTTTTAGATTTTACATCTGATTTAGACTTTACGGATTATCTTCAAGAGGACAAAAAATAATGATTGATATTACAGCTAAAATTAATGCAATAAAAGAAAGTGCAAAAAACTCGCTTACAGATCAAGATGATTTTTACGATGAAGTAATTGTTAACTTACAAGCTGCAGAGAAAATTAGAGAAAATAATAAACTACATAATGATGATAAATCTAAAGAATTACTAGAAAAATTAAAAGAAGATAGAAAATTCTTCTTAGATAAAAAAGAACAGGACGATCCAGAATATGGATTAAAAGAATATTTAACAGATATTAAAAAAGCATATATTACTTATGCTAAAGCAAATGCAAGACTTGACAGATTAGGAAAGGCAATTGTATTCTTAGATGTAACAACAGAAAGATTTATAAGAATAATTAGATATATTAATGTTGATAGATCAGGGAAAAAGCATGAAAGACTTAGAACAGATAGAATTACATCAAAGACTGTAAATTCTTTTATAGATGCAGAATGTAAAGCTCTAAAAATACCATTATTGAAAAGTGATGATATTTCTTATATAAAGAGAGAATTAGGATTGTTTTTTAAAGAATTTGAACCATTAAAGCCAAGATTTTATGGAGAGTTTTTTAATACTTATACTCCACATGGTTTTTTAGATGTTCGTTTAGAGAATAAAATTAACATAGAGAAATTTACTAATATCACACTTCCAAAAAGATACCCAATTATAAATGCTTTAATGCAAAATATAGCACCAGATCAAAATGAAAGAATCTATTTATTAAATTGGTTAAGTACAATTTTCAATACATCAGAAAAAACAAAAACAGCTCCTGTATTAAAAGGTATTCAAAGAACAGGTAAAGGAGTTTTTGCAACTCAAATAATCGAATATGCGATGCATGAAGCAAATTGTTTTATTGCTACAAATGCAAATTTATCGGATAAATTCAATACATACCTGGAAGATAAACTATTCATCACTTTCGATGAAGTAAAGGGAGATTTTAAAACACAAAATGATATTGGAAATATTATTAAACAAATAGTATCAGAAGATAAGCTAAGTATTAGAGCAATGAATACGGATCCATACATGATTACTTCTTTTGCAAATTGTATCTTTTTAAGCAATGATGATTTACCTATTCCGATGGACCAAAGCGATGGAAGATTTACTATTATAGAAACTAGATCAAGAAAATTAATAACTGTAGCAAAAGAAGATTTTGATTTAACTATTGAAGATTTTTTAAAAAAATTGAAAGCAGAAAGAGATCATTTTATTATTCATTTAAAAATGTGTAAATTTGATAGAAGATTAGCAACATCTACTATTGAGAACAAAGCTAAGAAAGTAATACAGGATGCAACAGCTACTCACGAAGCAGTTTTAAAAACAGCTTTCCAGAATCAAGATGTCGAGATAATTGAAGATATATTAGATGAAGCAATACAAGATGTTTTAACAGATACATTAATAAAAAGAGAAACAGAAGTCCATACAGTAAGTTTAGAGACAGGAGACACTTTCAAAACTAAAAAAACAACTCCATTCAATCATAACAATAAGAAAATGCAAGAATTATTTTTACAAGAGTTTAAATCTGCATTTATGTCAAATACTTCTTTGAAATGGTTTAGTAAAGCTTTAAACTTAGAACATATTTTAAAAGACGATAAAAAGTTTGGGAGTTTTTGGAATAAAGTTCTTTCTGGTGCTGTTACTGTAAATTTAAAACTAAATCCTAAAATATCAACTAAAGAAACTAAAATAAAAGAAAAGTTTAGACAATTAAGAATCCATGATAAAATAACAGAATTTAATTTTGACGGAATGAATTTCTCTTTTATAACGAACACTACAGCTACACAATTATAAATTATATATTAATACTAATTAATGTATAATTACACTCTTAGTTAAGTGTACTTATAGCCTTGTTTAAGGTTACAGGAACACTTAACATTTTTTTTACTTACATTAGGAACACATCAGGAATACATCAGGAACACTTAAAGGAACACATAAAAACCCCTATTCTATGGCTATCCTAAGACTTTTTCTAAAATCACACTTTCCTTTTTCTTATTTCATTTCGTTTTATTTAAAATACTTTTTCTTTTATATGTAAATATTGATACAAGCCCTATTTTATCGGCTCTTATAGGTTTTTTTAACCTATTCCTAACCTATTCCTAACCTATTCCTAACCTATTCTTTTATTCTTTTTATCTATTCCTAACTTTTTATGTATTCCTAGAGAATCTATTAGAAAAGAAAGTTTCTTTTAACTTCTTTGGAAAAATCTCTTTATTTGATTACTCGCTGACTTTATTAAAAAGTATATTGATTAATGTTACAGAAATAAGCGAGAATGACCTTTAAAAAAAAAAGGATAGATATGTCGATAACTAAAAAAGATTGCTTCACAATCAACTGTGAAACAAATGAAGAGGGTTTTGAAATTCTTCTTAAAATGTCAGGTTATACAGCTGCTTCTTTTGCTAAATATATGCAAGTAGAAGAAAAGATTATCAAAGAAACTCCTATATGGGCTTTTAAATATTTAGAAGATTTACTTGATGCAGAACTTGCACACCTTGGATATGTAATGAAAGATGCAAAGGTCTCAGGAATTGTAGGAACTCTTAGAAATTTAGAAAAGAAAATTAAAGAAAATAGAGCAGGAGGAACTTTAGAGGGAGATTTGCCTATTATTATTCCAGATACGATAATAACAGAGAGTGGACCTATCAAAATACACTATATCGCAAGAGCTGAGCAACTACTTGAAAACTTTATAACTAACCAAAAAGAACCTTAAAATAATCATATAACTATATTTCTATCTATATTAATATAGTTATATAAAAACTCACAAGAACCTTAAAAATAGTATTTAAAATATAATATAATACTATATTAGTACCTATATTATTATAAAAAGTTATTCACATAAAAACAAATAAACCATATTTTAATAACCGTTTTAAAAAGTTATTCACACAATTTTAAAACGGTTTTATATCTAAAAAACCGATATATAACATACTTAAAATCTACTTAAAACGGTTTGGTTTTTTGATACCGATTTAATACCGATAGTTATATATATATATAACTATCGG
>SPKZ01004182.1_pt1 | contig 25662 bp, 28 predicted proteins | sample 2456571 | NCBI WGS metagenome assembly SPKZ01 (sample SAMN11192286, study PRJNA482655) | marine metagenome | biome: ENVO:00000447; feature: ENVO:00000244|ENVO:00000211|ENVO:00000569|ENVO:00002023; material: ENVO:00002151; isolation source: ocean water from marine abyssalpelagic zone ... | reverse complement strand
TTCTGCATAAAAATCACAAGGACAAAAAAAATGAAGAAAATTACAAAAACATTATTAGGTTTAAGCGCATTGCTTTTACCATTATCAGCAGTAGCAGGAGAAGTTCAACTTTCTCAAAATGAAGGTACAGTTATTGAACGAGGCTTAAGTATAAATGTAAGTGGAACAGTTACTAAAATACCTGCAAATGGTGCATATGGTATTTGGGCAATTGATGGAAAAGAAGTATTAGTAGATAAGTATACATTTATCTCAGGTTCACAAAATGTTAAAGTTGGGGACACATCAAGTATGATTGTTCGTAATGAATATGGTAAAACATTTGCAACAAGAATAAACTAAAACAATATATCAAAACTTAAGTTGACGCGAACCAACCTAGGTCTTTAAGAAAATTATTGCAAAATTTCATTTCTCTCCTGAACCGAAATTTAAAAAAGGAATACCTTTTAGGTGTTCCTTTTTTTATGTCTTTTTTACAAAAGCATTTGATAATAGAGCTTAAAATTATATCCTTGAAAAATCTTCACTTTTTAATATATTTAGCTATAAAACTAATTAACTTTATTTTAGTATCAGATACAGGCAGTATTTAGTTTAAGTATTATAATAATTAAATAGTCTCGAGAAAGTAGCCTGTAAGATCAGTATATTGTTCTTAAAATAATTCAGATATAATTCTGAAAAATTGACTAAATTAAGGGATATTATTTTGATAAATGCACTGGGCGAAACGACTAAATTAATAATAGTGGTACTTTTTGCTGTTTTATTTGTTGTAATGGGAGATACTATTGGTAAAGTTCTTACGACAAGTGGCGTTGAGCCTTTTATTGTAGCTTGGTCAAGGTTTCTCATTGCTACTCTTATTATTTTGCCTTTTTCTGGGCTTAAAGTTTCTGAGTTAAAATTTCTGATTGAAGCAAAAGTCATAATGCGAGCTGCTTTTATTACTGGGGCAATATTTTTTATAATCTCCGCTTTAAAAACGGAGCCTATTGCAAATGTTTTGGGCGGCTTTTTCATAGGACCCATTATTTCTTATGTTTTAGCGGTTGTACTTCTTAAAGAAAAACCCTCACGACTTCAAACGGGATTATTAATACTTGGTTTTATTGGTGTTATAATAGTTGTAAAACCAGGATTTGGGGCAAGCACGGGAATGGTACTATCTCTTTTGGCTGGAACTTGTTATGGGGCATATCTTGCTTCTACAAAAATGATTGCAGCTGATTTTAGACCAAGATTCCTTCTTTTTTCTCAACTTTGTATAGGATCTATAATTTTGACTCCTTTTGGAATTTTAAATGATATCGAAATACCCAACTTTGATGTAAATATCTATTTTTTATTGATAGGCAGTGCTGTCTTTTCTGCTGCTGGTAATTATTTGTTGGTTATTGCTAACAGAATGGCAGATGCCAGTTTAATTGCTCCTTTAGTGTATAGCCAGCTCATATATGGTGCTATATTTGGAATAGTAGTTTTTGGTGATGTCCCTGATGCCTCTTCTACCCTTGGTTTATTATTAATCTCATTATCGGGTTTTGGTTCTTTATTATTATTTAAAAGAAAATCACAAGCAGGTGCTATTCTTGAAGCTAGAAAAGGGATATGATTCCTATTAGTGTGAGAAGTAAAAGCAAACTAGGTTTGCTTTTACTTCAGGCTAAACAATCTTTTTAATCAAAGAAACTTCTTTATGTAAAGAATATCAATTTTTAATATTTTGAAAACAAATTTATTATTAATATGTTATGCTACTAAACAAACTAATAAATAAATAAATTATTGGACAAACATGTTTACTGAAAAAAATATCCCAAAACTAATATTCAGTATCCCCTTTATCGGGATTCTTATATCTACACTAATATTTACTTCTTTTATAATTGATAATGAATACGATGCTTTAAAGAAAGAGAGCAAAGAGATTAGAAAAAATTATATATTGAATGAAAAACAAATACTCAAAGGTAAGATACAAGAAGTTTTGAGTTTTATTAAACACTCAGACTTCAAAAATAATAAAGTTTTACTGAAAAAGAGTACGTTAAATTATATTGAAAATATCATTGCACAAGATAATGGTTATATCTATATTATAGATGATAAAAGCAATGTCATCTCTCATCCTGTGTTAAAAAAAGGTTCTAATGCCTCTTATCTAAAAGATGTTAATGGACTAAGTATCGCAGAAAACTTAATAAAAACGGGAAAGAAGAATCCTAAAGGCAGTTATCTGTCTTATTTTTGGACAAAACCTGGGGAAACAGTTCAAAAAGAAAAAACTGCTTTTGTTTATTATGTAGAAGAGTGGAATTGGATAATTGCAATTGGTGGATATATGGACGTTGTTGAACAACGTATACTTGCTAAAACACAGCAAAAAAAAGATTTACTGCAAGAGAATATAAACTATACTCTTTGGGTATCACTTACACTTACAATTTGTGTTTTTATATTTTCTTTTTTCTTTTCAAGATCGATTAACAGAATTTTTATTAATTATAAAAAAGAAGTAGAACTAAAAGAAGAAGAACTAAAAAGTCTAAACTTTTTTTTGCAAAACAGAGCAGATGATGAAGTTCTTAAAAGATACAGAAAAGAAGAAGAACTTGAAATTGCATACAAAGAGGTTATAACAGGACTTCCCAATAGAATGAAGCTTGTTCATACTTTAAAACATAAAAGTTATCCAAAACTGGCCGTGTTAAATATTGACAGATTTACAGATATAAATCATTGTTATTCGACCAAAATAGCGGACAGACTTCTTTTTTTAATTGCACAATTACTTGAAAAACTATTTGAGGGAAACAAAGAGATAACTATATACAAATTACCAGTTGACGAATTTGGGATATTTACAAGCTCAAGTAAGATCTCAGACAAGGCATTTTTGGACTTATGCGATTATGCTCTTGAAGAAATAGAAAAAGAGCCCTTTATTATAGAAAATAACAATATTATTGTTTCGATTACTTCAGGCGTTTCCTTAACAATCGACAAAGTTTTAATTAATGCAAATACAGCACTTAAGATTGCAAAAAACAAACAACAAAGACTTTTTGTATATCGAAAAGAAGATAATGTTGAAATAAACTACCAAAATAATGTAAAATGGACACAAATATTAAAAGATGCCATCGCAAATAATAGAATACTCGTTTTTATTCAGCCCATTATTAACAACAATAATCCCTTAGATGAAAAGTATGAATGCCTTATTCGTTTGAAGAATGAAAAAGCAGAAATAATCTCTCCTTTCCATTTTTTAGAACTCTCTAAGAAACTCAAATTATACCACCAGTTAACAAGAATTGTGATAGAAAAATCTTTTGAGTATTTTAAAGACTCAAAAGCAGAGTTTTCAATAAATTTAACACTTGATGATATCCTGAATAAAGAAACTATTGTTTTTATTAATAAAAAATTAGAAAATCGTGATATTGCAAAACGTGTAATCTTTGAAATTGTGGAGAGTGAAGGAATAGATAACTTTGAAGAAGTGTCTTTATTTATTAAAGAGATGCAAGCAGTAGGGTGTAGAATTGCTATTGATGACTTTGGAACAGGATATTCGAATTTTGAATACCTGATGAAACTCAACGTTGATTTTATTAAAATAGATGGCTCATTTATCAAAAATATTGATACCTGTGAACAGTCTTTACTTATAACAGAACTTATCATTACTTTTGCAAAAAAACAGAATATAGAGACAGTTGCAGAGTTTGTTCATTCTAAAAGTGTTTTAGAAAAAGTAAAAAAACTGGGTATCACTTATTCTCAAGGCTATTATTTAGGAGAACCTAAAAGTATAGAAATTTAGCTTTTTAACTTAATATTAATATATTTAAAGCAGAAGGAAAAGCATGATAAAACATATGTTATTAATAGAGTTTAAAGATTTTGTTAGCTTAGAGCAATTAAGTGACTTAAAAAAAATATTTGAAAGTATTCCCAATAAAATAGAAGGTGTTAGTAATGTAGAGTGGGGACTAAACAATAGTCCTGAAAATTTAAATAAAAATTATACGCATAGTATTGTAATGAGTTTTAAAGATGAGAAAACCAGAGAAAACTATTTCCCACATGCTGAACATGAACGTTTAAAAGAAGTATTTTTACCTATGATTGAGGATATACTTGTTTTTGATTATGTGATTTCGTAATTTAGTTTGATTAAATATATATTTAAAGTATACCTTTAGAGAAAGAATTTTCATTAAACAATTTTATTTGAATAAATGAGTGTTATATTCTCTAAAGGAGTTAACTGTGCTAAGTTATTTAAACTGTAATTTTTGCTTTCTTTTCTTTTTTCTTTTTTCGTCCTAATTTAGCAGGCAATAATTTTAAGAATAAATATAAACCGGTTAAAGACATTATCAACATAATAATAGCGGAAGGTAAAAAAATACCTAGTTTTGCATTGTCATGAAACCATGATCCATCATGTAATGATTCAAAAAAATCTGATCTTCTATAATTAACTGCTAATACTTCTCCTGTTTCATTATGAATTTGAATTTCCCAAGAACTTTTAGCTCTAATTTTTGTTATTCCCTTTCCCGGTCTGACATCTAGTAGTTTGATATCTTTCCAAGATTTAATACCAACTTCTTCTACACTCATTGCAGCTTTTAGAATTTGATCAAAACTAAGCGTTAAATCTCTGTATTTTGTTTTTACTGTTTTTGGTTGTATCCATGCAAACTCTTTTTTTACTTGTAAGAATATTCCACTAACTAAAACAATTAGAAAGGGAATAATTATTATAGAAGAAGCCCAATAGTGTATTTTGGTATTAATCTTTTTGTAATTCATTTTTTTCCTTAAGTTTAAAATCAAAAAGGAGTTTACCCGTTAAAAACTTAATTAATAATAATTTTAATAACTAAAATCAATATTGGTAGAAAAATTAGGCATTAATTAATCATTTTTTTTGATTTAACCATGCTATTATGGAGGGACCTTTAGCTTTCTTTTTATTTTGAATTTTCTTTGAAGATAAAATTTAAGAAGCAGGAAATACGCTTTTTTACTAAATAAAATTAAAAGCGTAGCCTCTTTTATTTTTTTTAAGCACTTATTTATTTGGCGTTTAATGAAATTAAAACAGTATTTACTAAAGAAAAAAACGACTAATTTAGACATCTTTTTTTATAAGGTTTATACAGTGTTTTTTTGTATTTATATATATAATGCCTGTTTATCTTAATGTACTAAAAGAAGTTTATTCTATTTTTTACCTTGGCTTTTAACCACAAAAACAACTCCCACTACAGTAAGAAGAGAGCCAATTATTGCCAATATTCCAAGGCGTTCATCAAAAATCAACCAGCTTTGAATAACGGCTGCTGGAGGTACTAAGTAAAAATAACTGCTTACTTTAGCTACTTCTCCTTCTTTAATCATATACAATAATAATAAAACAGCAAACACAGATAAACCAATGACTAACCAAGCCATTGCTATGAATAATTCACTTGTGTAAACAACGATTTGTTGTTCCATACTAAATGTTATTAATGCAACTATAATAATTGCGCCAATATATTGATAAAAAGACCCTGTTAATAAAGAAACATTGCTGGCTAGTTTCTTTTGTAATACTGTCCCCAAAGAGATACAAAAAAGAGCTATAAAACAAGCAAATAAACCTAAGGCATCCATATTTTGAGTATCAATACTTGCTTTTTCAAGTATGACTAAAGAGACACCTATAAAACCCAATAATAAACCAATAGCTTGTTTGCTATTTAAAGATTGTTTTAAGAACAAATATCCAATTCCGCTAGTAACAATTGGCTGAAGTCCTACAATGATAGCTGTTATACCAGCAGGAACACCCAGTTTAATAGCAAAAAACACCCCACCTAAATAACCACCATGAATTAAGGTACCAATAAATACTTGTTGCAGACTTTGGGTTTGATTTAACCATTTCGATTTGTAAATATTAATTAAAATTAAAAAAATAAGAATAACGAAACAAAAGCGTATAAAGAGCATAAAAAAAGGCTCTATATAAGGCAAACCGTACTTCGCACCAATAAAACCAGTACTCCATAAACATACAAATAAAAAAGGGGCAATTTTGGTTAAATTAAGAGACATAAAGAATCCTTCTTTTAGAGAGTTATTTTACTGGCATATAATACATTTATATTAATAAAATTCCACCCCAAAGAATGCATTTTTATTTTTAAATTCGAGCCCTCTTATAATAAAAAATAACAATAGGTTTTAATAATTAGAATGATACCTTTGTTTTTGACGCTTCACTTTAAATAATAGGCAAACACTTCATTATTCGATTTACAGTACTTACTTATTTTAAAGTATGATCAAGTGCTGTGTAATGCTAATAATACGTAATAATCCCCTAATCTCCACATAAAAAAATCCTATAATAAAAAGTAGATATAGAAAATATTTATTATAAATTTATATGAAATAAATGGAGATTGAATGATAAAAAAAGTATTAGGTATTAGTATTTTTGGCTTAGGAATAATTGGATTAGGTGGATGTGCTGCAAAACAAGTTTCACAAGAAGCTAGTATTATAGAAATAGTTAATGAAAAACCCAATATGAAAAATTGTAAATATTTAGGAGAAATTGTTGGTTCACAAGGAAACTGGTTTACAGGTGATTTTACTTCTAATAAAGATTTAGTTATTGGTGCCCGAAATGAACTTAGAAATGAAGCACATAAACTAGGTGCAAATATTGTATATATTCAAGATATGAAAAATACAAATAAGTTCCATTCTTTAGGAACAACAAATACAACTGCTATAGGAAAAGCGTATAAGTGTAATTATTAAAAAAGAGGAGACCCTCTATCTTGTGGGAGTGGAAATGAGGGAGTCCTTATTTTTTTGCTGTAAAATTAAAAGCGCTTATATATCAATCCTCATATAACTCAATAGCTACTTTTAAAAAGCTTGTAAACGCTACATTATCAAAAGTAAGTGAATCATGTAACTTTGATTTCATTTCATCCAAAGTTTTACTGTAGTTTTCATAGAACTCAAAACTGGGTTTTGGTGTATATATTAATTCTTTTAGTTCAAAATATTTGATTACCATTTTTGTAGTGGTTGGTTTTATGAAATACTCCTTATGTCTATTGATACAATAAGGAGTTAGGCTTATAATAGTCCATTTTGCTAGCTTATATTGGGCTAAAAACTCTACTAAACCTTCAAAACCTTCTTTTTTATTGCCATATAAAAGCTCATATATTTCTATACTCAACATATCTTTTTCATATGAGTTTAAAGTAGAAATAGCATTTTTTAATTTAATTTTATCAAACAGTGAAACCATAACTGATTTTTGGATTGTTTTTACAAAACCTTCTATAAGTAGATTTGGATTTGAGAAGTTCTCTTTTTTGAGCGCTTCTTTTGCAAATTCTTCTAATTTTTTAGGATTGAAATTTCTTATTTTTGGAAAACAATTTTCGTCTCTAAACCCCTTTGGATATCTATTTAAAAACTCTTTTTCTAAATCTTTTAATTTAGCTATATTCATATATTCTCTTTGTTATTACTATTTTGATGGTAAGTATAGCATAGGAAATTTTTCTAATAAAAGGAACGGCTAGCAATTAAGATAAAAATAGCTAAACTATTTTTTTAATTAAAAATGGCTTGAAAAAAAACGAAGTGTATTTTTTATTTGAGATGTTAATCCTATAGAAAAATTATTGCATATTTGGAGAATTATGGAAATTAAAATAGTCAATCTTGAAAGCATAGAGCTTAAAAAACTATTACAAGAGCATCATGAAGATATGCTGAAACACTCTCCCTTAGAAAGTGTGCATGCTCTTGATATGTCTTCTCTTAAATCATCAGATATTACTTTTTGGACGCTTTGGATTAATGATGAATTAGCTGGCTGTGGAGCGCTAAAAAAACTGAATGAAAAACATGCTGAGCTTAAATCCATGCGTACCTCTCAACATTTTTTGAGAAAAGGTGTTGCTTCTAAATTATTAAGGCACATTTTAAAAATGGCAAAAATACAAGCCTTTGAAAAAATAAGTTTAGAGACGGGTACTATGAAAGCTTTTGACCCTGCTTTACAATTGTATCAAGGTTTTGGTTTTAAAGAATGTGAGCCTTTTTCAGATTATAAAGAAGATCCTTATAGTATATTTTTAACCTTAGTTATTGACTAATAACTAAGGTTAAAAAATGGGTCTTATATATAAATTAAAACTTACACCCCAATGAATGAATCTTTACTTATAGATTATTACTTAAGCACTTATTTATCCAAATACTTGGGCGTGCATGGTTATTCTTTGCGCTTTTTAGTATTCATTTAGCTTAGAAAAATCATTAGCTAGAATTTATAAAATAAAAATATTTATTATTTAAATTTAGATTCTTTTAATAGTATATCTTTATAATGTACAAAATTATTAAAGGAATGCTTATGTTTCATTTGAATAAAAAAATATTTATTGTTTTGTTTCTTTCCTCCTTACTGCTTGCAGGAGAGCCAGTTTGGGATGCGAATAAGGTTATTTTAAAATCCGAAAAAATTACTTCGGGTGTCTATGCTTATTATCCTACAAATGCAAAAGAATTAGAGAAAAAAGGTTTACCAGTTGCAACGAGTGGGGGTTTTATTATTGGAAATAAGGGTATTTTATTAATTGAAACCATGATTAATAAACGTTTGCACAAACAAGTACAGCAACTAATAAAAAAAGCAAGTAATAAAACTGTTTTATATGCAGTAAATACCAGTTTTCATGGAGATCATTCTTATGGGAACATGTATTTAAACAAAAATACTATAATCATACAACATCAAAATGCCAAAAATTATATCGCGAAAAATTTTGAAAATGATAAAAAATTTATGATTAATACTTTTGGAGAAAACAGAGGAATTGAAGAAATAGTTCCTACCCTGCCTGATATTTTGATACAAGAAAATTCAAGTATAAGTATAGACTTGGGAAATAAAATGGTTCAAATTATAGATTTTGGCTTTGCTCAAACGGGAGGCGATTTATTCATTTGGTTGCCAGACTCTAAAGTGCTGTGGAGCGGAAATCCAATTATTACTTTTAAACCTTCTGTCCCTTGGTTATTAGATGGGCATCTCGTAGAAACACTTAGAAGTTTAAAAAAAGTATATGCATTTTTGCCAAAGGATGCCAAAATAATACCTGGGCATGGAAGTATTATGAAAAAAGAAGATCTTAAATGGCATATAAATTATTTACAAACTATTAAAGATGAAGTAACACAAGCGATTAAAGAAGGTCTTAGTTTAGAAGAAACAGTGAAAAGAGTAAGTATGGAAGAATTTAAAGGTTATGCATTATTTGGCTGGGTACATCCTAAGTTAAATATACCTGCTGCATATAAAGATTTAAGTAAAAAATAATGTGCTATTGTATTTGCTAAATACTGGAGAATTATATATCCAGATTAGTCAATTTCTTCCAATTTATTAGGCAATTAAACTCTCTTTACTTAGTATATTATTTTGAGAGGAGGCAGTAATTAGTAAGTTCGCTATACTGTTTTTAATTATTTTATAAATCAGTCAAAATAAAAAAATACTTGACACGTATTTTTTAAGGAGAAAAAATCAATACTTTTTTTGAAGCATTAAATTACATTACAGAAATTCCAAACAAAGAGTTAGAATTATTAAAAAATATTTCTCAAATAAAACATGTAAAAAAAGGAGAGCTTTTTTTAAGGCAAGGCGAAAAATCATCTGAATTGGCTTTTGTGATAAAAGGATTATTTAGGCTTACATATTTAAGTGAAGATGGAAAAGAATTTACGAAAAGTTTTTTACTTGAAAATGATTTTTTAGTTTCATACAGTGCGTTAATAGAAAATAGAGAATCTTATTTTTCAATAGAAGCTTTAGAGGATTCAGAAATAGTTGTTATTAATTATCACTTGTGGAAAAAGTTGTTTGAAAATAAAATTTGTTGGCACAAGTTATTAATTACTATTCTCGAAAAAGCTTTTTGTAAAAAAGAAAAAAGAGAAAGAGAATTTTTGCTTTATAATGCACAAGAAAGGTATGAATCTTTTTTAATTTCATATCCTAATCTTGAAAATAGAATTAGACAACATGTCATAGCCTCTTATTTAGGTATTACCCCTGTTGCTCTTAGCAGGTTAAAAAACAAAAATAATTAACCTAGTATAATGAAATAAATTTTCATATCAAGTATTATTTCTATTAAAACATACCTAGGAGTTTTAATGGAAAATCAAACAGTGCTAATTACTGGTGGTACATCTGGTATTGGTTATGAAATAGTAAAATTACTGCAGCAAAACAATACCTTAATAATTATCTCAAAAGATATGCTTAAACTAAAAAAATTATCAGAACAGTTTAAAAATATTAAAATCTATCAAGCAGATCTTTCAAATACTTCTGAAATTGAAGTGCTTTCAAATACTATTATAAAAGATTATAAAACAATCAATGTACTTATAAATAATGCAGGGGTTCAATATCATCCAACATTTTTAGATGAGGGCTTTGATTATGCAAATATAGCTAAAGAGATAACTATCAATTTTACCAGTGTATGTAGTTTGACGTATAAACTCTTGCCTCTATTACTTAATAATCCAAAAGCAAGTATTTTAAATGTTAATTCAGGCCTAGCCTTAACGCCCAAAACGTCATCTGCAATCTATTGCGCTACAAAAGGCGCCTTAAATATTTTTACACAAGCACTTAGATATCAACTTCAAAAAAGCAATATAAGTGTTCATCAAGTATTTCTAGAATTGGTTGATACTAAGATGTCAAAAGGCAGAGGGAAAAATAAAATATCGCCTGAAAATGCTGCAAAACAAATTATATATGGACTTGAACATAATATCTTAGATCATGATATCGGTAAGGTAAAACTTTTAAGATTTTTACTTAGATTTTTTCCTTCTCTTGCTAAAAATATAATGAAAAAATATTAAATAAAGGAAAAAATAATGAAAAAAAAATTTATAATATGGAGTATAGTTATGAGTATAGTTAGTCTAAATGCTACACAGTTAAATATTACAGTAGATAATATTAATGTAAAAAAAGCAGGAAACATTGCTGTTTATATTTTTGGGGTTAAGGGATATCCAAAAGTACACAAAGAAGCTCTGTTTCATCAAATAATAAAAGTAAGAGAATATAAAGAGAACTTTACTTTTGAGATAGAAGATAATATAAAAGACTTATCAATAAAAGTGCATCATGATGAAAACAGTGATGGTAAAGTTAGTAAAAATTGGACAGGTATTTATCCTAAAGAGGGATTAGGTTTTTCAAAAAAACAAGAAGTTTCTATGTTTGGACCGCCAAACTACAAAAACTCTAAATTAACACTTGAAGAGTTTCAAGAAAAAATAAATATATCTTTAATCTACCCTTAGGAGATTTTATGAAAGAGTTAATAAGAGTTTTTTTAATAATAGCATCCATTTTTGCTATTAGTTTTATAATAATTAAAGTTACAGGTATTTTAACACTAGAAGATATAGAAGAATATTTACAAGAAGCTAAAAATATATCGCCACTTTATGTTGGTTTATTAATCTCATTTTTGTTATTTGCTGATTTATTCATAGCAGTACCGACCTTAAGTATTATTATTTTATCTAGATATTTTTTAGGATTTATGCTGGGAGCTGTATTTTCTATAATAGGAGTGTTTTTAGCAGGATTTACTGGTTATATTGTAAGCAGGTATTACGGAGAGAATATCTTACTTTTTTTAATTAAAGAAGAGAATAAAAGATTAGAACTTATAAAAACCTTTAATAAACATGGTTTTGTAATGATACTACTTTCTCGTGCTATGCCAATTATTCCTGAGACTACAGCGTGTCTTTCTGGAATGACGCTTATGCCTTTTAAAAAGTTTACACTTGCATGGAGTTTAAGTTCTATTCCTTATGTCCTTCTTGCATCATATGCAGGGTCCATTAGTAGTTTGCAAAATCCTAAACCAGCGATATTACCAGCCATTTTTTTGTCTTTATTTTTTTGGATTACTTGGTATTTTTATCACAAAAGAATAAAGTCAAAAAACAATACTAAATAGATCTTCTAAGAAGAGGGGGCTTAGATCAATTAGTTAAATTTAAGTATAATTAGTATAATTAAAATGCTATGGATTTAGAGGTAAGAATATGAATATAAATGAAACTACAACACGTAAAAGTGTGAGAGGACGACCCAAAACGTTAGACTGCAAAGAAACCGTAGATATCGCAATGCTTGAATATTGGTTGGATGAAAAAAACAGCATCTCTTTAAATGAAATTTGCAGACGAGTAAATGTTTCTAAACCAGGAATTTACAGAGAATTTGGAAATGAGGACGGTTTACTTGAAGCCGTACTTTTAAAATATGAAAAAGATGTTTCTTCTGGTTTATTGAAAATATTGACGCTTAATGAAAGTTTTAAACAAATACTTGAAAAAATAGTAATGTATGTAACTTCAAAAAAAGAAGATAAGAAAGCTGCAAAGGGCTGCCTTTTAGTAAAATTACAAGATTCAAAAATAAATATGGGACCAAAAACGCAAAAACAAATTCTTTCAATGCAAAATAAATTTTTGCAAGCTTATAAAGAATGTATTTTAAACGCTAAAGAAAAAGGTCAACTAAAAACAAATATTACAACAGAACTTGCAGTTGACTATCTTAATACACAAATAAATAATGCTGCATTATTACTTATGCAAGGAAAAGAAGAGAAACAAGTCAAAGAAATATTAACCTTGTCTTTTTCTATTCTTTCTTAAAGTTTAGATTAACTCGTTTAACATTTCTTCTTTATACTCTAAAACTTCTATACTGTTTTTTATTTTATACATATAATCAGGGTTTGCGATAAAAGGACGGCCAATTGCTATTAAATCAAAAGCTTTTTTATTAATAGAATCTTTTGCACTTTTATAAGTATAAGCTCCAACTCCTACTAAGGTTCCTTTATATCCTTCTCTTAAGTATTCTGAAAAGTTCTTGCCTTCCAAAGAATCAAAACGCATAGAATCATCAAAAATTCCAGCATGTAAATAGACTAAGTTTTTGTTTTGTAATGTTTCTAACAAATAATCAAAAACAGCTTTATCTCGTTTGTCTTCTTTCATATTAAAGTAGCCAGCAGGACTTAATCTTAAAGCTGTTCTGTGTGAACCAATAGCATCAATAACGGCATCTACAACTTCTAGTGCAAAACGGGACATGTTTTGGGGTGTTTGCCCATATTCGTCTTCTCTGATATTCGCTTCGTGATGTAAAAACTGATCAATTAAATAACCATTGGCTCCGTGTATTTCTACCCCATCAAAACCTGCTTCAATAGCATTTGTAGAAGCTTTTGCATAATCCTTTACTAAAGTTTTAATTTCTTCAAGTTGAAGGGCTTTGGGAGTTTGATAGGTTAAATTTCTCATTCTAGGAACAGAACCTTCTGTTGCAACGGCAGAGGGTGCTAAAACATCACTATTTGTAAAAAATGGATGAGCAACACGACCTACATGCCAAATTTGAGCAAATATTTTTCCTCCATTTTTATGTACAGCATCTGTAACTTTTTTCCAACCTTCAATTTGTGCTATTGAGTATATTCCTGGAGTATTTGGATAACCTTGTCCATCCGCTCTAATAATAGTTGCTTCTGAAATAATTAAACCTGCATCTGCACGTTTTGCATAATAATCTGCCATAGCTTGAGTTGGAACTAAATCATCATCTGCCATACAACGTGTTAATGGAGCCATTAGTACACGGTTTTGTAACTCAATTGTATCATTTAGTTTAAAAGGGTTAAATAAATTTATTTTCAAAATAATGTCCTTGTTATTTTTGTTTTGAGCAAAAGCCCATATTTTATCTTCTAATTATTGTTAAATAAAATTCTTTTTCATTTAAGATTAATTAAATACCAGCTGGTATTATAACCTCAAAAAAATATTAAGTCAAGTGAAATTTAACTCTGAGCTTAATTCCTTAGTATTTAGATTTAGCTACTTTTTTAATTGATATGCTTCTTGAAATTAAGATGTTATAATTGACGTATATTAAAATGAACAAATTTTAGCTTGATAAATGACAACTGTTTATAAAGGTATAAAATGAATACATGGCTTACTAGTACTTTTGGAATAAAGTTCCCAATAATCTTAGCTCCTATGTTTCTTGTTTCAAATCCTTCTATGCTTATTAAAGCCTGTGAAGCTGGAATAATGGGATGTATTCCTTCTTTAAATTTTAGAACACTCAAGGCTTTTGAAGAGGCACTTATTGATTTAGACATGAATTGTTCGGGGGCTTATGGCATTAATCTTATTGTTAATGCTTCTAATGTATTTTTGAAAGAACACCTTATACTTTTAGAGAAATATCCTCCTTCTTTTGTTATTACTTCTTTGGGCAATCCCAAAGAAACTATTGATAAACTTGCTTCTAAAGGTGTTCGTATTATTTGTGATGTTACAGAACTTAAGTATGCAAAAAAAGTTGAAGCTCTAGGTGCAGATGCGATTATTGCTGTAAATTCAGGAGCAGGCGGACATAGGGGGAATATTCCGGCATCAATTTTAATTCCTTTATTAAAAGAGCATATTAAAATTCCTATCATAGCAGCAGGTGGAGTTGCAACTGGTTCAGGTATTCTTTCTATGCTTAGTTTAGGGGCGCAAGGGTGCTCAATTGGTAGTCCTTTTATAACATGCGAAGAAGCTACTGTGCATCAAGACTATAAAGAAGCAGTACTTCAATATGGTGCTAATGATATTGTTTTAAGTTCAAAAATATCAGGTACTCCTTGTACTGTTATTAATACTCCTTACCAACAAAAAATGGGGAAAGAATTAAATTTTTTGGAAAAGTTATTAATGAAAAATAAATATTTAAAAAAATACCTAAAAATACTGACCTATTATAAAGGCATGAAGCTCATTGAAAAAGCGGCTTTCTCTGCTACTTATAAAACTATATGGTGCGCTGGTCCTTCTATTGAGTTTTCTAATAAGATTGAAACGATAGAAAAAATAGTGAAAAGATTCATGACAGAATATGAACTTGCTAAATCAAAACTCTATGATAAATAAAATTTTTACCATAGTTTTACTTTAAATATATGGTTTTATTGGAGAATATAACTATTTTATCTTTTTTAAATCTTCTTGTTATTTTTGCAAGAGAGTAATTATCTCTTAGTCTTTTTTTATATGAATAATTTTATTTTTTCTCTTATTTTTATCTCTAAACACTGTTTATATCTCTTTGTACTCAAGGATGTAATAATCATTCCTAGTGTTTTTTATATAATCTATACTTATTAAAGGTTAATACTCTTCTAACTTAAGGTTTCAAATGTTGTACTTCTAATGCAAATTTTCAGATGATGAATAATAGTATGATAAATCTATTTACAAGGTATATATATAACAATTAAAAGCAAATTAAGAACTAATTAAAAATAAATAAATAAATAATCCATAAATTTATTTATTTAAATTTTATTTTGTTTTTCTTTGAAGTAAATAGAATTATATGTTTGGTGTATTAGCAAATCATGAGCTATTTTTTTATTTTTTATTTCAAATAAAGTAAAAAAAGATGTTAATTAATTTTAATAAAGTAATTACTTATATATTTATTTAATGCATTAGTTTTATTTTATGAATGCTTTTTTATGTTAATAATATTTAATAAAAAAGAAGAGATTTCTTTTTCTATTGATGTAAAATATCAATACTTTATTGATATTTTCAGTGTTTTATAATAATTATATGGTAATACTACAATATAATAATTTATAATATAATAATTAATAAAATAATAATTTAGGTGGACTCGTATGAATAGAATAATGAGATTATGGCATATTTGGGGATCAGTAATTAGTTTATTTGCTATAGTGATATTTTTTACAACTGGCTATTTTATGAAAATACGAAGAGATGCTCCCCTTGTAATGCCAAGTGGATTAAGTGCAAAAAACGAGCAGGGGAAAAAGCTTAAATATCAACATCTTTTAACACACGAAGAGATTTTAACAGCGGTTATGGCTGAACCTAAGATGGGTGTAAAATCTTGGGATGACATTTATCACCTAGATTGGCGTCCAAAAAAATCCATGGTTAAAGTAAAAGCCAATAATCTAATGGAAGCACAAGTTAATACTGTTACTGGTGAGGTTGAAGTAGTTTCAAAAAGAAACTATGATTGGATTTCAAGATTACATGCAGGTGAAATGGTTGGACCCAATCAGAATATGAATGAAGAGACTAAGCTAGATTTAACTTATTATTTTTTAATTTCTAGCTTTATTTTTCTTTTTTTAATTATTAGTGGCGTTTATTTATGGCTTAAAAAGATGAAAACAATAGGATGGAAAAGTTTATTAAGTGCAAGAGGCCTACATCTTTGGTTAACACCTATTATCGTTTTACCTTTATTAATAACGGCACTTAGTGGTTTAGTTTTACAAGCAAAACACTATTTACCTGAATCTTTTTCTCCCAATGATGAATATAAACAAATTAAAACAGCTGCAGTTATTGTTCCTAAGATTGAAATACCAGAGTTCTTGAAAATTCTAAAAACAGATGAGGCTGCAAAAGAAGCAAATATTAAGTCATGGAAAGATGTATGGAGAGTTTATACCTATCCCCGCAGTGGTCATATGGTAGCTCGAGTTTATAACAAACATGATATAGGGTATGAGGTCAGAATTAATTCTGTTACAGGGGAAGTTCAAAGGGCAATTCCTCGATATACGGATTGGATTGAAGATATACACGAAGGGCGTTTCTTTGAGAATAAAAATTTTAGATGGATGAGTTGGGGAGTGTTTTTAAGTATTCAATTCATATTTATTCTTTCTTTTATAAGTGGACTAATTTTGTTAATAAGATATTTGGGAAAAAAAAGCAAAAGCAAAAGAAAAAAAAGAAAAAAAAGAAAAAGAAGTAAGAAAAAATAATAATGAGAAGTAAAAATATCTTTAAATCATTTGGCATCTTATTATTACAAAAAAGGCATGGAAAAACAAAAGATGCCCTTGCCAATATTAATGTTTCTTCTGTCTGTAATTTACAAGGGACATGGATAACTAAACTTACACTAGTTAATGGTAAGTTGGAAACTTAAGGTTTTAGAAATGAAAAAATATGATAGTATCAAAAAAACGTCCTTAAAGGTTATAATACCTTTTTCGATAGTTCTTTTTTTTAGTTTTCCTGGGCTTATTTATTATGTAAGTGGCAGTTTTAGTAGTATTAAAAAAAATACAGCAGAGATACTTGTTGTTAAACAAAGAATGGAATCTATTTATATTGATTACTCCAAACAAGCTAAGAATAGGAAAAATCTTTTTATAAGAGGTTTTAGAAAAAAAGATTTAGATAAATACTCTAAAAAAATAGAAAAATCATCTGCACAAATTTATAAAGAAATGGATATTTTATTTAAAGACCCACTCTTTGATAAATATACATCCGCTTTGCATAAAATTAAAAAAAGCCATATTTTTTTAATACAGAAATATTATGAATCTATTGATGTTTATGTTTATGATAATTTTGATTATCATAATGCAGATGAATTAACAAGAGGACATGGAAAAGAAATTGGTCAAAACATATTAGATATTATTAATTTAATTCAAAGTGATTTAACCAAAAAAACAGAAGATAAGTATTCTGATTTAACAAATAAACTTCTTTATTTATCTTTAATTATTCTTCTAGGATACTCTATTGTAATGTACTATATAATTAGAGGTATTTTAAATCCACTAACAAGAATCACTAAATTATCCTCCTACTTATCCTATATAAATACGAATCACTTAGAAGATTATAAAGAATATGAAAAAGATAAAAATGATGAAATTGGAGACTTGATAACAACCTTTAACAAGTTTTCAAATACTATTGTTGATTATAATAAAAACCTTCAATCTAAGATTTTACAAAGAACGGCAGAGCTTGATTATGCCAATGAACAATTGCTTCGAATTAATAAAAACTTAACAGATGCGATGGATTATTCAAGTCTTTTACAAGATGCGATTCGACCACATAAATTACTCCTTTCTATCTTGTATGAAGATGGTTTCCTTACTTGGAAACCCAAAAGTAAAGTGGGTGGAGATATTTATTTCATTGATGTTTTAAATAAGGATGAAAATAAATCTCTTGTAATGTGTATTGATTGTACTGGTCACAGCATTTCAGGAGCATTTGTAACAATGATTGTTAAATCAATTCAACACGAACTTATTAATAAACTAAATAACAAGAAAATGGAAATCTCTCCAGGGAAAATTCTAGGATACTTTAATAGAAGAATTAAAGATATTTTACAACAATACAACAATACATCAAAATCAAATGCAGGTTTTGACGGAGGAATTTTATATATTGATAAAAGAGCTGGTTTATTAAAGTATGCAGGTGCAATGATGAATTTAATTATACTGGATGAAAAAAACTGCGCAAGATGGATTACCTCAAATCGTTATTCTGTAGGTTACCCCTCTTGTAAATATGACTATGAATATGAAGAAACGTTAATTACTTTTAAAAAGGAAATAAAGGTTTATTTAACTACGGATGGAGTTGTAGATACAATTAGCGAAAAAAAAGAGTTGAGATTTGGTAAAAAAAGATTATTAAACATGATTAATAAGAATCATCATAAAATATTTAAAGAACAAAAAAATATTTATACATCAATTCTTGATGCGTACAGAGGAAAGTATGAAGTAGTGGATGATATATGTTTTATTGGCTTAAAAATTAAAAAAAATGTATTAAAGGAAGCAGGAGAAAAAAATAATGAGTAATAAAAAAAATACTACTTTATTTATGGGATACAGTGGTTATTTTTCACAAGCCATAATTTTATCCTTAATAAAAGCATTAGAAGTTCAAATAAAAGATATTGAAGAAAGTCAAACAATATCAAGAAGACTATATATAGTTTTTATAGAACTATCTCAAAATGTAATGAAATATTCTAAAAGAGATTATATCAATAATTATGATAGTGAGAAAATTCTTATTGAGCATGATGAAAAGAACTATTATGTTACTGCAATAAATAATATTGATAATAAAACGCTTTTAAAGATTGAAAATATATTATTAAATATATGCGAATTAAATAAAGAAGAAATTACTAAAAAATACAATGAACTACGTAAAAGTGGTGAAACTTCACATGAAAATGGTGGAGGAATCGGTTTATATCAATTGGCTAGAAAGTCTGATAATATTTTTTATGAAATCAAAAAACTAGAAGATAACTTATCAAGGCTGGAAATTACTGTACAAATAAATAAATAAATCTGGAGGAAAAACAATGAAATACAAGACAATATTTATCGAAAAAACCTTGCACACACCTGAAATAAATTTTGATTTTCAAAAGGGGATTTTTAGTATAGAAGGTAAATCATACTCTGAAAATACCTTTGAATTTTATAAACAACTGTTAAACACTTTAGAAACTTTTTTTAAAGATGAGTCTAATAAAAGATTGAAAAATATAATATTCAACTTCAATTTAACGTATTTTAATTCAAGTAGTTCCAAAGCACTGTTTGATATGTTTGATTTAATTGATATTTTTGTTCAGAGCCAAAAGGAAATAGATGTAAATATTAATTGGATATATAATCAAGATGATGATAGTTCAAAAGAAGATGGTGAAGATTTTCAAGATAGTTTTAAATCTTTAAATATTCAATTAATTGAAAATAAAATTGACTTAAAAAGTTAAAAGACAAATATTATGAATACATTAACAGATAACAAACATATATTAGAAATAAAATCTTTGCAAGCAGACTTTCTCTCAACAACCAATAATCTTATAAAAGACATCGAACGTCGTGAAAAAATTATGGCACGTAGTGATAAACGACAAAAACAAGATTATGATCAATTGCAAGATAAACTTAAAGAAGTTCAATCTTTAGGAAAAGAGATAGAAGAAACGCAAAGAGAAGTTATTTTTACTATGGGAGCTATAGGCGAGAGTCGTTCTAAAGAGACCGGCAATCATGTAAAAAGAGTTGCTAAATATTCAAAACTTTTAGCCTTATATTATGGATTAAATGAGAAAGATGCAGAAATGATTCACCAAGCCAGTCCCATGCATGACATAGGGAAAGTAGCAATTCCTGATCTGGTATTAAATAAACCGGGGGCTTTTACTGATGCTGAGAGAATAATCATGGATACTCATGTTCTTATTGGTTATGAAATGTTAAAACATTCAAGCAGACCCCTGCTTAAGTGCGCAGCAACTATTGCTTATGAACATCATGAAAAATACAATGGAAAAGGTTATCCCCAGGCATTAAAAGGTGAAAAAATTCATATTTACGGAAGAATTACTGCTTTAGCAGATGTTTTTGACGCTTTAGGAAGCGAGAGATGTTATAAAAAAGCTTGGAGCGATGATCGTATTTTTACTTTATTTAAAAAAGAACGTGGAGAACACTTTGATCCAAAACTCGTAGATATATTTTTTGAACATCTTGATGAATTTTTAGATATTAGAGAATCTTTAAGAGATCTTTTTTAAAGTGTTAATTTAACTTTCTTTTAAATAATTTATAATATATTAGGCAATAAGGAGTTCTTATGCAAAAAGAATTTGATAGATTTAAAGAATGGCTTAGTGCTAATTATAAAGAAGGACTAGAGGATTTAAATCCTCCTGCAAGCAATGAAGAAATACAAGAATTATCAGATACTCTTGCTCTTGTTTTGCCTAATGATTTAATTGAGATACTAAAAATACATAATGGACAAAAAGGGGAAGCTGCTTGGCTGTTTGATTCTCAAGAATTTTTATCAACGCATGGAATTATTAATGCTTGGAATAATTGGAATAACTTTTCACAAGAAGCTACTTTTTCTGCAAAACCTGCTATTTCAGACTCAGGAATTAAAGATGTTTTGTGGAATAAAAAATGGATACCTTTTTCCTCTAACGGTTCAGGGGATCATTATTGTATTGATTTAAATCCTACAAGTTTTGGAAGAAGTGCTCAAATCATTACTCTTTGGCATGATTATGAAGAAAGAGAGTTAGTAGCCTTAAGTTTAAAAGACTGGTTTAGTGATTATATAGAACAATTATATAGCGGAGATTTTTTTTATTCGCAAGAATATAATTCAATTGTAAATAAAAATGAAATATAAATAGAATTATAAGAATAGGCTGTTTATTTTGCTTCTTGATTAATTAGATATAATAGGACAAGAACTTCTTAAATCTTTATAATCTCCAAGGAATATACTTTTGCGACATTTAACAATTAAAAACCTACATTTTAAGTACATGAATTCGGTTATTCCTATTTTTGAAAACCTTGATTTAGAATTTGAACAAGGATGGTGCTGTATTGTTGGAGCTAATGGCTCTGGTAAAAGCACATTATTAAAACTTATTGCTAAAGAATTAAAAGCAGATGAAGGAAGTATAAAAGGTAATGATTTAACTCATTATTGTGTACAAAGTACTGAAGAAATTCCTTCTAATTTAGAAGATTTTATGATGACGTATACCAGTAAAGCGTTTAAAATAAGAGATGCTTTGAATATCAATGATGAATGGTTGTATCAGTGGGATACTCTTTCTTTTGGTGAGAAAAAAAGAATGCAAATTGCACTTGCTATTTTTGTCGAACCGGATGTTTTGCTTGTGGATGAACCTACCAATCACTTGGATGTAAAAAGTAAAAAAATAGTCTTAGAGGCCCTTAAAGCATTTAAGGGAATTGGAATACTTGTTAGCCATGATAGGGAACTTTTAGATTCTTTGACCCAAGCTACTATTATTTTAAAAAACAGTCACATATTCTCATTTAAAACTTCTTTTTCAAAAGCAATGAATGAGTACCTTACAAACATGGATTTTTTAGGTAAAACACAAGACAAACAATACAGTGAATTAAAAAAACTAAAAAAATCCATACAAAACCAAAAAGAAAAAGTAAGTCAATCTAAAAAAAGAATGTCAAAAAGAGATTTAGAACCAGGCGATAAAAACAGTAAAACCAAAATTGATTTAGCCAGATTTACTGGAAAAGATAAAAATGATGGACGAGAGTTATCCAAACTAAAAGCCAAACAAAATAAATTAATATCAAATACAATCAAGACAGATAAGACCTTTGAACTTGGTATAGAATTTGAAAGCGCAAAAACTAAAAATATTTTTCCTATTGTTATTAAAAATAATATCTTAAAATTAGGGGAAATAAAAGAATTGTCTTTTCAATCCTTGTCTATTAATCAATACGATAAAATTGGACTTATTGGAGAGAATGGTGCAGGAAAAAGTTCTTTTTTAAAGCATCTCTTAGGCAGTGCTGATTTACGAAATGACTATTTGTATATACCACAAGAAATAACACAAAAAGAAAGTAAAGAAATCTTTGATGGCATAAATGCCCTTACTAATGACCTTAAAGGCGAAATATACACCATTGTAAGGAAACTAGCCTCTGATCCTATTAAACTTCAAGACAGTTTTATCCCAAGTCCAGGAGAGGTAAGAAAATTAATGATTGCAAAAGGTCTTTTAGAGCATCCCTCATTGATTATTCTTGATGAACCAACCAATCATATGGATTTGGATTCTATTGTATCTCTGGAGCTTGCATTAAGAGAATATAGAGGAACTATACTTGTAATCAGTCATGATAAAACTTTTTTAGAATCCATTGTAAGTGAGACGTGGGCTTTTGAAAAAGAGGATGAAAACAAATATAGAATTATTTATTAAAGAGAAAAAACTCAAGATCTCTTGTGTATTATCCGAAATCTAAAGGAATGAAGTTTTCTTGTAGCTCAATACTTGTAAAACGTTCATTTTCTTCTTTTAAAATCTCTTTTATTCTCTCTTCTATTGCATCAAGTAAAGCTATTTTATCTTCTTTATTTGTAGGTATAATAGCTTCAATGATGACAGCTTTTTCTTTGATGACACTTAATTCTTCATGTTCTAAGTTAGCCCTTACTTTCGCTGCAATTAAATTTGTAATACACTCTTTGTCATAGGAACAATCTTCAATATTTACATTAATCTTTTTAGCTTTTTCTTGTAAAACTTTTAAATATCCGTTCATAAGAATCCTTTATACTTTTATTATAAAACAAAAGTGTAAAGGATTTCTTTAGTTTTTATAATTTTTATAAAAAACAGGTAATTAAGAATTTTATATCAGGAGTTTTTGGGTTTAATATAGTTATTATTTTTGCTAGGAAATTAGGAAATAATTTTTATGGAGGTATTTAATGTTTTGTTTTACCAGTGAGGTTATAAGAACCTCGTTTTAAATTTAGGTGAAGCTTAGGCTTTAAATAATATATAAAACTGTAGGTAAATTATGAAAACAAATGAATATATAGATTCTTGTAAAATAGCTTTAAAAAAAGAACAAGAAAAAAGTCTTTTAGAAACGAATAACTGGTCACATGTAAATAAAGAAGAAGTTCATAAAAATTGGAATCTTTTGTATGCAAAAATAGCAGAAGAACTTGATACTCTAAATCCTTTAGATACAAAAGCACAAGATTTTATATCTGAACATTATAAAATAGTTTCTGTTTTTTACAAACCAAGTAAAGAAGCATATATCGGAATGAGTTTATTTTATAAAGAAGATGAGGGAATGAAGACGTTTCATAAGTCTTTTCATATAAAAATGCTGGATTTTTTAGAAGAAGCAATTTCTATTTATGCTTACAAAAATTTATAAAAAAAGAAACATATTTTATTTAGCTTCTAAATAGGATAGTTACTTCAAAGATAGGATACTAAATTTAGTATCCTATTGCATAAAAAATAGAGTGTTTACTCCACTCTTTCTTCTAAAGAAGAAAAAGCTTTTTTATAGGCTGCTGCTTGATTATGATCCAAAGATAAGGTCATTGGTAAATCTTTTAAGAAATCAATAATTACTTCGATATTTTTATTTGCTTCTTGGGCTTTATGTAAGGCTGAACTTGCTTTTTTTTCTGCACTCATTGTTACGTCCTTTTAAAATAAATTTATTTCACAAACCAGTATATTTAAAGAACACTAAAAATACAGAATAAACCATACAACTTCACTTTTTTTGAAAGATAGTCGCATAAAAATTTGTATTTCTATATTACTGGAAATACAAAAGTTAGTTTTAAGTTATATAGTTCTATACTTCTGGAAATAACAAACTATTAAGGATATTAAATGTCACAAGAAATACTAAGTCAATTATATGCAGCAGGGAATTTTTTTATATTTGGATTCTTAGAATTATCCATACTGTTTTTAGGGGTTAGTTTTTTAGTAGAAATACTAAATGTATTTATGAATCCTACAAAAGTACAAAAAGTTTTATCTTCTAGTAAAGGAGGTTATTTAATTGCTTCAGCCCTTGGTTCTATTACTCCATTTTGTTCGTGTTCCACAATACCATTAACCTTGGGTTTATTAAAAGCAAGAGCTGCTTTTGGTCCTATTATGACCTTTTTATTTACTTCTCCTTTATTAAACCCAATTGTAGTAATTGTTTTTTGGTCTGCTTTTGGATATCAAGTTACTATTGTTTATGCATTAATAGCATTTTGTATTTCAATGCTTGATGGTTTTACTTTAGAAAAACTTGGTTTTGAAAGATTTATAAAAAAAGAAATTTTTCAAGATGATGTAAAAGAAAAAAAATCATTTTTTATAAAAATAAATAAGAATACAAGTATAAACAGCTCTTGTTGTGATTCAAGTACAAAACCCAAATTTAGCTTTACAACAGCAAACAGTAATACTTCTACTTGTTGTAGTAAAGCACCTATAGAAGAAGAGAGCAAAAAGAGTAAATGGGAAAAAATTACGAATAAAGATTTAATGAAAAAAACATGGAAACAGTTTTTATCTTTTGCGCCCTATATTGCAATAGGTATAGCTATTGGTGCTTTTGTTCATGGTTTTGTACCCAATGAATTATTAAGTTTATATGCAGGAAAAGACAATCCTTTTGCTATTCCTTTTTCAGCATTAATTGGAATTCCTTTATACATACGTGCCAGTTCAATGGTTGGATTAGCTCCTGCTTTATTAGATGGAGGCGTTTCAATGGGAGCTATTTTAGCGCTTACTGTAGCAGGTGCGGGGGCTTCTTTGCCTGAGATGATTATGTTAAAGAAGATTTTTAAATTGCCAATTATGATTTTCTTTTTAGTATCAGTGTTTACTATGGCTATTGCTTGTGGTTATTTAGTTAATCTGTATTTTAGCTAAGAAAATTGGTCTTGAATAAAAAGAAAGTGCTATAATTCTAGAATAACAAAAATAGGATATATGATGAATGAAGAAAAATTAGTAAAATGTTTAGCCCAACTTGGGAATATTACTAGGTTAAGAATTTTTAGACTTTTAGTAAAGGCTGGAAAAGAAGGTTTGAGTGTTGGTAAAATACAAGAAAAACTTGTTATCCCTGCTTCAACACTCTCTCATCATATTTCTAAACTGCTTAATTTAGATTTGGTAAAACAAGAAAGAAAAGGAACAGTATTAAACTGTTTTGCAAACTATACTTTATTGGATGATGTAATATCTGAATT
>SPKZ01001378.1_pt1 | contig 25707 bp, 23 predicted proteins | sample 2456571 | NCBI WGS metagenome assembly SPKZ01 (sample SAMN11192286, study PRJNA482655) | marine metagenome | biome: ENVO:00000447; feature: ENVO:00000244|ENVO:00000211|ENVO:00000569|ENVO:00002023; material: ENVO:00002151; isolation source: ocean water from marine abyssalpelagic zone ... | reverse complement strand
CTTTTATGCTATCGTGTGTAAATGTCGATTTGCCAATTTCGCCTATGTTCAATGTAAGTGGATAAAGCAATTGATCTACTTCGTTGCTTTTGCAATAGCCTTTGGGGCTCGACAAAAATGCGTTTACAATTAATATTTCAGAATCTGTTATTCGAAGTACAATGCTATCTCGCGAACGGTGATTTTGGTCTAAAATAACCTGGCTAAAAGTCTTGTTGTCGTTCCTATAAATTTTATAGTAAAACATAGAATGTAACTCCTGGTCATCTTCTTTAACCACTTTGAGGTATTCGTATACCACAAAGTTTTCGATTTTGTCAAGCGGATAATAATAATCCAATGTATTAATTGAACCATCTCCACAGCCCGACAATAGGCCTAAGCCCATTGCCAGTAGCCAAGATATTTTTACAATTATTCTGTTCATCTAGTTTGAAAGTGACTTTTATTGAACCGATATTTTCTTAACAATAGTTTCTCGATCTCCTTTTAATTGAAGCAAGTAAACTCCTGATGGTAATCCATCAAGCTGTATTGTTTTCGTGTAATCACCTGCCGATAAATGTCCAAATGATTCGCCTCCTACTTGCTTTCCTTCAACATTAATTAGCGTTACACTAACATCCGAAGCATCTGTTAGATTAAAGCTAACATTGGTTTGGCCCGATGTAGGATTTGGATAAGCTACCACTTTAGAACTGCCACCAAACACATTTTGAATCCCAACAAGACCACCGGTCAATGTCATCTCGTCAACAATAAATTGTGATCCGGGGTTTTCTCCAGCCCAAATTGTTAGCAACATAGTATCTGGCTCTACAGGTACCGACAACATCATATTGAAATCGGTGTAAGCCCCATCAGCCAAAAAGTATTGTCCTCCATATCCTATTATAGCTCCATCCTTATAAAATTGAACCGCAATAAATGCGGTATCTATTCCACTTGGAAAGTACTTGCAACTAAGATTAAAGTTTGTTGGTTGGTGTGTGTATGGTACACCTCCTGCTACGCCACCGTTATCAAGCGTTCCATTGGTCATAATTCCAGGTACAGTGTCATTCTCGCCCCAACCAAGAGTAGTAATTTCAGCTGCGTACATACCTGCTTTCGAATCTGTAGTTTTTACAACAGAAAGTCCACCTTGCCCTGCCAACAAATAATTATAAGTCCACCAATCATCTGGCGATTCCGTTTCAACAGCAACCCAATTCTCAAAATCTCCATTAGGAATTTCCGCTGGGCTCGAAATATAAGATGACGCGAAAGTTAAATTATCAACCATTAACCAAGAGCCATCTACAGCAGTATCAGCCAAAAAATCACTCGATGCAAAAGCGATCAAAAAACTATCAGGAATTACTCCTAAAGCGTTAAACGGACAGCTAAATTCTGCCCAAGTGTTTTGCGTTCCGCCCATCTTTTTAGTCAACTGCTCCACCATTACACCCGATTTATACATAAACATAAACATGTTTCCAGAATCTCCCGGTTGAAAGTCGTACTTGTACCAACCCTTTAAAGTGTCTACCAGATCGGTATAAGCAAATCCTTCTTGCGAGTCAACATCGCCTTGAATAACGTAAGCCATCGAAGTGTCTTCGCCATCCACACTGGTTTCCATTAAAACTGAATAATCGCCACTTTGTGCATCCATAGATTTAGTAGTACCTACAAAGCCTGCATTGTAATTTCCCGATTCCCATAAATCTGGATTTTCGAACAAAGTTTCATTAGTCCACAATTCCATATCGCCATTCTCCAGCTCACCAAATTGGGCAAATGATACTTGCGTTGAGATCAACGCGATTGTAAAGAGTAAGATTTTTTTCATAATTCTAATATTGGTTAGCATTTATTTGATGCAACAAATTAAGGATTATTATCCTCACTATACAAGCTAGTTAACAGTTCCTGAATTGATTCAATCCAACGTAAAAACTTACAAAATAATCCTCATCCCGTAAGTATATGTTTGATGTGTGTCGAAAAAATAGAAACCTCTCCCATTCGAATTTGAATACCCTATGAAACCATTAAATACCTTGTCCCTTTTATTTACGTAAGCAAAACCCAACTCAAACAATCGGTAAACAAATGGCTCCTTATTCCAAGCGTCTCTAAATCCGTAGTCTGTATTTACATAGTCATTATTTATGTGTTCGAAATAAACCTTGGTATAGATAAAGCCTCCTTTAAAAATGGCTTTTTCTATTCCTGCTTCAACTATATATGAATTCAAAAGCAGTCTCTGTGCGCTAAGCAACATTGGGTTTGTAAAATATTTAAATCCAGGAGATAAATTAAACGCCCAATTTCCTTTGGGTAAATTGTAAACATAATTGGCTTTCAATTTATAATACTCAAAGCTCCTCATGCCACCATTATTAAATGTGCGTAAGCTGTGATAAGTATATAGATAAAGATATCTGTTTAAATCTGTTACATGTTGGCTTTCGTGTGCGGCCATCAACTCAAACGTTAACTTACTCGACTTTAAAAGCCACTTAACATCTTTTATTTCGAAGAAGGAAGTAAACCCCAAATTACCTCGCCAAATTTGCCATGAAAACGCTTGGTAATAATCGAAATCATGGAGGTTTATCATCCCTCCAAGGGATACCTTGATATTAACTTTATCTCTTTTAAGATGTCAACCGCATATTCTCCTCCCACCTTATTGTTCCATTTGCCACCGATTTTACTGCAAACAATTGAATAAGAATCTGGATCGATTGTAGTGTTTAAAAATGTTTGTTTGCTCGTTACAGAGTCGCTTTGAGACAACGCAGTAATGGGCAAAAATATTAATAAGAGTAAAATACACTTGAGCCAGGTCATGATTCTCTGTTGGTTAACATATTAAAGATATAATATTTAAATGTCTAAATTCTTCCACACGAAAACTTCCCAAGAACTGCACACTAAAAAGTCCTAATTTTATCCCGATGGCATTCTTCAAAAATCAATCTAACAAAAAGGGCTTTTTTCTAGGTATAGCCGTAATGATGGGATACATGGTTTATTCAATCCTTAAACCTCAGTTTATAGAGCGAGCTGTTTCCGAATACAAGGGCATCGACTTTTGGGCACGAGAAGAAATTAAAGCCGAAAAAAACATCTCAGTGGGGTTGCAATTACTCTCACCAGATTTTCACATCGACACGCTTTACGCATCGATGATAGGCCCGAAAAGCTCTCATCATTTCAACATCGATAAATCTTCCGAAGATTTTGTTTGGCTTACCGGTTATGCTGTTGAGATTGTAAATAAGCAAGATAGTATTGGTGAGCAGGGCAAATTTATGTGCCACAACAATCTCAATTGCAACATAAAAAAATATTACAATCAGCTTGGTTTACCCGAAAGATCTAAGAAGGTAAACGGACGTTTAATTACGCTTTCGCAAGGACAAACTTCTTTGGAGTTTCCCGCTGGTTTCGGACTCCCCATTCCATCAAATCACCTGCTTTCCATGGATGGCCAAGTATTGAATCAGAGCAACAAAAAACCTGATTTTCACATACAGCACAAAGTAAATTTGAGCTACACTAAAAGCGATGATCCAAGTTTTGATGCTATAAAGCCCTTGTTTACAAAGAACCTCAGCGTATTGGTTCAAACATCCAACATGCGAACCGACGAAGACGTTTTACTGTGTTTGCCAGCGCAATCCACCAGTGAATTTAATTCTAAAAACCAAGAAGGTGATTCCTTTTCAGGTCATTGGATCATAGAACCGGGTTCTAGTGAATACAAATACAACGTTACAGAAATGCTCAACTTGCCTTTCTCCACAACTGTTCATTTTGCAGGAGCACACCTCCACCCCTTCGCCGAATCTTTAGAATTGAGAGACCTCACTTTAGATGTTACTTTAATAACATTGTACGCCATTAACTCAACCAATGAAGCAGAACTTACCAAGATAGATGTGCTTTCTTCTGAAGAGGGAATTGAGTTAGAAAAAGATCACCAGTACGAATTGGTTTGCTCTGTAAATAATACCACAGACGTTAATCAAGAAATGATGGCTGTGATGTTGCTATATATGTATGATGAGGAGTTTGATGGCTTGGTTAAGGATGAGTAATAAGCCAATTCCTTCACAAAGTGATACGATATGATACGTAAATATTCGATAATGATACGATAGGATTCTTCCTAACCCGTTAATCTCGAATCAAAATGAAAACTCTTTCGATCAAGAATTTTAACCTTCTGTAAATATTCTGGATGCCGACAATTTAATATGAAATTAAACGAACTCCGAATAACGCAGCTAGGCACTTTTAGGGCGATTGTTTTTCCTTCCATTACCCAGTCTTCCGCGATTTCTGCCAAAATTGAAGGAGCAGGATAATTTGTCCAGTTAGGAGGAAGTTCCTCAATTTTTAATTCGGTAAATAAATCGGGTATTTCAATCGCTAAAACATCCAAATTAGGAACAAGCATAGGCGGTGTGTGTACTATAGTCTCCAAAATAGCAATTTCCATGTTAATCCCAGTATACAAAGTAGGAGTACCTTTTTTATTCCATCTGCCACCATGTGTAGCTCCGCCGCTGCCTAAAGGGTCGCCAGTATATTTTGATCCTGTAATTCTGTAAACGATCATTTTATTAGCTATACACCCCGTGTTCAATACGGCCAATAATGTCTTTTACTTTAGAAATTCCAGCTGGGACTTCGATAAGATTTTGTGGCTCAAGTCCTCCCAAAGCAGTGTTGGGCAAGTTTAACCATTTTATAAAATTTTCTTTGCTATTAAAAACATCAGCTCCATAAAGAAATAGGTCGGTGAGTTCGAAAAGTAAAACAGAATAATTTCGATCTAAATTTTTATTTGCGCTAATCCAACGATAAAGAGTAGGAGAAGAAACATTAAGCATCAAAGCAGTGTCTTCTCTGGAAATATTAAAATAGTTTCTGAAATTTTTAATTACAACAGCGCTTACCCCATTAGTAGCAATATGAATAAAATCGAGAGGGCTTTCAATTTTATATCGAACATTTTTTTTACCAAGAACATTAATCAATTTCTTGTAATGCTTTGTTGTTCTTTCTACCTGTTTTATCATTTAATAATATAATTTATCAAATGTACGAAATATATTGCCTTTTGTTGTACTGATATCCATATAGTTATGTAAGTAGGTTATTAAGGTCTAGAAATAGGTTTAAAGAAAAGTCTCTTGCTCAAAACTGTATTGTGAATCGCATCCACCGAAGCCCAAAAAGAAGTGCCAATTGAAATATGTGTAAATGAAAAGCCCTCCTAAGCTATTTGCTTGCGCAAAAGCTTCGGAGGGCGAAGGTGGAGAATATCGGAGTCGAACCGATGACCTCTTGCATGCCATGCAAGCGCTCTAGCCAACTGAGCTAATCCCCCAATTGAGTGTGAGTTTTGAGTGTGAGGCATTACTCCTAACGTAGTCCAATTGCTCGGACGACAAAATTAAAAAAATAAAGTACTAAAGCTCCGAAGTTATATTATATCTCAATATTGCAATCGCTTGAGCAGTTGTAGCACATACTGCAGACGCCATAGCATCCACTTCCTTAAGCGCGTGAGTATATTCTTCAGGATGGATTACAATTAAAACTTTTCCTTTAGCAAGAGCGTATCCCGCATCGAAAGCGGTATTCCACTGGCGGTATTTTTCTCCAAAAAACACAATCACAATATCTGATTCGTTAATAGCAGTCCTTATTCGAATGTTGTTGATTTTTGCAGCTTTGTGGTCTTTCCAGTAGTTATTTTCTTCTTCACCCAATATAGAAACACCTACATCATCACTGCTGTCGTGGTGGCAATTAGGCTCAAGCAAAGTATATGGAAGGTTCAACGATTTAACCGCGTTGTGAATTTCTTCTCTCCAATTGCTATGGATTTCTCCAGATAAGTAAACTTTCATATTGTTTTTTGTTTCGATTTCTCAGGCAACGAAATTAAAAAAATAAAGTACATTCGAATCTAACAATCCTGTTAACCCCATGCCCGCTAAACTTTACCCCACCTTAGAAAACATTCTGTACGAATTCACCCGTTCTAAAACCACCATTCATGAACACAAATCTGTTTCTGGCGGCAGCATCAACAACTGTTTTAAACTGGTAACCAATGTTGGCTTATTTTTTCTAAAAATGAACCAAGCCGATAAATACCCTGGTATGTTTGAAGCAGAAATAAAAGGATTAGAACTACTGATAGCAACAGAAGCGCTTACTATACCTGAGGTAATTGAAGTAGGAGTTTTTGAAAACAAAAGCTTTTTACTGATGAAGTTCATGGATAGCGGGCAAACCACATCTGACTTTTGGACAATTTTCGGAACTCAATTAGCCGCCATGCACCAACAAACCAACGAATCTTTTGGGTTGAATCACGCAAATTATATTGGCTCTTTAAAACAAGTAAATAATCAGCATAGCGACTGGGTTTCTTTTTTCATTGAAGAACGGTTAGAGTTCCAATTGCGCATGGCCAGAGACAATGGAGAAATTGGCTCAGATTTTTCTAGAATGTTCGAAAAACTCTTCCACAAATTAGAAACTCTTTTCCCAATAGAGCCACCAGCGCTAGTTCACGGTGATTTATGGGGAGGTAATTTTATGGTTAATGAAAATGGAGGGCCATGCATAATTGATCCCGCGGTATATTATGGCCATAGAGAAATGGACTTAGCGATGTCGAAATTATTCGGTGGTTTCGATCAAGAGTTTTACCACGCCTACAATTTTGCTACACCTTTAGAAAAATCTTGGGAAGAACGTGTGGATGTAGCCAACTTGTACCCGTTAATGGTTCATGTCAATTTATTCGGTGGTGGGTATGCTAAACAGGTTGAGGATATTTTGAAAAGGTTTGCCTAAATAGGCTTAAAGTAAAAACACACCCCGGCAATCACCATAAGCAAACGCACCACCTTTCGAGAGGAGAAAATTTGAACAAGCAATCATATCTAATTCCTTTCCATCGAATCTATTGACATTACTAGTTCTTAACGGTATATTTGCAAACATTTTTTAAGTGCCATTAATACTAGATTTTTGAAAAAGTACAAAGAATACAAATCACTCGATCTGCCTTCCATCGGCAAAGAAATGCTCGATAAGTGGGAAGCAGAAAATATGTTCGAAAAAAGCATCTCCAATCGAGATGGTGCCGAACCATTTGTATTTTACGAAGGCCCCCCTTCTGCCAACGGTATGCCGGGCATACATCACGTTATGGCGCGTGCTATCAAAGATATTTTTTGTCGGTATAAAACATTAAAAGGTTTTCAAGTAAACAGAAAAGCAGGTTGGGACACCCACGGTTTACCTGTTGAACTTAGTGTTGAGAAAGAATTAGGCATTACTAAAGAAGACATTGGAACCAAAATTTCTATTGCCGATTACAACAAGAAATGTTCTGAAGCGGTAATGAAATACACGGAAGTGTGGAACGACCTTACCAGAAAAATTGGTTATTGGGTAGATATGGAAAACCCATACATCACCTACGAAACCAAATACATCGAGTCGGTTTGGCACCTATTGCACAAACTTTACAAAAAAGATCTTATATACAAAGGCTACACCATTCAGCCTTATTCTCCTGCTGCTGGAACTGGTTTGAGTACCCACGAACTGAACCAACCTGGATGCTATAAAGATGTAACAGATACTACGGTTGCCGCCCAATTTAAGATTGTTAGGAATGAAGATTCTGAGAAATTATTTGAAGGTGACGAAAGTGCTTACTTCCTAGCTTGGACCACCACACCTTGGACATTGCCTTCTAACACTGCTTTAGCGGTTGGAAAAAACATTGAATATGTTGTAATCAAAACTTACAATCAATACACATTTGAGCCTGTAAAGGTTCTTTGCGCCATCGATTTGGTAGGCAAATGGTTCACCGGAAATTACAATGGAGAACTTGAAATGGCTGACTACACTGCTGGCGACAAGAAAATCCCATTTCAGGTAGTTGGTAAATTTAAAGGCGCTGATTTAGTAGGCATACAATACGAACAATTGATGCCTTACACACAACCACACGACTACCCAGAAGATGCTTTTAAAGTTATTGAAGGTGCTTTTGTAACCACTTCGGATGGTACGGGAATCGTACACATTGCTCCAACTTTTGGTGCCGATGATGCGATGGTCGCCAAAATAGCTGGAATACCACCTATGTTGGTTATGGATGCCAACGAAAACCTTGTTCCACTGGTTGATTTACAAGGAAAGTTTATTGAAGGCATGGGCGAACTTTCTGGTGCTTATGTAAAAAACGATTATTACGACAAAGGCGACGAGCCCGACAAAAGCATTGACGTTGTAATCGCAATCAAATTAAAAGAAGAAAACAAGGCGTTTAAGGTTGAAAAGTATGTTCACTCCTACCCTCATTGCTGGAGAACAGATAAACCTGTTTTGTATTATCCCCTAGATTCTTGGTTTATTAAAACCACGGCTGTAAAGGAAAAACTGATTGAGAACAATAAAAAGATCAACTGGAAACCAGAATCTACTGGCTCAGGAAGATTTGGGCAATGGCTAGAGAATTTACAAGATTGGAATTTATCAAGATCACGCTATTGGGGCATTCCAATTCCGATTTGGAGTACCGAAGATGGCGAAGAAAGAATTTGCATTGGTTCTTTAGCAGAATTAAAAACAGCCTGCGAAGAAGCTGTTGCTAAAGGCGTGATGGATAAAAACCCAATGGCTGATTTTACCGTTGATGACATGTCGAAAAACAACTATAACGGCATTAATCTTCACCGTCCGTATGTCGACGACATTACGTTGGTTTCTTCTACAGGTAAACCAATGACAAGAGAATCCGATTTAATTGATGTTTGGTTCGATTCGGGTGCTATGCCTTACGCACAGTGGCATTATCCTTTCGAAAACAAAGAAATATTCGAAAAAAATTATCCTGCCGATTTCATTGCCGAAGGCGTTGATCAAACAAGAGGTTGGTTCTTTACACTACACGCTATTTCTACACTTTGCTTTGGCGATATTGCATATAAAAATGTAATCTCAAACGGTTTAGTGCTCGATAAAAACGGCATAAAAATGTCGAAGCGATTAAAGAACGCTACCGATCCTTTTGAGACAATTGAGAAATATGGCCCCGATGCTACTAGATGGTACATGATTACCAATGCACAACCATGGGACAATCTTAAGTTTAACACAGACGGGATAGAAGAAGTGAAGCGAAAGTTTTTCGGAACATTGTACAACACGTATTCTTTCTTTACGCTTTACGCCAATATCGACAGTTTTACTTTTGCTGAAGAAAAAGCAGATCATAACTCTCTTCCAGAAATTGATCGTTGGATTATTTCAGAATTGAATACGTTAATTAAGGATGTTGATTTTCACTTTGGAAATTATGACCCTACTCGTGCTGGACGAGCAATTCAAACGTTTGTTGTTGACCGTTTAAGCAACTGGTACGTTCGTTTGTGCCGTAGAAGGTTCTGGAAAGGAGAATACTCCGAGGATAAAATCGCCGCTTATCAAACGCTTTATACTTGTTTAGAATCCGTTGCTATATTGTCATCGTCAATTGCCCCATTTTACATGGATCAACTTTACATTGATCTTAACACGGCAACTGGAAAACAACAAAACGAATCTGTTCACTTGGCCGACTTCCCTATTTGCAACGAAGAATTAATAGACACGGATTTAGAAGAAAGAATGAGCAATGCACAACGCATCTCATCTATGGTGCTGGGCATCAGAAAAAAAGAAAATCTACGAGTACGTCAGCCACTACAAAAAATTATGGTTCCGGCTTCTAGCAGTAAGTTCGAAGAACAATTAAAGGCAGTAGAAGAATTAATTCTTTCGGAAATTAATGTGAAAGAAATGGAGATGATTTCGCCAGATTCAGACATCTTGGTAAAGAAAGTAAAGCCAAACTTTAAAACCCTTGGCAAAAAATGCGGAAAGAACATGAAGCTGGTTGCAGCTCGCATCAACGAGTTTACTAACGATGACATTAAATCTATAGAGCAAAACAATTCTTACACCTTAGCGTTGGAAACCGAGGAGATAGAATTAACCTTAGAAGACGTTTTGATTACCTCCGACGATATCCCAGGATGGAAAATTGGGCTGGATAACGAACTTACTGTAGCTTTAGACGTAACACTTACCGAAAATTTGATTGAAGAAGGAATCGCACGGGAGTTTGTAAATCGAATTCAAAATCTTAGAAAAGAAAACGAATTTGCAGTAACAGATAACATAGTTTTAAAAATATTAAAACACGACGATATTAATTCTGCAATTAATAATAATTTAAAATATATTTGCGCTGAAACTCTAAGCTCTTCATTAGAACTTGTTAATGAAATAGATTCTACCTCTAAAGCTAAGATTGAGCTAGAGGGGAACATCGAAACATACATCGCAATAGAGAAAAACTAAATACCACAAAGACATGGATTCAACAAAAACAAGATACAACGACACCGAACTAGCAGATTTCAAAAGAATCATAGATGAGAAATTAGTTGAGGCCATGCAAGATTTGGAATTGCTTAAAAACACCATGTCTGGCAAGGACGATCACGGTACAGATGATACTTCTAGAACGTTTAAAGTAATGGAAGAAGGCTCTGATGTTCTTTCTAAAGAAGAAACAGCTCAATTAGCAGCACGTCAGCATAAATTCATCATGCACCTAAACAACGCTTTGATTAGAATCGAAAATCAAACTTATGGTATTTGCAGAGCTACAGGTAATTTGATTTCAAAACAACGTCTTAGAATCGTTCCTCACGCTACTTTAAGCATTGAAGCAAAAAAGGAGCAAGGATAATCTTGAACTCTTGAGAAAGGCATTCATTACAATTTTTCTAGTTTTATTTGTTGACCAAGTTTTTAAAATTTGGATCAAGACTTCTATGTATATGAATTCCATTCATCCTGTAATGGGATCTTGGTTTAAACTTCACTTTGTCGAAAACCCGGGAATGGCGTTTGGCCTTGAATTAGACTGGGAGTATGGAAAAGTTTCTTTGAGTATTTTCCGAATTCTGGCTGCTACAATGATTTATTTTTACATGAAGTCGTTGGTGAAGAAAAACGTGCACACTGGTTTAATTATTAGCATTGCTCTAATTTTTGCAGGTGCAGTAGGTAACATTTTAGACAGTATGTTCTACGGTCTTATCTTTAATACACCTCATAGAGAAATAGCCTCATTTGTAATGCCTGGCAATGGCTACGGGGTTTTCTTAGAAGGCAAGGTAGTGGATATGCTCTCCTTTAATTTCTTCGACTTTCACATTCCGCACTGGTCGCCAATTTGGCCCGCTAAATCAATGACTTTCTTTGGGCCAATTTTTAATATTGCAGATGCATCTATAAGTACTGGTGTTATTTTAATTACCGTTTTCCAAAAAAGATTCTTTGCATCGCTTGAAGCGGAAGCCGCTGAGAAAAAAGCAGCTTTAGAGGCCGAATCGGCACAACCAAATCCAGTAAATACCGGTAACCCTGTTGATCCAGAGTAGATTTAGATTGATCGATTTTATTTTGATCAAAAGAATGTATCCCAAAATATAACATTCCGCGAGTTATAATTCTATATTCCGCGGAATCCATCCAAAAACACAACATTCCGCGTATTATAATTCTTTATTCCGCGGAATCTTTACTTTGTGATGATATTTAGTGTAACAAGAAACCGTTTAATTTTAATCCACAATAGATAAGTAGGGGTATGTCCCCAATTTGTTGTTTATTGATTATAAATCAATGAATTGATATGGCTAAGTTCGTTCTCCTTCTCGCATTTCTATTTTACTCAGTAATTGGATCTGCTCAACAAAATATCTCAAGCAGTACTCAACAATTCACTTTTGAAGGCACGGTAGACCTACGATTCCGTACTACGAAAGATAATCCCAACACATCATACTATATCCTGAATACATCAAGTGTAATTCCAGAAATTAATTCAGCCTACAGCAATATTATAATTCCCACCTATTTGGAGTTTAACAAAGATGATAAAGTAACGGTTAAAGGGACTTTAACAGCCGCTAAAGACTCCACTGGCAATATTGGTTACAGAGTTAAGATTAGCTCTGTTAAACAATACAAGGATACAAGCTTATTGAAACACACTGTGTACAACCAATACGAACAACTGGTAAAATTCGAAGAATACGATAAAGAAGGTAATCAAGGGATGGGGTATTATTATGCTGAGTTCGAAAACAACATTCCAACAACAAACACCAAAGAGTTTCCTGATTTCTATACAGGCACCTGCAACTATTATTTTTACAAGGATTTAACCCATGAGATTAACTATTTGAATGGCAATCTTCATGGTTGGTATTCAATGCTAGATGAAGACGGCATTTTATGCGAAGAGGGAAATTATGTACATGGCAAAAAGGATGGTTACTGGACTGAAGCACTAGAATATGGTAATGGGATGGGAAAATACAAAAATGGCGTAAAAACAGGAGACTGGACCAGCTTTAACCCTGATACAATCATTTCATATTCAAATGGAAAGTTACCAGATGGCGTGTTTATTCCCGAAGAAAATAAAACGTTTGTAGAGAAAGAAGGATACAAACAAGAAGAAAAGCATGGTAAATGGACTGAAAAGGGGATAATGGATATTGAGAACTGGACTGGGAAATACAAAAATGGCTTGAGAGAAGGCAAATGGAAAGCAGAAACGTCTAACGAGACCCTTACTTATGTACATGGAGAGTTGAATGGCTACTACGAACATTTAAATAAAGACAATGTGCTTTTAGGTAAAGGAAAGTACAAAGAAGGTGTTAAAAAAGGTAAGTGGACCGAAATAGCATTTCATGCTTCGGAACCGAGCAACTCATTTTATAAGACAGGAAAGTATGAGAATGGAAAAAGAGAAGGAATATGGAAAGATGAATCCAATTCGATTGAGATGTACAACGAGGGTATACTACTATGGTGGAAAAAAGAGAACGAAGAAGAAAAAACATTGGCAGAACCAATGCCCTATTCGTTATTCTAGCTTAAGTTTCTTAACTTTAAGGTAAACCAAGCGTAACAAATCATAATTCATAAGCCATGATTAAATCGTTTTACATAAAACTTTCGCTCATTCCACTAACAATTCTAATAGGTGGTATTTCGGCATTTGGTCAAAATTCGAGCGCTTCGCAAACTAGATCTTTGGTATTCGAACCATTATTCCTAAATCAGGAATTACACGTTAAAGGAGCCGAGAATATGACAAAAATTAACGCTTTCAGTCTAAAGAACATAGCTTCAAGCTCTTTTAATTCGGGTGATCAAAATTCTGTTTCTTCAATTCTTATGACCGACCATACAGATTTCGAAAACTTCAATTACCTCGGTCCACGTGGATGGGATGGTGCAAGGACTAATCTGAGTCCTGCTAAAGAAGAAGCATACGACATGATTCAACAAATGAGAAATAATGCTTTCATTCCTTTTAACGCTCCCAATTACACTCCTTCCACTCCCAATATACCAACATACAACCCAATGCCTACAAGCCCTGCAATGAGTACGCCTCAACAAACTTTCTTCAATTTTACAGATCCGTATTAATAATTGAGGGTTCAAATCCCCGATCAATTAAGACCGATACTTAAGATGTTGCTCTTTTAAAAGCGATTGCCTTCAACGCCTGTTCTGCTCTAGAGATTCCGTATTTATTAGCTACTTCTTTCCAATTACAAACAGCCTCTTTAATTTCATTTAAAATCTCAATAGCTCGTTCTTCAGTTAATCTAAAATATGCTGATACTTCTAATGCCAAGTCTAAGTCAAGTGAATTGTCTTCGTCAGAAATATTTAATTTTAGGCCTGTGCTATTTTCAACTGGGTTAATGTCGTAAGCGGGAGATAACAACCATCCTTCATCGGTTAAAATAAATCCATGATTTCGGAGGTGGTCATCTGTGTTTGAAACACAAATACTAAACACTATTCTTCTCCAAAGTTGTTCAAGGTCTTGTTTCACATTTGCGCCATGTTTCTGAATAAATGCAACCAACTCTAAATAGCTAGCTCCATCAGAATAATCTTGCCCGTCGTTGTAAGCAAGCAATGTCATTGCAGAAGCAAAGTGAATTCTTCCACCTTGCTTATTCCTATCGAACCTTTTAGTTAAAAATGTATAATGATTGGAAGAGAACTTTTTTGCCTTGCATTCAGCCATTTTTATTCCAGCCAAAATAGCAATTTCGTAAGTCACAATTTCCCACCCACCAATATCTCCTTGGTCGTTTCTACTAGGGAACTTCGCAATCCATAATTCTCCGTGCTTATCTACAATACTCGCTTTAGGCCTGGCACCGCCCAAAGATACACCTGGCGCAATAAGCATACTAAGCCATTTCAAATACTCTGGATCATCTAATACATTATCTGCTTCTAGTTTTAAACTAACTTGCTCCAACTCTCTAAGAGATGTCCACGGAGGAGTGGCCAAACTTTTATTATCGTTTAAAAAAGCTCCGTCATCGTCTAATTTAAAGCGCATGGCCCCCATTCTATGACCATCATAAACACCCAGAAGATAATCAGTTTCAAAAAGATTTAGCTCCTCTCTTTTTTCCATTCGCGCCAAGGCAGCTTCTCTTCTTCGCATCAAAATTCGTCCCCAACGATCTGGAGAAGAATCTAAAAACATACCGAAATTTTCTTGCCCTTCGTTTAAATATTGAAGTCCTGAGTATAATTGCAGGCTGGGGTCTAACAGTTGAGACAAACCATTTTTTAACCAATCCTCATCGTATTCGAAAGAAAATATTTCCTTTCCCTTTAATCGATCGGAATGTAGTGTTCCCATTAAAATTGGTTCATCCATTTCTTGCCTATGGGCATATACGCTGATAGATCGTTTTTTATCCTGCTTCAACATTATTTATTACTTCGTTTTGGTGCCCGCTTAAGTGTGCTAATATTGGCATCTTGCAATTTTCTACCCAATATATCATCTTGTGCTATAAGAAGAAAGTCGTTCTCTAAACCCAATACATGTAGAACTAATAAATAGGAACCTATGCCAACAGTTGGGGCACCTTTTTCTATACCAATTAATGTTGGCCGACTTATGTTTGCTCGTTCAGATACTTGCTCTGCACTAAGTCTTCTTCTTAAACGAGCCAACTTAATGTTCTCACCCATTTCACTCAGAATTTTCTGATCTTTCGGTAAAATAACAATCTTCTTTTTAGCCATAATGTTAAATATAGTTTACAAATATACGCTATTTTGTCAATTTTATTTATTATTATTTTGGTTTTAATGTTTTATTATACAGTTATAGAGCATGATAGTATTCACCGATGAAAGGGCTACAAAACAAAAAATCCCCGATCAATTAAGACCGAGGATTAAAAAATCTGGCTTATTTAGTGCTTACGCAAGATCGTTAGCATTTAAATACTCCGCAATTTGAACAGCGTTTGTAGCAGCACCTTTTCTTAAGTTATCTGCAACAACCCACATGTTTAATGTATTTGGGTTGGTGAAATCTCTTCTCAATCTACCAACAAAAACCTCATCTCTGTTATGCGAGTTAATCGGCATTGGGTAAACCAGGTTATCAATATCGTCTTCAACAATTACACCTGGAAAATCAGATAAGATTTGTCTCACTTCGTCGATGTCGAAATCTTCTTTAAACTCAACGTTTACAGATTCCGAATGACCACCTACAACAGGAACTCTAACCGCGGTTGCAGCAACAGCGATTGTATCGTCACCAAGAATTTTCTTAGTCTCGTTAGTTAATTTCATTTCCTCTTTGGTGTATCCATTTTCAGTAAACACATCACATTGAGCCAAACAGTTTTTGTCGATTTGATAAGGATAAACCTTTTCGCCATCCACACCATTTCTTTCATCTTCCATTTGTTGAACCGCAGCAACACCAGTTCCTGTGATTGATTGGTATGTAGAAATAATCACCCTTTTCATTCCGTATCTGTTGTGCAACGGAGCCAAAGCCATTATCAACTGAATAGTTGAGCAGTTTGGGTTAGCAATAATTTTATCTTCTTTGGTTAATTCGATTGCGTTAACTTCAGGTACAACTAATTTTTTTGTTGGATCCATTCTCCAAGCACTAGAATTATCTATTACGGTAGTACCAGCAGCAGCAAATTTTGGAGCCCATTCTTCAGATGTAGAACCACCTGCAGAAAAGATAGCGATATCGGCCTTAGCATCTACAGCCGTTTGAAGACCGATAATGGTATACTCTTTACCTCTATAAGTCATTTTTTTACCTACAGATCTCTCAGAAGCAACCAAGAACAACTCAGTAATAGGAAAGTCTCTTTCCTCTAAAACCTTTAACATTTGTCCGCCAACTAAACCAGTGGCACCTACAACAGCTATTTTCATTTCAATTATTTTAATTAATTTCGGTTCGCAAAAGTAATTTTTTAGTTCTCCTGTTTTCATCTCATGTACAGAATTATTTTCTTTTTTCTCATCTTCGGTTCTCCCTGTTTACGAGCGCAAACCATAGAATCTTTCGATAAATCGACGTCAATACCCAGTTATTGGGAAGGTAACATCAACCAGTTTCAAGTCAACTCCGACCAGCAACTCCAATTGAATGATAATAAGGCTGGTACAAGCTCAATCTACTTTAATAGCATAATTCCCAATCACAGTAGCATTTTTATAAACGCTTATAACATTGAATGGCAAATAAAAGTAAAGCAATCGTTTTCGGGAAGCGATAACAATAACTCCAGAATCTATTTAATGGCAGAGCAATCTACTTTGAGAGGTACGATGAACGCATACTTTATTCAGCTTGGCGAAGGAGGAAGTGGAGATGCAATTAAATTTAACCGGCAAGAAGGTATTTCCTATACTCCAGAAATTGCAGGCGCGGCTGGAGCAATTGCTTCTTCTTTCGAAATTCGAATTAAGGTTATCCTCGACAGCACCAACACTTGGAGCTTGTATGTAGATTACGATGCAACATCAGATTTTGAACTGATTGGATCGTTTGTTGACCCCAATTTATTAGTTGGCTCCTATTTCGGAATTTCGTGTAAGTACACCAGTAGCAACGCCTCCAAGTTTTACTTCGACGATCTTTACATTGGTCAACCACTAGCAGGAAGCGATCCTTTTATTGATTCTTCGTTAATGTTTATAGAACAAGCCAATCAGCATGATCTTATTATTAACGAAGTGCTTTCCGATCCCCTACCCTTTGGTGTAGATTTTATTGAGGTATACAACAACTCTGATAAGACTGTGAATCTAAAAAATTGGCAATTGGCCAATCTGGATAATTATGATGGCAATATTTCTAATCACAAAATAATTTGTGACGACAATTGCATTGTTTATCCTGAAGAATACATCGTTCTCACTAAGGATTCCAGTAACATTCAGTTCGAATATCCCGCATCCGACCGAATGCGATTTATTCAAATGGAAATTTTACCAACGTACAGTAATGCTGCTGGAACGGTTGTTTTGCTTAACGATTCCAATTTGGTAATAGATAGCATGAGCTACCATGAAGATATGCAATTTGCTTTGCTTGGAAGTGGTGAAGGTGTTTCGTTAGAGCGCCTCCATTTCGACAGGCCGAGCTCAGAAATCACCAATTGGCATTCTGCCGCCGAAAAAGTTGGCTTTGCAACACCGGGCTACCAAAACAGTCAGTTCAATTTGGTAAGTTCCGATTTAGAAATAGCGATAATCCCTGAATCATTCAGCCCCAACAACGATGGTTTTGATGACGTGGTTAACATCAATTACAATTTTAGAAAAGCAGGGTTTGTGGGCAATATTTCACTTTACGATTCGTACGGAAGGAAAATTAAACAACTCGTAAACAACGAATTACTAAGTATGTCGGGCACTTTTTCTTGGGACGGAATTAACGAAAATAATACATTGTCTTTCCCCGGAATCTACATTGTTTACTTTGAGGCGTTTCATTTAGACGGAGAAGTAGAGAAATTTAAAGAAGTTTGCGTATTGGCACGGTAGTCAATAAGAATATCTTTGTCGCCTAATTACAACACTACAAATAAATTCGGAAGGTAAAATTAAAATCGATCTCACTTCGTAAAACTTACCTGATACCATCGAAATTAAATCCTCTCCTGGAAAAGGAATAGGCTTATTCGCACGAAAATCATTTAAGCCAGACGATATTATCTACACCCACTCCTTCGACCAATTTTATGAAGAAAACGATGAATTTGTAGCAATAACAGAGATTGGACCACACAACATGTCTGTTATAGAACATTGTAGTAATACAATTGATTTTGATTGGATGTCGGAAGTTTTAGCAACCAACCCAAAAGCCATTTCCGAATTATATTCGCTTTTCGAAGCTCCCGAAGATACCAACCGAGGAGACTTCATCTTTATATTTTGGTTTGAGCTATCCGACAACAAAAAAAAGAAATTTATAGTAAGCGGATTCGACGCGCTCGTTAATCATTCCTACAAACCAAATATTAGCTATTCCGACAAGTTTGAGATTGTCTTTAACCCAAATGCTAAACACGGAATTGAGTTTACTTACAACTGCTACGCGCATGCTCCAATAAGTATAGGGGATGAACTTACCATTGATTATAGGGGACTCGACGGAACTATAGATGGTAATGAAAACCCTGAAAGTAGAAAGGCAATAACAATTGATCCCAAATTGATAAATAAATATGTTGGATTTTACAAAGTAACTTCAACTTTAACCATCATAATTTGGCTAGATCAAGATTTGCTTAAAGCACAATTTGGAAACGAATTGGTTGTTGGGATTTCAGCCGAATCAGAAACTCAGTTTTTCTGCCCTCACCGAGACAGGCAAATTGAATTTATCTTAGATGAAAATGATAAGGTAGTAGAAGTAGTTGTAGGTAAAGACGGAAAACAGATACCGGTTAAAATACTACCGTCTTAGCACGCCTCATAGGCAATATCTACCGAGTAATAAACCTCATCTTGTACCTCTTCAATTAAAACACTCGCTTTTTTAATAAACTTACTTAACTCTTCCAACGAATCTGAGTAATGGGCCTTTTTAAGTAATTCATAGGCCCTTTCAATAGCTATTACCGTTGTTTTTATTGAATTATTAATATCAACAACATCACTCATGTGATTAATTCCTTCATCTAATGTGGCTGTAGTTATCGATTCCAGATCCATCAACTTTATCTGCACCTCTAGGGTAAAATGCATCGCTTTTTTAACCTTCATTTTTGCCTCCTTTATTCCGACAACTTTCATTGCCTTAGAATCAAAATTTATGACCGAATCAATTTCAGCATTTGTCTTTCTTAATTGATGTAACAAAGTATTCATACAACCACAACTATCCTGACTCTAATCAATATACTGACTAAAAGAAACTTGAACATTTGATAATATAAAAATTGCTACAGCTAAGATAAATTTGGTCATAGATAATGTCATTTCTATCGCTCAAGATCATCAATTTAGCGAACAATATCAGGAGTTTTCCGTTAAACCTACCAGTCTACAAAATTCCTCTAATTAGGATAACAGTTAAAAATAACTGTATTTTGTAGCATACTTATCAAGAAAGACGGAGGGTAGGGCCCTTTGAAGTCTTAGCAACCCAGGCTAGTTGGGTGCTAATTCCCGCTTCGATCAGATGTTGATTGACGAGAGATAAGAAAGAGAGCAAGGAGTTACGTCCATCTTTTTTGATAAACATTATTATAAATGATTGATCATGGGAGCGGATATTTCAGAAATACTTAAGACAAAAATTTTAGTGCTAGACGGAGCCATGGGTACCATGATTCAGCGTTACGGGCTATCTGAAGAGGATTACAGAGGCGAGCGATTTAAAGATCATGCAAGTTCCTTAAAGGGAAACAACGATTTATTGTCTATCACTCGTCCTGATGTTATTAAAGAAATTCATGCAGAATACTTTGCAGCTGGTGCCGATATAGCAGAAACCAATTCTTTTGGGGGCACAACTGTTGCTCAAGCAGATTACGGTTTAGAAGATGCGGTATACGACATCAATTATCAATCGGCTAAAATAGCACGAGAGGTTGCCGACGAGTTTACAGCAAAAGAGCCCAACAAACCTCGATTTGTTGCAGGTTCTATGGGACCTACCACAAAATTATCGTCTATGTCGCCCGACGTAAACGACCCAGGTTTTAGAAGCATTACCTTCAATCAATTAGTAACAGCATTTAAAACTCAAGCGGAAGCGCTGATAGAAGGCGGTGCCGATTTACTTTTAGTAGAAACCATTACAGATACCCTTAACGCAAAAGCAACCCTATTTGCCATTGATGAAGTTCAAAATGAAAAAGGAACAAATTTGCCAATCATGATTTCTGGAACCATTACGGATGCCAGCGGCAGAATTTTATCGGGACAAGATACTGAAGCTTTTGTAGTGGCGGTAGAACATTCCAAACCATTAACGATCGGTTTAAATTGTGCTTTAGGAGCGGAAGCTTTACGACCATATCTAAAGATTATAAACGACAAAGGCAACTGCATGGTAAGCGCTCACCCAAATGCGGGTTTACCAAATGAAATGGGCGAGTATGACGAATCGCCAGAATTTATGGCAGAACAGATTAAGGTTTTCTTAGACGAAGGATTGGTTAATATTATTGGTGGTTGTTGTGGAACTACACCCGAACATATTAAGGCTATTGCCGATTTAGCATCAAATTATTCTCCTCAAAATTAGAACATGAGTTTACATCCAGATTATACAGGAGATTACATATACAAGTGGAACGACTTACCTTACATGAAGTTAAGCGGGTTAGAACCATTGACGGTAACCCCCGAGACCAATTTTTTAAATATTGGAGAGCGAACTAATGTTGCAGGATCTTTAAAATTCTTACGACTTATTAAAGAGGAAGAATATGACGAGGCTTTAAGCGTAGCCAGAAACCAAGTGGAAGGTGGCGCACAGGTTATCGACATTAACATGGACGATGGCTTGATTGATGGCTTAGAAGCTATGGTTACCTTTTTAAGATTGGTTGCAGCCGAACCAGATATTGCTAGAGTTCCGATTATGATCGACTCTAGTAAATGGGAAATTATTGAAGCTGGCCTACAGAATGTTCAGGGCAAATGCGTAGTTAACTCCATCAGTCTTAAAGAAGGAGAAGAAAATTTTATTAAGCAGGCCAAAACCATTAATAGGTACGGCGCCGCTGTAATCGTAATGGCTTTCGACGAAGACGGGCAGGCTGATTCTTACGAAAGAAGAATTGAGATTTGCGAAAAATCATACCGCGTTTTGGTAGACAAAGTTGGCTTTGCTCCTCAAGATATAATTTTCGATCCCAATATATTTCCTGTGGCAACTGGCATGGACGAGCACAAAAGAAACGCGATGGATTTCTTTTTAGCTACTAGATGGATTAGAGAGAACCTACCCGGCGCACACGTAAGCGGAGGTGTTAGTAACGTGTCCTTCTCCTTTAGAGGTAATAATGGGGTAAGAGAAGCGATGCACTCAGCATTTTTATACCACGCCATTAAGGAAGGTATGGATATGGGCATTGTGAATCCTGCATTGTTAGAGATTTACGATGAAATCCCTAAGGAACTTCTTGAACGAGTAGAAGATGTATTACTCGACAGAAGAGATGATGCTACCGAAAGATTATTAGAGCACGCCGACACTGTTAAGGGGGGTAAAAAAGAGGCAGCTCAAAATTTAGAATGGCGAGAACAACCTTTACAGGAACGTATGACACATGCGTTGGTTAAAGGTATTGCCGATTATATTGTAGAAGATACTGAAGAAGCAAGGCTAATAGTTGATAGACCTTTACAAGTTATAGAAGAGCACTTAATGAACGGCATGAGCGTTGTTGGTGACTTGTTTGGAGCGGGAAAAATGTTTTTACCACAGGTTGTAAAGTCTGCAAGGGTAATGAAAAAAGCGGTGGCTCACCTGTTGCCATATATTGAAGAATCGAAAGAAGCAGGTTCTTCGGCTGGTAAAATATTGCTTGCAACTGTTAAAGGTGATGTACACGACATCGGTAAAAACATTGTAGGGGTAGTTTTAGGCTGTAACAACTACGAAGTTATCGACCTTGGTGTAATGGTGCCATGCGAAGAGATTTTGCGTGTAGCTAAAGAAAGAGATGTTGACATTATTGGTTTATCTGGCTTAATTACTCCTTCCCTGGACGAGATGGTTTATGTGGCCAAAGAAATGCAACGTACTAATTTTAAAATTCCATTGTTAATTGGTGGAGCAACTACTTCCAAAGTTCATACAGCAGTTAAAATTGAAGAGCATTACCAATACGATCAAACCGTTTATGTACTAGATGCCTCTAGATCAGTTACAGTAGTTGGAAGTTTGCTTAGCAAGGATAAAAAAGCGAATTACGTTGATGAAATTAAAGGCGATTATAACCAAGTAAGGGAAACTTACGCCAAGAAGAAATCGGCGAAAACATTGCTTAAAATATTAGATGCTAGAGCTAATAAATATCAAGTTAACTGGGAAAACACCACTCCTACCAAGCCAGCAATTGATGGTCTTAAAACTTTCGACAATTACCCGTTAGATGAAATTGCAAAGTACATTGATTGGACACCGTTTTTTGCTACTTGGGAATTGGCTGGGAAGTATCCTAAAATTTTAGAAGATGCCGTTGTAGGGAAGCAAGCAAAAGAATTGCTTAAAGACGCTACCGACATGTTGGATAAAATTATCTCTGAAGAATGGCTTACTGCCAGGGCTGTTATCGGATTGTGGCCAGCAAATGCTATTGACGATGATATAGAAGTATACGCAGATTATTCGAGGACTGAGGTTAAAACAGTTTTTCATAACATTCGGCAGCAAGGGAAAAAGGCAGCCAATATTCCAAACCGATCGTTAACAGACTTTATTGCTCCTAAAGAAACCGGAATTGCCGATTATGTTGGCGGTTTTGCGGTTACTTGTGGCCATGGTATAGAAGAGCACGTAGAGCGCTTTGAAGCAGATCACGATGACTACCAATCTATTATGCTAAAAGCACTTGCAGATAGAATGGCAGAGGCGTTTACGGAGTTGATGCACGCTCGGGTTAGAAAAGAATTTTGGGGATATAACAGTGACGAAAAGTTGAACAACGACAGTTTAATTAAAGAAGAATATAAGGGCATTAGACCAGCGCCGGGATATCCTGCCTGTCCAGATCATACCGAGAAAACAGCCTTATTCGAAATGCTTGATGCAGAAAAGAATACAGGAATTAAATTAACGGAAAGTTTTGCCATGTATCCAGCTGCTTCGGTAAGCGGAATTTATTATTCGCACCCCGATTCAAAATATTTCGGAATAGGAAAAATTGCAAAAGATCAAGTAGAGGAATACGCCGAGAGAAAAGGTTTTACAGTAGAAGAAGTAGAAAGATGGTTGTCGCCAACTTTAGCATATTAAAAATAGCTCATGAAAATAACAGATCACTTAAAAAATGCCACTAAAACACTCGTTTCTTTCGAGTTACTACCCCCTTTAAAAGGCGAGGGCATTAATAACATTTTTAATACGCTCGATGAATTAATTGAGTTTAAACCGTCGTTTATAGACATTACTTACCACCGCGAAGAATACGTTTATCAGAAAAGGGAAAACGGTTTGTTGGAAAGAAAATCGGTTAGAAAACGACCGGGTACAGTAAGTATTTGTGCTGCAATTATGAACAAATATCAAGTTGATGCTGTGCCTCATTTAATTTGTGGTGGGTTTAGTGTTGATGAAACGGAAAATGCCCTAATTGATTTGGCTTTTCTTGGGGTAGATAATGTACTTGCTTTAAGAGGAGACCCTGTAAAGGGAATGGCCACATTTGAGCCTGAACCAGATGGCCATGCATACGCTTTACACATGGTAGAGCAAATAAACGATATGAACAATGGTCAGTATTTAGACCAAGATCAAGAAAGCAGCGCCGCTACTAACTTCTGCGTAGGCATTGCAGGTTATCCCGAAAAACATAGCCAAGCGCCTAATATGGCTACTGATTTGGCTTACTTAAAAGACAAGGTTGATGCTGGTGCGGAATATATTGTTACTCAACTTTTTTATGATGTAAAAAAGTTTTTCGAATTTGTTGATTCATGTAGAGCAGCAGGAATTACTATACCAATTATTCCGGGTTTAAAACCCCTTACCACAGCAAAACAAGTAACTCTTTTACCTCAGATTTTTCATATTGATATTCCAACTGATTTGTCGAACGCAGTATCTAACTGCAAAAACAACAAAGACGTAACTCAAGTGGGTGTTGAATGGGAAATTCAAATGTGTAAAGAGCTAATTGCTGGCGGAGCACCTTGTTTACACTTCTACACCATGGGTAAGTCTGGTGCTGTGCAACGGATAGCTAGAGAGTTATTTTAAAAGATGGTAACTTTTCGAGAGATTCGTTGATCTCCATTTTGGAATTTCACGAAGTAAACACCTGGCTTGGCATCAATATCTATTCTAGATCGTTGATCTCCTAATCTAGATTTCTTACTCCCTATTTTCTTGCCTAAGATATCGTACACTTCAAAGTTGCCATTGTGATCGATGTCTTCTCCCTCAATAAATACATGCCCTCTCGATGGATTTGGGTAAAGACTAATGCCTAGTTTACTGTTTTCGCTAATCGTAGTAACCAACGGATCTACCGTAAATTTCAAATACATTCTTGGCGCCTCGGTAGTGTCTGAAATATAAAAGGGGTAATTGGAAGTTTTCCTTAAATCAGTCATATTTCCCGTTAATGAATCCAGTAATATAACGTCCATTTCTTTCGGTAAATTCATCATGTCATCTACACTAAGCGTATAATTTCCAGATGTACCAGTTCCAATCTTAACTTTTAAAGGAACTATAAAGCTAGATCCGTTGTCGGGTAACGTTTTGATCGCTATATCTTTATCATCGTCAGACACTGCACTAATACTATGTGCAGTATATAAAAAGCTCGACAATTTAACAGCATCTACATTATTAATAAAGTCAGTTGATCCGTCTTCATCAAAAAACAACAATACGTCGTCGCTATAAGAATTAACATCACCTTCCAATTTCAATCTTAAGTATTTAAACGTTGTTTTCGACATTAAAATCGCTTGATCGTCATCTATTTTATCTGCCTCATCAATAGTAAGAGTTGGAGAAGCTGTGGCATGTACCCAAAACGATTGTGATATTGGAATGATGTTATTAACCCCACCTTGGCCAGCGCCACCCATACCACCAGTATAAGTACCATACGAGCCAGTTGAGTTGTTGAATATGTAGATGATGTCGGTAATTCCAGTTTTAGTATCAATTAAATCCCAATCTATTGCAGAAGGGAATGGATTACCTATTAAATTCCAGCCATCTTCATCCTCAACATCATTAGATGTATACGACAACTTTGGTGTGCTGCCTGAATTGTAAGTTATAGAGCCTTGTTGTGGCGATCCTGTTACGTCTAATGTTATATCATCGGCCGACATATACATGCTAACTCCTTGGCCATGAATGTTTGAACCCGACGTTACAACTTGCCATCCTCCACTGCTTTCACCACCATCAAGTGATTCATCGAAGTAATAACCAGTAGAAGCAAAGCCACCGCAATCTGCACTGGTAAATTCTGCACCAGAATATCCACAAGTTTGAAAATCGTCTTG